>Ga0187846_10000304_pt1 | contig 29449 bp, 26 predicted proteins | sample TC_taG_FD_161473 | JGI IMG/M metagenome (GOLD analysis project Ga0187846, IMG submission 161473) | Biofilm microbial communities from the roof of an iron ore cave, State of Minas Gerais, Brazil - TC_06 Biofilm (v2) | ecosystem: Environmental > Terrestrial > Deep subsurface > Cave > Wall biofilm... | reverse complement strand
CATGCTATAGTTCATCTAGGGTCTTTCCTCGCTTTCTGAGATGGTGAGATTTTTCTCATTCTAGCAAGGAATGGCCCTGGGTTCTCTCCTTTGGGACTTTTAAATAGCCCTGGCCAGAGACCACCCACACTGGTACCACGTTGATCTTCCTGCTATGATTTATATAGCAACTGATTGTTGCACTGCTTGCATCTTCTCCAACAATCAGTACTGATAGCTCATACAGGAAAACACATTTGAGAAACTCGACACGAAAGGAACATCTATGTATAAAAAGATATTTATCAGCCTGCTGCTGTTCGGCTTGCTCTCAACCATCCTTGCCGCCTGTGCAATCTACGATCAATCTACCATCAGCGTCCCAACGGCTCATATGTCCGGAGCCAGCTTCGTCCAGAGTTCGGTAACCATTAACAAGGGCGATATGCTCAAACTGGTTGATGATGCGGCTGTTGAGCACATCATCAAAAATGGCACCTGGAATGGTAACACCCCACAACCCAAGACAGAAAGCGGAGCGCCAACTGTAGACGTCACCTTCAATGGTAATGATAGCTCTACTATCGGACCATTCAACACGTCTGGTACCTTTCAACTCTATTGTACTATTCATCCAGGCATGAATCTAACCGTCATAGTCCAGTAAGTCCCGGGTATCATAATTCATAACCCGGTGAAACCTGGTACGCTTCTGGTTTGCCAGGATACTTGTCCTCTATGAACGCAATTGGTTCAGAGGGCAACCTTTATCTCTTGCCGCATTCGCTCTCCCAAACCCGTTCTCCCTCAAGCCTGGCAGTGTTTCGAGCCATGAAACGCCCTCTGAAACCATAAAAATATGGATTATGGGACAGATTAGTGTAGGGACGACCCTTGCGGTCGCCCTGCTGCACTCTGCAAACATAAAAAATATGGATCATAGGATAGCTGGGCTAAGCAACACGTTGTTATAAGCTGAGACAGTTGTCCTATTCATTGTTTCGATTTTGGCAGATCGGGTCCTTTGTGCTATGCTTGTTTAGACCTTGTTTATCCCTGTACACATATGATTTCATAATGAGGCCTTGAACATATAAATAAGTGAATTTCGAGTATCGAAACGAAGGAACTCCCCATCATTAGTTTCAGATCTTGGAGCATTGCATACATGCCGCAGCAGCCTACAACCTCAACGGACCGGCTCGCTAATGTGATTGAGGTCATTCAACTTGGCCACAAGACGGGCATACTAACAGCTGAACGAGCTACAGGCTCGGTGCTTGAACAAGGCATGATTACTTTCATAAGTGGACAGGTTTTCCAGGCAAGTATTGGTCACCATAAAGGTTTCCCGGCTTTCAGCGTGCTTAAGACCTGGGGTGCTTGTAGGTTCGCATTTACTCCATCAAACCCACCACAGATTACTCAACCACTGCCTCCTGTTTCAGGCGATTCATCAGCATTTCGGGCCCTCGTCACAGACCCAACCGTGCCCACAATGGCAATGGTCAATCACAAGCAAGATGGTTCAATGGCAGTGATGGAACAAAGTACGAAAGGCGCGGGAAGCATACATCCGGATCAACTTGCAGGTGAAGTACCTTACCCGGTACTCCCATATGATGAGGCATTAGTTTGGATCGAACGTGTGGGTTTATCTCGCGCTCACAGGCGATTATTTTTGTTGATTGATGGATACCGCACCCTACCAGAATTGGTACGCTTGATGGGGCGTGTACAAGAAGAAGTAAACGCTTTATTGCGTGATTTGGAAGGTGCCGATCTCATACGACGAACATAGTTAGTTGAACTAGTAAAGGACGGTTATTAGCTATGTCACAAAGCGAGTTGAAGCCTCGTCACAGACGCGGGCTCTCATTATCTTTGCGCATTTCGATTTTGCTTATGCTCGCAGCTCTCCTACCACTACTGATTACCATCGCCAGCAGTGAATTTCTTTCACGCCCGGTCCTGATTACTCAAGCCAACATTGCCATGGAAAGTGATGCCCAATCGCGAGTACAATTGATTGATACCTACCTGTCTGAACGACTACTTGACACGGAAACGTTGACGCAGGTTCCTTCCCTGGTAGCATTCATGGCTACTCCTCCCCAGCTTGCAACTCAGGACCTGGCAGTTCATGCAGGCTACGCACTCGCTGCCGGTACCTTCCGTGACAAACGTTATACTACATGGGCACTCTTTGATTCACGTGGGCAACTACGTCTGTACTATCCCACCACGACACCGCCTGCGCCTCGCGGACAATATCTCGTGCCGCCGGGCGATGTGCAGCAGGTCCAATCCGGCAAGACATTCGTTTCGCCCGTTTACTACGATCCCAAAACGCAAAAGGCCTTCGTCGATATCTTTTCTCCAATCGTCACGACGACAACATCCAGACCTGCCTACCTGGGCTTCATACGCGCAACGCTGAACATCGATTATATTTGGAATGTCGTCAATGGTGACCAGGGAGCCAATGGAGACGGGAGCTATGCCTTCATTCTCGACCAGAATGGAGTAAGAATCGCTGATACCGATCCAGCGCGACGGTTCACCTCTGTCGCTCAGCTCACACCCTCGGCTCAGCAAACCATAACTAGCGAGGCTCGCTATGGCACGACCGGCAGCGTGCCCGTGCTGGCGGATAGTACACTCGCGAGTACAGTGAATAGTAAACACTCGCAAACAACATTTCAGATGACCCCCGGCGGCCAGAGCGGGTTGTTTCAAGTAGCACAACGTACCCTCGTAATGGTCCCATGGGCATACTTTGTGCTCAGTCCAGTCAGTACAGTGACAGCAGTCGCCAACCAGCAATTGTTTAACACAATCATTATCGCGTTTATAGTACTCGTGTTGGCCGCAATCACCGGTTTAATTGTGGGACAGCTTATCACGCGACCTATATTGCGTTCTGTTAAGCAACTGCGTTACAACAGCGAAGCGTTGAACAGGCTGTCAACAAAACAACAAAGCGCCGCGACTGAGCAGACGTGGGTTGTGGATTCTTCACAAGTGGGCTTGCAATCCGTGCAGTACTATACGAATGCAACAAGTATCGCCGCACGTCGACTCCTGGATATGGGCCAGGGTTTAATGCAAAATTGGGACTATTTTGACGAAGAGGCAATGCGACAGATAGTCAGTCAAATGATTAGCTCAGCCGAATACATCGAAAAAGCTGCACATTATCAAACCACAAGTAACCATAAACTGGCAACCGCAATCAAAGTCACGACACAGGTTAATGAACAACTCGCTGAGGGCGCCATCTCCGCCTCTGATGCCGCTTCACAGTTGGAGCAGGTGGTGAGCGAATTGCGCCAGGTCGTCGGGAGATAAGGCTATTGTTCTTGCTGGCAGGGTCGTCGAACTGCTGAAGCAACATCGTTTATTGCAGTTAGAGGCGCTGGTGGGTTTGCTGGCAGCGGTGCAGAGCCAATAGTACTTTTATGGCAACTCAAGCTCAGATATTACAGCAAATATACATCACCATGCTATACTGATCCAGATAACAATGGGCATATATTCGCTAGTTTAGGTGACTTTAGACCTATGCAATTACAACGACATGAAAAAAACCATACTACTCTCTCCCTTTATTTAAAATCAAGCGCAATTCTTTTCCTGCTTTTTCTCAGTATTCTCGTCGTAGCTTGCAGCAGCAATAACAGCGGCAGTCAGGTAAATCTTGGTACGCCCGTTGCTACCATTACAATCAGCCTGGGTCAGGTCATCGGCTCACCAACCCCACCGCTCAAAGACTACTATTGCGGTGGCTGGGCAACCAATACCACACCCCAATACAATCCAACAAGCGTCGTCAGCGTCTATGGCAAATTCACACACAACGTAGGCGGTAATCCCCAAGGGGTGGCAGGCGCAACCGCTACCGCAACAATACTCTGGCCCGATAACACTACTGACAGCATGACTGTCACCACGACCTCTGATGGGCTGGCAGTTTTCCCCATCGCCATAAAACCTAGCGCGCTCTACAAAGAGGTACTTGTCCAGATCACATTTACAACAGCGCAGGGTATAACGTGTACGATACCCCAGGCAGCTTACTTCGTGGCCATCCTGATCTCACCAACGGCAACAAATACGGCTGTGCCATCACCAACGAATACCGTAACGCCATCAGTGACCCCTTCGCCGGGAGGGACTGGCACCCCATCAGTTACCCCAACCAAAACGCCCCACCCTTAAGATTTCGACCTTAAGGCAAAGTTCAAATGCACTTGGCAGTTCCTCACCAACAGCAAGGTCCAGCCCTGTCATCCTGAGCCCATTCGCTCCGCTCAGGGTAAACTCCGCGAAGGATCTGCGCAGTGCTGCAAAATCTCCCGCTCAGCTTTGATACTTGAAAAATTATGCGAATGCATGCATAATTGCAGAAGGGAGAGTTTATTATCTGACTGAATTGCAATAAATCGTATAACATGCATGCTATGCTTTTGCTGCAAGTTACTCTTTCAAGGGAGCGAATCTATGTATTTACCTGATGACTCTACTTCTCATAGTTCTATCAGGCCGGGCGAACGTCCATTACGCGCAGCCAGCCGCCGGGATATCATCAACGAGAAGCGGCATAAAAACACTGATATACTGCCAAAAATAAATGGCGAAATGCCTGGCGGCAAAGCTGCTATGCGACAGATCGCACAGTTGCGTGAGGAAAATAAGCGACTCCGCTGGGAATTGTACGAACAACAGCGCCTCGTAACTCAACAAAAGAACGTTCAGGCACACCTGGAGCAAGAAATAGAGGAGATTCAGCACACCCACCAGCAAGCAATCGAGCAATATAATATGCATCTGCTCGAAATGATTGAGGAGCATAAACAGCTTCAAGAGGAAAAACAGGAGCTAGAACGACGCTACCAGGAACTCGACCATTCTTTCCACGATACTGTTGAGCTAGAAGCAAGCAAATTGGTAAAGGAGGCTGCTCAAACCCTCACCCTTACTCCCGAGCACACGCCCCCGCTCTTGCGCGATGTAGCAAAGACCCTTGAATTCCAGACAAAGCAGACCGAAGATCAGCACGTGGCACAGTTGCTTTCCTTGATACGCCAGACACAACACAAAGCCTCTTTACTCGAACAGGAATTAGCAAACGAGCGCGAGAAAATTGCTGCCGATCGTCAAAACCTCCTTGCCCAGCAGAACAGCATACGCGAACAGGCGCAATACCGCTATAAAACGATGCGACAACACTTGCAGGCACGCTGGACTCTCATCCTGACGCTTTTGGCGACAGTCCTGATTGTGTTTGTCCCCATATTCCAGTTGATTTTCTTTTCATTGAAGTTTCCGCTGGGATTTGCACTGTTTATCCCCGTCGTGATCTGTATCGGGCTGGCATTTATATTTGCTCGCATGTATACCGAAAATAGATTACGACAAGCAGACAAGAAACTGGATCAAAAAACAGCCGCCGCACCGGCTAAAAAAACTACCCCTGCTCCAGCCACGAAGAAGCTATCTTTGTGAGGTCAGGGAACTCAACCCTCTGCATTTATCAACTCCTCCATCTGCGTCAGGTGTGAACTGAACAACTGCAATGCCTGGCGCACTGGCTCCGGCGTGGTCATATCTACACCCGCTTTTTTCAGCAATTCAATACTATAATCGGAAGAGCCAGAACTGAGGAATTTCAGGTAGCGATCAACAGCCGGTGTCCCCTCTTGCAGAATCTGCTGAACCAGTGCGCTCGCGGCAGAGATACCCGTTGCATACTGGTATACATAGAAATTGTAGTAAAAATGAGGAATACGCGCCCATTCGATATCTATTAGCTCATCAATGACTGACTCTGCGCCGTAATATTTTTCATTGAGTGCGCGATACATCACGCTCAGCATATCCGCAGTCAGTGCTTCACCCTGTTCGGCTCGACTATGTATCTGCTGCTCAAACTCTGCAAACATCGTCTGTCTAAAAAGCGTGCCGCGTAAATCTTCTAATGAATGATTGAGAATCGCCAGGCGCACCGCAGGATCAACACTTGTCTTCAACAGGTACTCAGTTAGCAGGCCCTCATTGAGAGTCGAAGCAACCTCGGCCACAAAGATGGTATAGTCACCATACTGAAATGGCTGATACGTGCGCGTAAAGAATGAATGCATCGAATGGCCAAGTTCGTGCGCCAGTGTATACATACTATCGCGTTTGTTCTGGTAGTTCAACAGGACAAATGGGCGGGTTGTATACCCGCCGCCGCTATACGCTCCACCACGCTTCCCAGGAGTCTCATAGACATCGATCCAGCGCTCTTTAAATGCTCGTTTAATCGTACTGGTATAGTTCTCGCCCAGCGGAGAAAGGGCAGACACCACAGTATCACCTGCCTCCCGGTAGCTTATCTCATCGGCCGTCTCCTTTACAATCGGCACATACAGATCGTACATGTGCAGTTTGTCAAGTTGCAGTACGCGTTTACGTAACCGCATATAACGATCAAGCAGGTGGATATGCTCACTGACCGTCCCCACCAGGTTGTCATAGACACTGATCGGAATATTGTATTGCGCAAGTGCTCGTTCGCGGCAAGAACCGTAGCCGCGTTGCCTTGTGTAAAAGATATCTCCTTTGATCTGGGACGATAGTGTCGTTGCAATCGTGTTGCGCTGCTTGAGGTACGCACTGTGCATACTCTCAAACGCTTCTTTACGAACCCGCCGCTCAGTGCTGCGAATATAGACCAGGTAGTTGCCTTTCGTCAGTTGAACCTCTGCGCCCTCCTCATTTTGAATCAGCGGGAGTTTCAGATCGGCATTATCAATCATTGAGAAAACGGCATCTGGCCCCTCGGAGATCTCACCTGCGGCAGCCAGTACCGCCTCTACTTCAGCAGAGCGTATATGGGAACGCTTGCGATTCAAATCGTGCAATTGCTGTCCATAAAGGCTCAATCCGGGAGTTTCTTGCACGAACCCGTCAAGCGTGGCTTCCGCTAATGCCAGGATTTCTGGCTCAATATAAGAGGCAACAGTTAAAGCCTGGACAAACAATTGCATTCCGCGGTCATACATGCCCTGATACACGCTGTTCGTGGTATCCTCGTCCCTGCGCATTGAAGCATACACGAGAAGAGTTTCAAGTTTCTCAAACAGTTCGTCACGCTTCTGTAACACCGCCAGCAACGCCTGCCCACTTTGTGCAAGAGTTCCCTTCAGCGCTTCAAGTTCCGGTAAGCGCTGCTGCAGCCCCTTGAAGCTGTTTTCCCAGTCTTCATTTGTATGGAATATGCTTTCCAGGTCCCATATATATTCCTGTGGTATATCACTACGCTTCGTCAAAGTTTCCAATCGATCGTTCTCCTTCAGACATATTAGTTGTTACTTCTATTCGAGCAACAAATCATCCCTGTGCCCCCACTTCTCCAGAAAGCGATAGAAATTCCTTTTCGTCAAGCGAGTTCGCTCAGCATCAGAGAGATTCACACCCTGTAGAAGCGGATGGCTTATCATTGGCAAGTTGGGCGTAACCACTGCTTGAACGCCACTATTGCGCATTGCAAAGTTAAAATCTATATCCATATAGGATGGAAAACGGAATCGCTCGTCAAACAAACCAACCTTCTTCAGTAGCTTACGCTGGAAAGCCATACATAAGCTATCAATCACTTCAACCTCAGTAGCCATGCTCACTTCAAAGTGACGTAGATCATCGGTATGCAAACCTCGAAATCCGGTTATGCCTACCCTGCTATCTGCTAGAACCTGCGCCAGCGGCGTAAAGACGTCACCAATCAGTTCGACACTGCTATCAAGCAGCAGAACATACCTGCCCCTGCTTTGCTTCAGGCCTACATTACGCGCCTCTGCCTCGCCTAAAGGGCGGGATGTACACAACATACGTAAGCGTACATCACGACGCTGTAGCTCCCTGGCCCAGTCGTCAAGTTCATCCAGCGACCTGTTATTAACCAGTATGATTTCAGCATCGTGGTTCCCAATACAGCGTAAGACGCTTTCGAGGCAGTGTTTCGTCTCCTCAAGGCTGGTATTTGCCAGTAAATTGACTGAAAACTCGCAGAGATCCACCTCTTCCAACAAAGAAGGCACTTGGGGAGCCGTGCGATAGACTATCCCATCAACTTCAACATTCGGCAGAATTACAAGGTGCGCACCGTGCGGATTATCTTTAATACCATAACCAGCCTCCTCAATTTGACGCCTCAAGGCATCTGCTCGCTCATATTTTCCTCGTCTACGCAATTCATCACGCTCGCGTGAGAGCGCCAGAATGTCTGGGGGGATTCCAGGACGCGAAGGTCGTATAGTCATCTTCTTAATCCTTCTATAATACACTGCACAATATCTTGTTTGCTACCAACCGAGCGCAAGACCATCACAGCGAGGGTCGGCAGCTCCCTCAAATATTTGATTGGAAGGGTTGATTACAATTGCTTGCGCGTGACCCATCCCATCCTCCCACGGCCCTACAATCCTGATTCGGTGACCAAGCAGTTCAAGTAGCAGTTGAATACCCTCTGGGAAACGTTGCTCAAGCATTACTACCTCGGCAATATCGCGTCCAAAATGCTCATCAACACTCCACTGACCCTGCATAATATCGCGCGTGCCGCCGGATGGGTTTATTCTCATAGGCCCGCTACGCCAGCGTGGCGCTGTAATTGCTTGTTGAGCATTCATGCCAAAATCAATCATCGCTGAGAGTAACTGCACATGAATCTGAGGCTGCGCATCGCCACCCATCGATCCCATCGCTATGTAAGGTACACCATCTCGCAAGACCATTGCCGGCGCCAGTGTGTGCATCGTACGCTTCCCTGGTTGTAGGTAGTTCACATGTCGTGGTTCAAGCGAGAAGTATGAACCCCGGTTATGTAGCAACACCCCCGTGTCGCCTCCAACTATGCCGCTCCCGAATCCCATAAAGAGGCTCTGTATTAATGAAACGACATTTCCCTCTCCATCTGCCACACACAAGTACATGGTATCGCCCTCTTCTTCAAGTCTCTCAGTGACATTCGATGCCGCCATTTCAGGATTAATCCTTGCACGTTGCTCTCCGGCATACGCCTTACTGAGCAGCCGTTCGACCGGCACATCGACTAAACCGGGGTCAGAGATATAACGATCGCGGTCCGCAAAAGCCAGTTTTTTCGCTTCAAGCAATACATGCAGGTATTCGGCAGTCTGATATCCCAGCGACTTCAGATTAAATCCCTCAATTATGTTCAACATCTCCAGGGCAGTGATACCCTGTGAGTTAGGAGGAAACTCATAAACATCGTACCCACGGTAGTTCGTCGAAATTGGCTCTACCCAATCAGAGTGGTGTTGCTGCATATCTTCCAGGCTGAGTACGCCGCCACATTTCTGTACATAATCTGTGATCGCGCGAGCTAATGGTCCACGATAGAACGCATCGCGTCCCTCTTTCGAGAGCAAACGATAAGTACGAGCCAGGCCGGGTTGGCGTAAAACTTCGCCGGTGCGCGGAGGTCGATTGCCTGGCAGGAAGACATTGGCGCTGCTCTCCCATTCTTTCAGCACAGGCTCAGCCGCCTTGCTCAACCAGCCACTCATTTTGCTGGTAACAGGCGCACCCTCCTCGGCGTACGCAATTGCTGGAGCAAAGACCGTTTCTGCTGAAAGTGTCCCAAAGCGATCCAGCGCCTCAAACCAGCCATCGACCGCTCCTGGAACGTTAATGGAGAGTGGACCTCGTTCGGGTATCTGCTTCAAACCCTGTGAGGCAAAATATTCAGGCGTCATACCCTGAGGTGCGCGACCGCTGCCATTCAACGCATACAATTTGCGCGCCTTCGCGTCCCAGAACAGCATAAACACATCGCCGCCTGCGGAACAGGTAGATGGATAGACTACCGTCATCGTGATATTTGCGGCAATCGCTGCGTCTACTGCATTTCCGCCCTGCATGAGAATTCGAATACCTGCCTGTGTAGCAAGATAGTGTGCGCTGGCAACCATTCCACGGGAAGCGAATACAGGCTGTTCGGAGAGCATAGTGGGAGACTCCAATCCTTACATGGGGTGTCGACCATCTAACAGTTGTGCATCACTGGATATTATAGCACGAAAAAAGAAGAGGGTAAGCTTTCACCCTTACTTTTGCTGGCTCTCCGCCAGTTCCTTTACCCGTTGCACAGAGTCTTTGTGACAAATAACCGTCTTATCGTCCATCTCAACCACCACCACATCCTCCAGTCCAATCGTGAAAACCTGTCTTTGCGTATTATTGTAGACAAAAATATTCCTACTTCCCAGATCCTGGTGATGCCCAACGCATCGCACTCCTTGTTCATTGACAGGGAATAGCGAACCATACTGTTCCCAGTTTCCCACATCATTCCAGCCAATATCGACCGGAATGACAGCGAACATACTTGTCTTCTCCATGACACCATAATCGATAGAGATAGTTTGCAGCGTCGGCCACAGTTCATCGAGAATAGCGAGTTCTCGTGTAGTCCCCATCGCATCGACAATCGTATAAATTTTTCGCATCATCTCGGGCAGAAACATATGTAATTCTGCCAGGATCTTCTCTACCCTCCAGATAAACATGCCGCTATTCCATACAAAGTGGCCATCCTGCAAGTAAGCCAGCGCTGTCGCGACATCAGGCTTCTCTACAAATCGCTCGCCATAAAATGCCTCGTGGCCAAAGCCTTCTGTAAATGGAGCAGCATAGCGAATATACCCATATCCTGTCTCAGGTGCGGTAGGCTTTATGCCCAGCGTCACAAGATATCCCTGCCCAGCCAGCTCAACAGCCAGCCGCAGCGCCTGGTTGAACGACTCAACCTTTGTAATCATGTGGTCTGCCGTCAACACTGCCATAATCGCCTGCGCATCTTTTCGTGCGATGGTTGCAGCAGCCCAGCCTATCGCCGCTGAAGTACTGCGCCCCACCGGCTCCCCGAGTATATGTTTCACAGGTACAGCGGGCAAGTGGTCATGCACAAGCTCAACCATATTGCGGCCAGTCACCACCCACGCCTGTTCAGGAGCAATGAGCTTCTCAACTCGTGCCAGTGATTCCTGAATCAAGCTCTTGCCATTAGGGAGCGGGAAAAATTGCTTGGGAAAACTCGGCGTGCTGAGCGGCCAAAGTCGTGTTCCGCTCCCACCAGCCAGGATAACCGCGTTTAGATGATCCATATCAATTACTGCTCCTTAGCATCAGATTTTTTCGACGCGAATCATGGAAGTGAATACATAATGCGGGTGATCAAGGCAAACGTAGGGGCCCGATTTATCGCGCCCGGGGTGGTAGAAGGCATCCCGCATGTCCCATGAATTTTAACAGACATCATTACGCGTCGAGCTTTCTTTTATCTGTAATGCAAGGATTGTATAAGGGATGAGACGACATGTCAAATACTCATGATTTCAGGCAGCGACCTTAACTCAACCCCTCATGGGTAGCAAATATGGGTCAGCCTCATCAATTTCTCTTGACTCTTAAAACGCCTGAAGGTCTTGTTAGTTTTTTCTCAAAACGCTACAATCAATGCACCGAAACAAATTAAGTTTATTACCTGCCACAGAATTGTTACCAGGAAGAGCGAATGTTCCGCAGACTGACTGCCATCGAAATCGCCGAAGGAGCCTTGCTGGCTGATATAGGCGTCATTTTTCAACTGCTTGTTAAAGTGCTACCTGTCGGAGGCGCCATCTTTCAACTCCTCATTCCTATCGTATTCGCAGTGATTGTCCTGCGGCGTAGCTTCTATGTGGGCTGCATGAGCTTTGTCGTTGCACTCTTTCTCATAGTGCTGATTAGTGGTCCAGGAGCCATTTTCGTGATGCTGTTGGAATGCGGGGCAGGACTGTTCCTGGGCCTGGCCATGAAGCGTCGTGCGCGTCATATCACCATCCTCTTTTTGGGCGTAACATGCGGCACGCTCGTTTTCTACCTCCTTCTCATCCTGGCTAATCTCCTGTTAGGAGTGCCACTGAATTACCTTGCCCTGGGCGTTCAACAGACATACAAGGCAGCAGTTGGTATTATGGGCTTGATTGCATCGCTCGTTGGACTGAGCAATTGGTGGCAACACAACGCATTACCTTCTTTAGATTCACTCGCACAACTGGCCTTTTCCTATTGGTGGATAACCTTTTATATAGTCAACTGGGTCTTTTTAATACCCGTCGTCATCGTCGTCTACTTCATCACCAATCTTTTTGTTCGGCTACTTGGCTATCAAGTGCGCCCATTTCCCAGCGGCAAATTAGATGATTTACTGTATTGGTTCCTGCGCAAGGTCGTTAGACTCATCCCTAAAGGAAGTATAAGCAGCCATTGGGTAGCCCAAACTCTCACAAGAGAAGTTCGCAGGCTGGGCATAGCGAGGCAAAAATCGAAAACATGAACCACCCTCCTCTTATTGACATTCAACACATAAACTACATCTATCCTGCTCGCAACACACGAACAGGCGAAATGCAGTCTATCACGGCGCTTCAAGATGTAAGCCTGCAGGTACAGCAGGGAGAATATCTCGTCTTGCTGGGCCATAACGGTAGCGGCAAATCCACTCTGGCGCGTAACTGTAACGCATTACTCACACCCACCAGTGGACGCGTCCTGGTGGCCGGACTCGACACATCTGAGAAAGCGAACCAGCGCACGATACGCGACATGGTAGGCATGATCTTTCAGAATCCTGATAACCAGATCATTGCTACAGTCGTTGAAGATGATATTGCCTGGGCGCTCACCGTGCGTGGGATGCCCGTCTCCCTCATCAACGAGCGTGTCTCTTCCGCAATGGAAGCGGTGGGTATCGTACACCTGCGCGGCCTCCCACCTCACCGGCTCTCAGGCGGCCAGCGCCAGCGGCTTGCAATTGCCGGAGTGCTGGCTTTGCGCCCGCAGTGTATCATCGCAGACGAACCCACGGCCCAGCTCGACCCGCTTTCGCGCGCCGGGGTCGTTTCCTTGCTCCATCAACTGAACCAGCAACACGGCATCACTATCATCCAGGTCACTCACCTGCTCGAAGAGGCAGCCCTGGCCCAGCGTATTATCATTATGGAGCAGGGCAAGCTTGTCATGGAGGGAACGCCGTCGTCAATCTTTGCAAACCTTGAACAATTGCGTCAATTAAAACTCGCTATTCCTGAACCTATCGAGCTGGTGGCCCGCCTGCGCAATGTAGGCATACCCCTTTCGCCAGAAGCATTGACGGTGGAAGCTATCGCGCAGGAGATCATGCCTTGAAAGACTCTATTATTATCACCAAAAATCTATCTCACATCTATCAAACTAACCAATCTGGCTCGTTGCAAAAAGCAGCGCTCCTCGACATTAACCTGGAGATCGCCCAGGGAAGCTGTGTTGGGATCATCGGCATTACTGGTTCGGGTAAATCAACACTCGTACAGCACTTCAATGGACTGTTGCGCCCTACTTCAGGCACAGTCATCGTTAATGATATAGATGTGAGCGCGAAAAATGCAGACCTGGCATTGCTGCGCCAGCGCGTCGGCATGCTCTTCCAATTTCCCGAAGCTCAACTCTTCGAGCGTACTGTCTATGCCGATGTCGCCTTTGGGCCGCGTCGCATGAAGCTTTCACGCCATGAAATACGAACCCGTGTCCTCAATGCTCTGGATATGGTCGGTTTGCCACACCGTGAATTTGCGCAGCGCCCTCCATTCGAGCTAAGCGGTGGCCAGATGAGGCGTGTGGCGCTCGCTGGAGTGCTTGCCATGTCGCCCGCTTTTCTGGTGCTCGATGAACCAACCGTCGGACTCGATGCAGATGTGCGGGCCGAGTTCTACTCCTATCTACAACGTATTAAGCAAGAGAAAGAAGTTACTATCGTGCTGGTATCACACGATATGGCCGAGGTAGCAACGCTGGCCGATTGGCTCTTTGTTCTCCATGATGGGCGCCTGGTCATGCAGGGCACGCCGCGCAGCATCTATACCCAGGGTGACACGCTGCGCAAGTGGGGCCTCGCCGCTCCCCCACTCAGCGAACTACTCACACTACTGCGCAAGAAAGGACTGGCTATTCCCGAAGATGTATTCATGCTAGAAGAAGCTTTCACCCTGTTACAGAGACGTCCGTTTATATCGAGCCCTACAAATAATTCAGGATAAACAAACATGTTTAGGAACCTCTCATTAGGCATCTACTATCCAGGCAACAGCCTCTTGCATCGCCTGCAGGCCAGAACAAAGCTACTGGTCCTGCTCTGGTTTATTATATTCTTGACCATCGCAAACCATCGTCAATGGCACTTCACGCCATACATCGTCGCTGTAATCCTCCTTATGACAGCCACGGCTCTATCCGGCATCTCACCACTACATCTGTGGCAGCGCATGCGCTTACTCCTCCTGTTCGCTTTCCTTGCCATTATTCCAACAGTGTTCTTCCCCGACCCCAGTGGTAAACCACTACATACTTTTGGTCCGTTGCTCATCACATATGCCCAGATACACTGGATAATTTTCGTCTACAGTTCTTTGTTAGCAATCTTCATCCTCATGCTCTTACTTCCAATTCCGCCATTGCGCAGCTTCCGCCGGCATCGCTGGCTAAGGCGTATCACTATACCACTCTTCTTACTCGCACTTATCGCAGAAGGCTTTTTCTTGCTAACTCGCAACGCGCCTCCCGCCAGCACACTTCCCATCGGCCCAATTTTGATGACCTATGATGGTGTATGGATCGTAATGTCATTCTTCGTCGTTTTTCTGACGATCTATGCATTTTCGCTTCTACTGACCATGACCACCACACCCATCGCCCTGATCGAGGGATTGACCCGCTTACTCACACCCTTGCGCTGGCTTCGACTGCCCGTTGATGATTTCGCATTGATGACCCTGATAGCCTTGCGCTTCATCCCAACGCTCATAGATGAAGCAGAGCAACTGGTAAAAGCGCAGACGGCACGCGGCGCAGATTTTTCACACGGCACCATCCGCGAGCGGCTGCAAAGCCTGGCCTCCCTATTTTTACCATTCATCCAGGGCACACTGCGGCGAGCCTCCGAGCTTGCCACCGCCTTGGATGCACGCGGCTTTGAGGTCGATGGACATCAAACGTATCTTCACGAAAAATCCCTCGGAGCCGCTGATTACCTGGTACTGGCTACAGTTGCGCTAGTTACGATAGGATCCCTTCTTAGTTCTTCACCATTGTAGTGGTGCATTCGCTCAATCCTGGAAAACCGTAGGGGCCGATTTATCGCGCCCACCGCCGATTTATCGGCCCTGGTCCTCATCCACGCATTTCCCGCAAGCACCATTTAGATACCCTCCTGAAAATAGGTGTATGGTAAATCCCTTTCAGAAGAGAGTCCTTAATACTCGCGCTCGTAGGCCCCCATAAAGCGCACGACCTCACCACCCCAGCCACGTTTGAAGCGATACAAACCAGCCATCGCCTCATCCTCATCATCCGTTGCGGGGATACCCCATAGATCGTACTGTGTCGCCCCCTGCTGTTTAGCCCAGCGCATCGCCTCCCATTGCAGTAGATGGTTTGACATGAGTTGGCGCTGCTCATTGCTTGATGCACCATAGAGATAGATAGCTTGCTTCCCCAACAGACCCACAAAGACACCCGCCAGCAGTTGCCCTTCATATTCTGCCAGCAGCAAAAGTGCCTGGCTGCGTGGCACAAAGATACGCCACGCCTGCAGGTAGTAGTCGAACGTATGGATCCTGAACCGGTCGCGCTCTCCCGTCGTTTGCAGCAATCGGTACCAGGCTTGCACATCCTCTGGTGACCGGGCTGCCCGCACGGACACGCCCCTGCGCCCCGCAAGTCGCACATTATAGCGCCACTTCTCCTTCATACCCGCCAGCAGTCTCTCCTCGTCAAGGGTCAGATCAAGCAAGATCGTCCGTATAGGCTGAATCGTAGGAGCAGGACGAAATCCCAGAGCCGCAACTTGTTCTTCGATACATTCACTGCTGGCAGTGCCCGCCACTTGCGCCAGCTCCATACGCAAAGTACCAGCACCCTGTGCACCTAATAGTGTATCTAGCTGCGAGAACAGCGCGCCGCACGCCGCCGGCTGCGACCAGTCCAACACTGGCCCTTTCGGAATGTATGCAAAGTACCCGTCCTGGGTAGCAGTGTAGAGCAGGACGTTTGCTGCCGCGGCTATCCGTTGCCGTTCCGTATCCCAGAGTGCCAGCCGCAGCGGAAGCCAGCCCGTGCTCAGCTTCAACTCTCCCCAACCCCAACTTTGCAGCAGGTGCCCAGCAGGATGTTGAGCAACAAACCGATCCCACTGTTCTCGCTGTTCATAAGGAACAGCCTGCAGCACATATGGATAAAGCGACATACACACAGCTCCTGGTGCGCCGTTGCTATTCCAGCGCCTTCCCGGTCTCGACCTCACCCCTTGCCGCCCTTACCGGCTCTTCCTTTTTGCGCTTTTCATGCTCCCCTGAGCGCCGTATTTCAACATATTTGCGCCACGCAGTGTAAATGAACGGGCGTAGCACATAATCCTGCATGGGCATGCTCAGCCGGGAGAAGCCGCCGAACCCTTTCTTGAATTCATATACCCCCCACATCTCTTCGCCTGGTTCCAAAACTTCTGGAATGGCTCGAAAATCGAAGTAGCTGCAACCTCTGGCCTTGGCCCACTGAAAGCAGCGGTACTGCAAAAGATAAGTAGGCTTCAGGTTACGTTTGTTGCTGGAAGAGGCACCAAACATATCCCAGCACCAATCACCAAAGCGGATTAACATCTTGGCAGCAATCGCCTCGCCTTCATGCTCAGCCAGGTAGAGCACAGCATCGTTTTTACCAGCGAACTGCCGCAGAATCTCCTTATGATAGTCCTTGCTGAGAAGCAAGAAGTTGTCACGCTTGCTCGTTACTTCCATCAAGCTATAATAAGCATCAAAATCGGCTTCACCCTGGGCTTCACGTACGATGACACCTTTACGTTCGGCAATGCGTACATTCTGTCTCCAGGTAGTCTTGAAATTGGCAAAGAGCTGGTCCATATCAGGACGAATATCAAGTACCCAGCTTCGCCTGGGATACAATGCATAATGATTGGTCCTGAAGCCCAACGCGTGATAACCAGCGATCCAGGCGTCCATATCGGGATCATCATCGGCAATATTTGGCTCCAAACGCAGGATTACCGCGTGCTCTCGCCGCGCAATCTCTTCCGCGCTCTTAATCAGAGCAGCCAGGGCGGGAGAATCTGGATGTTCCACTGTCGGACCGCGCAAGCAGTAGAGCCAGCCTGGAAGTAGTTTTGAGATTGGCAGAAGCAGAGGTATAGGTGAGACTGTGAGCAGCATCGAGCCAACCATACGCCCACCTTCTAGAGCGCCCAGGCGGTAGATACGCCTGCCCAGGTATCGATTCAGTTCGCCCCATTCATACGATTGGTGTACATGACCATGCTGCTGGCTCGTCAGAAAACTGTTCCACTGCTCCCGATCAGTAATTTCTTGGACGTTTATCGTCATGATGATTTCGTTATTCTCCATGTGTTCTCTGAATTTTCGCGGGCAGTATAACATAGCATGGAGCAGTTGGCAATTACAATCAACGCATGCAAATTCTCGACAGTACATTTCCACTATGCTACACTATATCCAGATACTGCTGGTGAAATCTCTCCATATCATAGTAAGGGCGGGAGAGGAGTGGGGTGGAGCGGGGACCCTGGCGGTCGCCCTCGCGGTTCACCAGCAATACAGTACCCAGAATAAACACGCTGGAGAGTTTATTTGCATATACGTCTGGAACAGTAATCTCCAGCGATCGTTCGCAGTGGTTCTTCACCCTTGTGGATGCCCCCATCGCGGTAAGGGAGGTGTAGGGGCCCGATTTATCGCGCACTGGGGTGGGCCTTTCTGGTCGCCCCCCGCAGGATGGAGAACCCTTGCAGCCCACCCACAACAATTTGTGATATGGCTGCACCAGCTAGTATAGAGTATTTATAAGCACAGGGGTAACAGGGAGAAGAATGGTTCAATGTACAGAACGCCGTCAGAGGACAAGCAGCCAGATGATTCACAGGTAAGTTACCGGCGTTCGCGGCGGAGACGGGTAACACCCTACCGGTACCAGGCCGATGCTTATTACCCGGACGAACACCCTGAAATCCCCACGATCAGGCGTGCCTCGTTACAGCCCAATGCACAACATGAAGAGAAAGCACCCCGGCAACAGGGCAAAAAACCGGCACTTTCTAATCATACTCACAGTAATAGGCAGCGGTCCTCGTTCAAAGATGGCTTGCATGGCCTCAGCCATAGCCGGGCATTTCTGATTGCCGGCACATTGGTCATACTGATTCTGGCACCCATTCTGGTCACATCTGCCATCCTTAATAGCCACCCTTCATCAACGAGTGGTGCTTCGAACCGGGGTACTGCCGCAAAAAGCACAGCAGTACCGGTAAATCAACAGCCAGCGGACCCGCATCAAATCGTCATCCTCCCACCGGACACCGATCATCCTCCACCGCCAGTGTTTGCACAATCCGCATATCTCATGGATGCTGATACAGGCGTCACTCTCTACGCTTACAACCCATTCAAGCATATTCCTATGCTCAGCACTACCAAGCTGATGACAGCCGTAATCGCCCTGGAAATAGGAAATCCTGCACAGAAAATCACCATCACCGACGCCATCGAGCGCGACGTCAGCCAGTTGAGTCCTGCTAGTTCGCTTTTCGGCGTCAAAAAGGGCGAGACCTATACCTTAAGTGATCTGCTCTACGGCCTGCTGCTCCCTTCTGGCAATGATGCCGCTGTGGTCATTGCCGATGCCCTCAGTGGCAATATCAAGAACTTTGTCGCAAAGATGAATCAGAAAGCTCTTCAGCTCGGTATGTACGACACTCACTACATGAACCCCCATGGGCTGTTAGAACCAGGCCATTATTCAAGTGCCCATGACCTTGCTGTGATCGGCAGGTACAGTATGAGCATACCGCTTATCCACCAGATTACCGGCACCAGGGTCTATCATCTCCCACCAGGCAACCACCCTGATCGTATTCTGCTCAATGGCAACCAGTTTCTCTGGTGGTATCCAGGGGTAGATGGTGGCAAGCCAGGATGGGATGCAGCCACTAATTTCCTGCAGGTCATCTCGGTTACCCGCAACCACCATCACCTGATCGGTGTCGTGATGCACTCAAACAACTTCTGGACAGATATGCGTGATTTGATGAACTGGGGCTTCGATGACTTCACCTGGATCTCTCCTCATGACGTGGATTTTCAGCATCCCATCATTTATGATAGCGATTCGAACTACTTTGCCAGTGACAGGAAAGAGAACACGATCCCTACTGCTGACAAAGGGCGCTACTATATTTACACTGGTTTCAGCATCTCCGGCCCAATTATGGCCTACTTTGATCAAGGTGGCGGTCTGAAGAAGTTTGGTTATCCTATAAGCCTTCCATCGCTATCAAGTACCCAGGTCAGCAGCCAGCGCTTCGAGCATGCTACCATCCAATGCAGCCTGACCACCAAACAATGTACAACCACTTGAGCCCTCAAACTTCGTTGCCAGAATGATATGAGTATGGTATGCTTTGCAAACAGAAAAGGCTACCTGATTCAGCATTCCGAGCAAGATATTGGGAAACGAAGGACAGCAACCACCCCTGCCTCAGCAGGAATCACCAGGACAACAGCAACAAACATACTATGGCTGGCAATACGACCACGATCATCCAGGTCCAATGGCACAGCAATCCCCTGTTGCGCCTCCGCAGCCTGCGTATCCTCCACCACAACCCCAGGCACCAATGCCACAATTGCCGCCGCAATATCAGCAGCCAGTCCAGGATACGGGCAGTTCATTAGGCTATGGGCAGGGCATGGATTACCAGTATTTTAATGCGCCCCAACCCTCTCAACCTCTTCAGCAATTGCGGCAAGCTCGCTTGCAACAACTGCGTGAGGCGCGCATGCGCCGTCAACAGCGGCGTCTGCAGCCAGATACGATAAGTCATACCCGGCGTAAGGGGACGAAGCAACCTCCTGATGTCTCGCCCCCCTGGGGTTATGGTACGCCACAATTGCAGCCTCCAGCACAGGTGTCGCCTCCTGTGCCACCGGGTATATTATCGTCCATCCACTCATCCAAGTCGCCCCCGATCTTACAAAACAACTCATCTGCTCTGCCCGGTGGTGTGAGTGAGCAGCCTCAATCTGCCACCTATGCCGCCCAGGACACCGGTATGCTACAAAGGGCCCGTATTGGCCGCGCTACACTCATCATTACAGGCTCATTCATTGCCAGTCGTATACTTGGACTCCTTCGTACCTCTATGTTCGCCTACGTGTTTGGTACAACCAGCACCTCTGATGCATACTTACAGGCATTTCTTGTGCCCGACCTTATCTTTAATCTCGTCGCTGGAGGGGCGCTCGGTTCAGCCTTTATACCTGTCTTCACGCAATATATGATCGGTGAACGCGATGAAAAGACGGCATGGCATATCGCGAGTGCTGCACTCAACCTTGCCATTACCATTATGATCGGCCTCGCCTCGCTCGCGATTATCTTTGCTCCCCAGATTGTGCCGCTTTACAATCCAGGCCTGCACGACCGGCAGGAGCTCAATCTAATCATTTCGCTCTCCCGCTTTATGTTCCTTCAAGCAATCCTACTCGGCGCGGGCGTCGTCATCACTTCTGTGCTCAACGCCAAACAGCACTTTCTTCTGCCTGCCATCGGCACCGTCCTATACAATGTAGGTTTGATCGTAGGACTTATACCCGGCCTGTTCCTCGTAACCCACGGCACATCTGCTAGCGGGACAGCCGCTACAACCGCTGTTTATTTTGCTACCTTTGGAGTCGTACTAGGAGCAATCTTGCAGGTAGGAGTGCAGATCCCAGGCATCATTAAAGCCGGCATGCGCTATTCATTTACTTTCGATTGGCACCATCCCGGCGTGATTCAAATTGGTCGACTGATGGTGCCACGCATCATCAACGCAGCCATGCTCTACTTCTCTATCTTTGTTGACCGCAGCCTCATTCTTCTTATGGCAGCAGGCGTTGGAGTGGCTGCTAGCGGCCTCATCACCTCGTATTATCAAGCATTCCAACTTCTACTGTTGCCGCTTGGCATCTTTGGCATGGCTGTTTCCACCGCAGCCTTCCCAACCATGTCCGAAAATGTCGCGCGTGGGCGCATGGACCAGTTTCGTAATATCATTCTGGATACCTTGCGCACCATCCTGTTCTTGTCAATCCCCTCCAGCATTGGTTTGATTGTGCTGGGACTGCCCATCATTCAGGTATTGCTTCAACATGGCGCGTACAGCTTGCAAAGTGCAACATATACTGCTGTTCCGCTCGCGTTCTTCGCCATTGGACTGCCCGCCCTGGCGGCGGTCGAGATTCTCACCCGTTCTTTCTATGCCCTGCGCGACAGCAAAACACCCGTAATTGTGAGTGTGACCCAATTTATCTTCAAAATCGCCCTCAGTCTGCTGCTGATCCAGGCGGCCGGGTGGGGCGTACAATGGGGATTGGGAGCATTGGCGCTCTCGACCTCTATAGCAGGTTTACTTGAAGCTTTCGTCATTCTCTGGCTACTCCAGGAACGTCTTGGCAATTTTGAACTACACAAGCTTGGTGTCTTTGCCGCCCGCGTAATACTGGCTGCACTGGCCATGGGTTTTGTTCTGCTGATCGTCCGTTTCTTTCTTGACCATATCCTGGTAACTACCAGCGATCAACACCTGGGATTCGGAGGCGCTTTGCTCGCTCTAATCAAGCTGCTTATAGAATTGGCCGTGGGCCTTTTCATCTACATCCGTGCCACACGCTTACTGGGCATTGAAGAATTTTGGAGGCAGGGGCCTGTCAAGCGGGTACTCGAACGTCTCAGGCTATCCTGGATCTAGTGAGTCTTATCATTTAAACCAGGCACATCCGGCATCCCAGGCACTTTAAACACCATGCGTACCGAACCAAAATGTAGCACATCTCCGTGATGTAAAAGCTCTGACCTTACAGGCATGAGTGTCAACTCGCCCAGGCGCGTTTTGTTGCGGCTCTTCAAGTCTTCGATATAGAAGAACGTCTTCTCAAAACGTATGCGCGCATGCTGGCGCGAAACGGTCATACGTGGATCAATTGGCGAAAGATCGATTTCAGGTCTCAATCCACGCTTGGGATCAACCCGTCCCACCACCGTATACTTGTCTTTAATCGCAAACCGCAGTGGCTGCTCGCCCTTTTTTTCATAATCCAGGTATGCATACACACCCTCTTCCCTTGGAACGATGGGTGTACCTCTACCGGTCAAATCACCATCGACGAGCGTACTCTCCAATGAACGATCTTCCTCGACCGGGGCCGAGGGCGCTTCATCGCTTGAACCAGCGCTCTTCACAGCGGAGAAGCTTGCCGGTGGTGTAAGCGAGGCATCAACCTCCGCGCGCCGATCAGAACCCAAAGGCCTGAGTCGAATCGGCATCTTTTCTATAGCTGTCAATAATATCGAGGCATTTTGAAAGCGTTGGGCCGGGTTCTTCGCCAGTGTGCAATTTACCAGATCCTGCAATACTTGAGGCGTATCTTGTTTGAACTGCATCATACGAGGGATAGGACTGGTCCTTTGCAGCACACCTGTCTCAGTCGGATTATGCCCAGCAAAGGGCACCCGGCCAGTAATCATTTCAAACAGTAGCAGTCCCACCTGGTAAACATCGCTCCAGGGACCTGCCTGCCCGCCTTGAAGGTACTCAGGCGGCACATAACGAGGATCAAAGAACCCGATATCGTCATCCCGTTGGCTACTTACATAGCCCAGTTGTTTGAGCAGCAGGCGTAGCCCAACATCATCGAGTTGCACGCGATCTCTAATGCCTACCATATCTACTGTGATCAATTGGGGCCGCAAATCTGTATCCACCACACCCTGCGCTTGCAATGCCACGAGCCCTTGCGTCATTTGCTGCACAATCTCAACGGTTCGCAACAAATCGATGTTCTCGTTGTCCAGCGCATGCCGCAGCGTGACACCCCTGGGAGGATCAGTCGCAATATAAGCCCGCGAGCCATCAATGCCCCAATCATACACGCGGATTACATGGGGAGACTGCACCCTGCGCCGCTGCTCCAGGGGTTCAAGAAGTCGTAGCGCAGCCTCAGATTCAAACATAGGCGGCAGCTCAAGTACCAGCAGCCCTACCACGTCACTCGTGTTACGATTATACGCGGTATAAGTGGTAAGCATTGGACCAGTCCTGATGACCTGCCCCACTTGATAGACGCCGCCAATCAGTCGAGGGTTTTTTCGTGCTTCTCCTGGCATACGCAGGTCCCTCACTCATCAATTGTACAATTGTTGGCTTATATAGTCCTTGATTGCTTGCCAGTTACCATTCTGCGGTACCACTACATCCTGTCCGCCTATATATGTACCTGTCAAGACATTCGAAAAACTCAATCCTACACGATGCGCGTTATTTAAATCCATCTTTAGAGCGAACATGGCAAGGTCGGCCAGGGACAGATTTGTATAAATGGTGTGTTTCAACGCATCCATCGCGCTAAACAGATTGGGCCAGGTATGCCAATCCTTCAACTTCGCCAGCGCAGCCTTCATGATAATCTGTTGTCGTACTGACCGCGCAAAATCGGTTCCCTCCGCGGGATTATCGATTACTTCCCGCGCGCGTGCATACTGAATCGCCCTCGCCCCGTTCATGTGCTGCAATCCTTTAGAAAAGTGAACCTTGATCCAGCTCGCATCAATAGCAGGATCGTCATTCTTTGGATAATTGGCAGTGAAAGCATCGGGAACATCCACATCAATGCCGCCAATAGCATCAATGAAATCGCGGAAACCCGTGAAATTGATGGTCATCCAGTATTTAACATCCAGGCCGGTTACCAGCGATACCTTCTGCGCAATCGCATCCCCCCCCGCAACAGGATTGGCATTACCGTTAGAAGCGATGGGATAAACTGCGTTGATCTTGGTATAGTTGCCAGAATTGGGAGGGTACTGCACCCACAGGTCACGCGGGACAGAGACCAATGTGGTGTGATGGCTCTGCGGCAAAAGGCTCATCACAACTATCGAATCAGTCAGGTACGCGCCATCGTGCCCGCTGCCCCCATAGCCCAGCATCAGTATGTTAACACGATCAGCGGTACCCATATAGCCGGTTTGGGAGCTTAGCGGCGACTGCGTGGAAATGGCAGACCCGAAAGCCAGTACTTTTTGCGCTGTTGGGATGGCTATACTAAAAAACACTACCAGCAGCAAAAGCACAACCAGGAAGCTAATCAAACAACCCTTGCGTTTATACGGCGGGCGGCGCGGCTTTACAGGTCTGGCTGCTTTTGGTTCAGCTCCCCCGATATATATCGGCCCCTGAGGCTGAGCATTGGGATATGATTGACCGCCCGCTTTCGCCACCGGTGGCGCAACATGAGAGGTTTGCTGAACTGGAGATGCCACAGATGTACGCGGTGTATATCTTTCAGATGGCTCTCCTGCTTGTTGATACTGTTGGCTAAGCCCTCCGTTTCTGTGTGAGGGTGGGGGCCCTTGTGGTCGCCCTCTGGGTTCGCCAGCTAGATCCTGTTGTCGGTTCTCATCTTGTTGCGAAAGAGGAGGCGAATACTGATAAGGTCTACGAGTAGAGCGTTTTGGGGAATTCGTAACACTCAGATTGTTTTCAGGTCCAGCAATATTTCCACCCGGTGCAGCAAAGCCGCCGTTTCTCCTCGCTGCCCACCCACAATTCCCACAAAAACTGGCACCTTCAGGTACTTCCGAGCCACATGATTCACAGAAGCGCATCATAATTCCTCTCATTAGAGAATATAAATGTCAATAAAGCCGTTTAACATATACCATAGGGGCCCGATTTATCGTGGCCCCGATTATGAACATTAACACAATAATCCGGGTATAGCTGGCCGTGCATCTGGCCGATGAATCGGCGGTGGGCGCGATAAATCGGCCCCTACACTCTATTACCGGTTTAATTTGTTAAACTCCATTATCTCGCCCACTCCCAATCGATCACGCCCCTCGCATGCCATTATACCCGCTATAATAAGAACTACGTATCATAATAAATTGTATACCCTCTTCACCCATCCGTAGGCCCTGCTTTATCGCGCCCAAAGCCGATTATGCACTGTAACGAAATAACCTGGCCATCCGTAGGGCCCGATTTATCGCGGCCACCGCCGATTTATCGGCCCTGTTATGCACATTACCAGCCAACACCGCTATTGTCATCCTGAGCGCGTGAGCCGAAGCCCTGAGCGAAGCGAAGGGGAAGGATCTCGCCCGAAGTCGCACTTAATATATCAATGTTCATTACCGGCCCTCGGCCCCGATTATGCAGATGAACACAATCATCTGGGTATACTTGGCCGTGCATCTGGCCGATGAATCGGCGGTGGGCGCGATAAATCGGCCCCTACGCTCTATTACCGCTTTAATTTGTTAATCTGCATTATCGCGCCTTTCACCGAATCCACCCCCTGATTATAATAAAACCGCAGCCGAAACAAACCGCCCAATCTTAAAAACGATTCAGCCCCTGGGAAGTTGCATCTGTTATTTCTTATCCCAATCAAGTACTGCTGCGGCATCTTTTCCATGCCGTGTTGCCACAATTTCAGCCATAATCGCCAGGGCCATTTCCTCTGGTGAAGTTGCCCCGATATTCAGCCCGATTGGCCCGTGAATGCGCCTGATCTGCTCATCCGTTATCCCTTGCTTTTTCAAGCGCTCATCGCGCTCTTCCTTTGTCTTGCGGCTGCCGATTGCGCCTATATAGCCCACGTTACGGGAAAGTAGCACCTTTAAGGTAGGTTCATCGAATTTAGGATCGTGTGTCAGCACCGCTACCGATGTAGATGGGTTCAGGTCCATCTTCTCAAGGACTTCATCAGGCCACTCGATGATCAACTCATCGGCATGAGGGAAACGCTCCAGCGTGGCGAAAGCAGCACGCGCATCAATAACCACAACCCGGTAATTTAGCGTCTTAGCAAAAGTGGTTAGAGCAATAGCAATGTGTCCGGCGCCAACAATTACCAGTTCAGGCAGTGGAGGAAACCCCTCGATGAAGACATCAAAAGCCTGCGCTCCCTCGGGCCCCTCGACTGCATAGGTACGTGTCCCTGCCTCGCCAGTCCAGATGGCGCGCTCAGCATCTTCAATAACCAGGGCGTCAAGCGCTGCATCGCCCAACGTGCCGCGCGTGCTCTTATTCGGAAGCACCAGTAGCTTTGCCCCGACATGCTCCTCCCCGCGCACCACCGTTGCCAGCGCCGCAGCTTTTTCCTGCTCTAGCAGATCCCTTACTTCTTCATAGAGTCCGCTCATCACGTTTTCACCAATCCAGTCGCTCAACAAAAACATGGATGGTGCCACCGCAAGACAGCCCAATCTTCTCGAAATTTTCCTCTTCGCTGATACCAAATTCGAGCATCTGCGGCTTCCCCGTCTTAATTACCTCCATCGCTGAATGCACAACCGCTGGCTCAACACAACCACCACTGACCGAACCAGCCAGTTCCCCGCTTTCGCTTACTGCCAGTTTTGCTCCCGGTCTGCGTGGAGCCGAACCATACATCGTCACCACCGTGGCGACAGCCACACGCTCGCCGTGTTCGCGCCACCGCTCCACATCAGGCAAAATGTCTCTCATCGAATTTCTCCTCTCCAATTACTCATAACATTTGATGACCATCTCGTTGTCATTGTAAGGGCGGGAGTGGGGTGGAGTGGCGTGGGGACCCTACTCCTTGCGTCCCGACTGACCGCGAAGCGGTAGCCGCGCCAGCGGCGTTGGAGGGACGGATAGGTGCCAGCGGTCGCCCTTGGGCACCTCAGCCCATCCCTGCTGCGCCCTCTCCACGGAGTGGAGAGGGCTGGGGTGAGGCTGTTAGCTAGACACTCGTTTTACTCCACTCAGCCACGGCCTTACGCCGCGCCGCTGCGCTGCGCACGGGCCGGCTATCATCGATCGTCCCTAACAGGTTTCCCAGGCTAATCAGGCTATCCAGGTTATGCGCAGGCAGAAAATCATCGATATACGGCAATGCGGTCTTCATACCAATCGTCAAGGGCCGGTAATCCGGCGACCCCAACAATGGATTCAGCCAGATCAGGCGGTGACAACTATGCTGCAAACGATCCATCTCTACTTCTAGCATGCTCGCGTCACCGCGATCCCAGCCATCGCTGATTATCAGCACTATTGCGCCACGGCCCAGCACTCTCCTGGCCCATTTTCGATTAAAGAGGTGCAGCGCATCGCCTATTCGTGTGCCACCCGACCAGTCTTGCACAGTCTTTGATACATCTCGCACCGCGTCATCAACGTCACGTCGTTTGATCTGGCGCGTAATCCGAGTCAGCCGCGTTCCAAAGACAAACGCCTCGACGTTTAACAAACCGTTCGAGATTGTATGAATAAAATGCAGCAAGAATCGCGAATACATGCTCATCGAACCGCTGATATCACAAATGATGACCAGCGGGCGCGGCTTGTACTTGATCTCCCGCCATGTCAGCTCAAGCAACTCTGCCCCGTACTTAAGGTTTCTGCGCACTATGCGCCGCATGTCTGGATAAGACCCACGCCGGGCGGGCCTTTTTCGGCGCGTTGGACGCAGCCCCAGGTCCCAGCGCATCTCCGCCATCAACTTCTTGGCCTCCTGAACCTCATCCCACGTAAACGACTCAAAATCCTTCTTCCTCAACATCTCGATTGCGCTATAAGCCGTGCCCTGTGGATCTGCCGCATCATCGTCATCCTCTTGTGAGTGCTCTTCGAATCGACGGCGGCGCTCGCTCTCGCGCATTTCACTACGAAAGGCCTTGTGCTGCTCGCTTGGTGCATTGAGATGCTCTGCCAGGCGTTTGAGTTCCGAGGGAGGCAGGCGCATCCGCCTCTCCTCGCGTTTGGCTGCCCCAGGTGCATCGTCTGCCTTCTTATCCTGGCGATCACGCATATACCAGTAATACAGGTACATCTGATCAAAAACAGGTTCTTGTTCGTGTTTCGCCAGCAGGCTGCACTTGAGCGTAGTATAAAAATCTTCTTTATTCGTTATGTCAACATAATCCAGGGTCTCGGCGAGGTCAAGCATCTTACGCGGCCCCACATCGATACCAACCTCCCACAAAATGCGTCCAAATTCGGTTAAGCGGTAGAGCAGGCGCTCTCCACGCTCAATCTCTAGCGGCTGTAGCGGTTGCGAGGCAAAGTAATCACCATTCTCCTGGCTCTGTGCGTTCATGTTCAGGAGACCCCCTGCACCTTCTTCAAGATCCTATACATCTCATTTCCGCCCACCTTCAGCACATCATCCTGGTATTTGAGGAGGGCGCCCAGTGTATCGCGCACCGCTCCCTCGACCAGTTCCATTTGATCGAGTGCGAGCAGGGAGCTGATCCAGTCGAGCGTCTCCGCGATACCGGGAGCCTTGTACAGGTCTGCACTGCGTAACTCGCGCACAAAAGCGCATACCTGCCTGGCAAGTTGTTCAGGTACGCCCGGCATGCGGGCCAGGACAATAGAATACTCCTTTTCCAACGTCGGAAAATCGATCCAGTAATACAGGCACCTCCTGCGCAAAGCATCGTGAATCTCGCGTGTGCGGTTCGATGTAATAATCACTATCGGCGGTTCCTTGGCCTGAATCGTGCCAATTTCTGGTATGGTTATCTGAAAATCAGAAAGCAGCTCCAGCAGGTAGGCTTCAAATTCTTCGTCGCTTCGATCCAGCTCATCTATAAGTAATACCGGGGCCTGCGTATTCGATGGGTCGATAGCCTGCAGTAGCGGGCGCTGGATCAGAAAATCGGGCCCAAAAATCTCTTTGAGCTCATCCTGTCGATTGATTCCCGCTACTTCCATCAGGCGAATGTGCAGCATCTGCCGTGTATAGTTCCACTCATAGACCGCAGTACTCACATCGATCCCCTCATAGCATTGCAAGCGAATCAACTTCGTATCGAGAATAGCAGCCAGAACCTTTGCAATCTCAGTCTTGCCTACTCCCGGTTCACCCTCTAGCAAAAGCGGCTTACGTCGTTTGAGCGCCAGGAACACCGACGTCGCCAGGCTGCGATCGGCTATATAACGCTGAATAAACATCGCCCGCTGTACATCTTCAATTGTGGTCAACTGTTCCTGGTCCACCAACGCCTCCAAGAAAAAAAACTAGTGCCTTACAGCACAAAAAGTAAGATACTTGTATTCTATGCTATATTTAGGGAGAATAGCAACCCACCACTTTTCCAGGCTCTTCATCCTTGCGGGTGAAAACCCTTTCCCGTAGGGGCTCTTGCTCCCTCTCCAAGGAGTGGAGAGGGCAGGGGTGAGGCTTGGTCGCCCGCCGTCACCTTGAAGGATGGAGAACCATTTTCTAAACCTTTCTATTAAGCCCTGAAGCTTGTGAAGAGCACGCTTGACAATCTTCTC
>Ga0187846_10000303_pt1 | contig 29451 bp, 48 predicted proteins | sample TC_taG_FD_161473 | JGI IMG/M metagenome (GOLD analysis project Ga0187846, IMG submission 161473) | Biofilm microbial communities from the roof of an iron ore cave, State of Minas Gerais, Brazil - TC_06 Biofilm (v2) | ecosystem: Environmental > Terrestrial > Deep subsurface > Cave > Wall biofilm... | reverse complement strand
CACTTCTTTGCCTCTTTGCCATGTGGGGGTTCTCCTGTCTAAAACTTCTCTGAAAGACAAATAAATGACTAAAACACAAATCGCATTACTGGCGAGACGTTTAGGCGTGGCCAGACCAGAAAGAGATGGTTTCCCCGCTAAAGATTTCAGACTGGCACGAAAACAGTGGAAGACAGACGTGCTGACAGTTGTGGATACGCTGGTATTTGTAGGTGTTATTACCGATACCGAAGGATTTCTACTTGTAGCAGGATTTGAGGCCTGAACATGATCGCACTTGAGCTTGCAGCGTGGATATACGAGCCGAAAGCCGTTCCACGTGAATTGCAGAAATTGGAAGAGGAGTACAACAAAGAGACAAGAGATGCTTTCGAGTATCTGAAGCGGCTAATAGAGGACACAGCAGTACAAATCAAAAAGGAGAAACAAAAATGAGTGAAATATTCAGTTTGGACGAGCAGCCTTCAATTTCAGTGACAATCGCTGGAAGGGAGACTACGAGTCATCTAGTGCAAGGGGACGAAACTCTACGGAGTTTCGTTAAGCGCGTAGCTGGAGATAGTGGATTTCGTACATTCTCGGTGTCCGCAAATGGGTTATCAATCTCATCGGATGACGCGGACAATTTGGCCAGCGAGTATACATCGGTTACCATCATTCCAAAAGATGCACGGGGGTAGTTTATGATGCCGACTGAGCATGAAGAACCTGATTCAGCCGCCGATGACGAATGGGAAGCTGACACAGCAGCACTACTGGCAAAAAGGGACACCCTTCTAGGGGTCCCTCATATTAACGCTATAAGTAGTAGGATAGTTCTATTTCCACTTTCTGTAGTCGTGACCGCGCTAGATTTCGGAAGTCTTAGTCACACATTGATGCAGCCTGCGCGCTTCGACACCATTTTGGGACTGCCAACCAGCTTGAGCGGAAAATTTAACATACATGATATGCACGTCATGTATAATTATCCCGTCCTTCCACACGTTGATAGTATTCAAAGCTGTCTTGAACCAACGACCCTTCCAAAAGAGATAATCTCGGAAGACAGCTATAATCAAATGGCAGACGGCCTACGCGCGCTCCTGTCACGTGTGGAATTATCCTCGTTGCTAACGAGGAATTGTAAATACTGGCCTGTTGAATTGAGGAAAGTTTTACCGCGAGAATTGCAAAAACTGGTAAATGGACGCACCATTCATGCTGTGCCGAGTGGTCTATTTTTCGAGAATGCTGAAAGGAAATCACTGTGGATTCTTCAGGCATAAACCGCCTCGTTAGGCAAAAGGAATTAGGTCTCACCATTCCTCAGTCTGTTGCAGTAGTGGGTTGTGGGGGTGTGGGTAGTTGGACTGCGTACTTTCTCGCGCTTGCAGGTGTGCCACAGTTGGAATTGTTTGATGGTGATACTGTATCGGTAACAAATTTGAATCGCGTACCTTATACCTCAAGGGACCTCGGCGAGCACAAGTCAATAGCGCTAGAAAAATTCATAAAAAGGCAGGTGCCGGGCATCATCGTTACGTCTGACAGCCATTTTATTCCGTCGAGCAGTATCATTGAATCGAAATACATGGTAGTGACAACAGACACATGGGCATCCCGTCGTGAATGCAGCGAATGGTGCGAAAAGGAGAGTATAGTCTATGTGGAGGCCGCTGCCGAAGGTGAGTTTGGTTCATGCACTGACACTCCAGCGGATTTTGCTACAGAAGATGAGGCGCGGCCTGGATATGCTTCTGTACCAGTGTGGGCCGGACCTTGTGTGATAGGTGCGATTCTCGCGTGCGAGCAAGTGCTCCACAACGGACGTTTGAATGGAAAGTGTTTGAGACTTGGCTGGAATGAAGGAGGGTGCTGCTTCTATGAGTAAACGACGGTGTGGAAATCCGCATTGTGAGAAGTTTGGGGTCACAATAAGAGATAAATGGACTACTTGTGACGTCTGTGGACAGGAAATGCTCTCAGCGAAAGAGTTTCATGAGTGGTATGGAGACTATAAACTGACTGCTCCGTTGGAGCACGTATTCGATGGTAAATCGCTTCCAATTATACAAGTGCCTCCTGTAATTGGGCCTGCCATCTTCCAATGTGAAGCAACACTCACAGGCTGTCCGATTGCGAGCAAGTCGAAGATTATGTTTCCATATCAACTCTATCAAGATTGTATGTGGTTGGCAAGAGAGTTTGCGACAGAGTGGTTCGCGTATATAACCGGGAAACGTGAAGGGAACGATTACGTTCTCGACGGCGCGTTAGTATTCCCCAAGCAAAAGGTTAACTCAGCACATCTGGAGGTTCAGGATGGAGAGTTGCCGCCAGAGAATTGTGTCGCGTCTATTCATTCTCATGTAGGTATGAGTGCATTCTTTTCCAATGAGGATCAAGCCCACTTTAATTATCCTGTCGAGATGGTAATCAATCGTAACGGGGATATCGTGGCGAATGCACTAAGTACGCTCAAATGTGGTTCGCTCCATCGTGGGGACGCGCAAGTGTTACTTGTGAATACGCCGGAAGGCGCACGAGCGCAACTTAAGAGCGCGCTGATTGAGGAAAAACCACAACAGCGACTTGTGGCTTTTAACTATATAAAACAATGACCCTCTGTAGACACCGCCACATCACGTGGCCACGCCGAAACTGTTGGGACGCAAAGGATTACTCAATTTGTCTCGATTGTGGAAATAGATTTGAGATTGAGATTTTTCAGGGAGGTAAGAATGCGAAAAGTATTAACAATTATGGCACTATTAAGCGTTGGCTGTATGTTGCACAAGCCGTATGGAAATCGCTTACACTGCCGCATAATCGCCGTTGATACACATACGCTTGAGCCAGTTAAGGGGACAAAAAAGCATACCCGCTGGCACCAAGGGATGAGAGATTGCTTAGTGGGCGTGGAAGTTCTCAAGGACATGGGATCGGATAGTGGTTATGGGATGCAGTTGAAGGGGCCAAAGAGACTGAAGAACCTCTTTCGCCAGATGTTGCGTGAGCAAGAGAAGGAGTTGGCCGATCCAATTACGAGGGTGGACAGGAATGTTGGCTGAAAAATATAAACTGCTCGCGATTTGTTTGCTTTCCGCAAAGCCGATGCCAAACGAGTTTGGGGCTTCGGAGGCATTCCACGAAACTACTCTGGATAATTGGGAGAATTATTACACCGCGCTGCATCAGTGGCATACCGACGTTGCCGCCGTAAGGGTGGTGTTTTATGACGACCCCAAATTTGCGTCGAGTGAGTTCGACGCAATTGTTGTAGGAGGATGTGATTATGTCGAAAAAGCACTTTGAAGCATTTGCAAAGGCGCTTGGAGAGAACAGGCCGCTTCTAAGTACATCAATTGTTGAGTCTGTACAAGATGAGCGTTGTTTTTACAATGCTCTTGCTCAATGGCGCACAGATGTAACGGCTATAGTAAGCGTACTTGCCAAAAGCAATCCACACTTTAACGAAAGCAAATTTATGCAAGCCGTAGGATTTTAAACATGTGCAAATGCTCTGAAATCCAACTAAATGAGAATACCTGGTACAAGACAACTTGTGAAGAGTGCTTAGAGGAGATTAAGAAACAAATGGAGGAGTTGGAAGTGGAGACCGCGCCGGGAGGATAGGATGCGAGAGTGTATGTGTGGACACTGTGATCGTTGTAGAGAAATGTTTAGACGTAGCAGAACTCATTACAGTAAGCCTCGTCGCTGCTTGTGCGGGATGTGCAAGTATTGCAGAAGGATGGAGCAGACCAACTCTCAACGGAGAGCGCTACGCGCGGGTCTAATTACAAAACGGCCTAGCATTCCGCTATGTATGTGCGGTACCTGTAAGCGGTGTAGACGGAGGGTTTCCACGCGGGCGTCGCGGGCAAAGACGAAAGTGCAGCAAGTCTTTGAGAATGAGTATATGAATCTGAGACGCATTCATCAGGAACTGTTCGGCCCGCGGGCGTATAATCTCTCTTCACTGTGTCCGTTGTATACTTTCGAGAATCCATTTTAGGGTCTGTGCGCAATTCGTGCTGTGCGACTGCACGAAAAAAAAAGGGCTTGACAAACGCCTGCGGTCGTGGTAAAATGTTCAGTAGTGGAGGACGGGATCGAGACATTCTGGCGCGGACTTTGCGACATCTGCAAGCACGAAAAGGACTTAGTGGAGCGCAGGATCGCGGGCGAAGCGCTTATGCTCTGCGATGAGTGCGCGGAGATTTTTGGGGACAAATGCTCTATATAAAGACGGCTACCGGCGGCCACGAATGGCATGTTGGGGATTGGCCATTCGTGCTGGACGGTTTGGTTGTAGAATTTGTTGCTAGTGGGCATGAATTGCGCTGGCTGCAAGTTGCGATTGAGCATGGAAAGATGACGGCCGATAAGGATTATTACAATACTGTTTGGGCTGACAAGACTATTTGTGGGGAGAAGACTGGTTGACATTCTTCCCGATTTTCTGGTTGTGGCTGTACCAGCACGACCTTGCGAAAGAAGTGACAGTCTGCCTGCTGATGGTGATGTTGGCATTGATTGAGGTAGATCGTGGGAAAACTCAGCAAAAGTGATCTGAAGGTAGATTATGTCCATCATGGCGATGGGAACTATAGGTGTGACTCCTGTAAGTTATGGAATCCAAACAAGTTGTGCTTACTGTTTAGTATTGCAGATCGCGTGCAGCCTTGGGGCGGCTGCAATTTCCATACTGAAGGGACACCTAGTACCAACAATTATCCGCTGGCTGTCATATCTCCAAAGGCGGCGGGGTATGTAGAGACCCCATTCAAGAATGGGTATGGCTGCCGCAGGTGTGAGTATTTTGATCGTGGAGATTGGAAGTGTGAAAAGGTGAGTGAGAATGGCTTGCCAGATAACGGCGTTATTCATCCTATGGGATGTTGTAATAAGTGGGAGGTTGATAAGGTGTTTGGGGCGATTTGATGAATGCTGTGCTTGAAAAGAAACTTGTAGAGGATTTTCCAACACTCTACGTTAAACGCTTATATCCGCCCGGCATAACACGTCTGTATTGGGGATTTGATTGCGGAGATGGATGGGAGCCTCTTATTAGACAATTAAGTGAGCAGCTTTCCATGTTACCACTCGGAATTCAGGTGGTGCAAGTGCGGGAACAATTTGGCACGCTGAAATTCTTCTATAACCTTCCACGAGATACTGAACTTACAGACGACGCGTGGAGAGTGTGGAACGATATTGCCGATGCCTGCGTTAAGTCAGTGATGCAGGAAAGCGCAAGGACGTGTGAGGAGTGTGGGAGGCGCGGGGAAATACACAGTGCCATCGGTAAAACGCTACTACAGGTCACGCAAGAAGTCAGTCCAAAAATGGATAAATGGGATGAACATGCCTGATTACATCGACTACAGCCAATACTCCGCTTGGATGGCGTGTAAGTGGTTATGGTACGAGAAGTATGTGCTGCGCCGTCAAAAGAAATGGCCGCAGGCGATGCGGGATGATGCTCTAGCGGTGGGCAGCCTGGTTCACGCAGGCTTGGAGAATTGGTATGGACATAAGGATTTTACCATTCCCAATGATTCAATTACGGAGACTAATCCCACTCCTGAAGCGCTTCGCCTGTGTAAGAAGCTTGTTTATGGCTACGTGCAGGCATTCCCCTCTGATCCGTGGAATATGTACCATGTGGAGAAGCCTATACGCTTTCCCCTTATCGAAGGTAGGGATGGCCTTGCGAAGTTGGATTGCTACTATCATGTAGAGAAGCCTATGCGTTTGGCATCTGGAGTGGATGGGTACGACCTCTCAATAAGCCCTGGCTGGTGGATACAAGAGTATAAGACTAAGGGACAGCAGACAAGTTTTGCCGACTTTATGAAATCGTGGCAGACGAATATGCAAGCGGACTTTCAAATGCTCGCGCTGTCGAATGGTGAAGCACGGGAGCACGTCAAAGGTCTAATCATCAACGTCATCGAGAAGCCCCGCGATTACATTCCAAAGAGGAAATGTGGAAGGTGTGAGGAGTATTACGCCTTCAGCGCTTGGATTCCTAGTGGGGAGAAGTATGTCTGCCCGATGTGCGGAAATGAACAAAAGTTGAAGCCGTTGGAGCAGATGAAAGATCAAGAGGCGAGATATTTTAGACTGTTGGTGGAGCGCAGTCCATTTCAATTGACCAAAAGTCTTGTACAGATCAAACAGGTTGCGCGTGAGATGCTTGAGATGGAGAGGTCTGACGTAGCAAGAGTATATGATCTGTTCGCTCCAAACAAATCCCATTGCATGGACCTCGGGCGGTATCATAAGGAGTGTGACTTCTTCAAACCACATCTGTATGGGGTTAGTACGATTGATAATGATGAATATGAGGAAACGAGAGACTACATAAAGGAGAAGAAATGAAGAAATTTGGAATTGTTCTAGCAGCTATCGCGCTGCTATCTCTAACTGCAACGGCAGTCACTAGAATACCATTATACATGCTACTAACCACGCAATCTACAAGTGGTGGAGTAGTAGTAGCATTACCTTCTGGAACTGTGACATTTGCCCAAATGGGGCCGGGAGTAACTTTGAATACGGCCACCCAACCGCCGACGCTAAACGCCTCGCATACAGTTGCAAATAGTGTTGTGGCGAGTACTGCTGATCAGACATGGCCAACGCCAAGCAGCACATGTTCATCGCTTCTGGTAGAATGGAATGGTGTGGTGCTTAATAATGGTATCGACTATACCGTAGCTACTGGCGGAGGATCAATCACTATTGCAAGCGCTGCTGGAACCGTGGAAATTGGTGACGTAATCCAAATGCAGTGTCTACCATAGAGGGAGGCGCAACAATGAGAAAACTTATACTCCCACTTGCGATCTTATCAATAGCAGGATGTTTGATTATAGTGGTGAGGGCGTTACTCACTATCCCGTCGGCGGAGATTGACAACGCGATGAGATTGCCATGATGATAGTAAAGATTGATTACCGAACCAAGTTTGCGAAGGCATGGGAACGTATCTACGTAGGCGCGCTTGTGGGCGCGCTTGAATGGTTGGCTACGTGGGACGGGCACGGCGAAATATACGTGTGCTCAGTAGAGGATGAAGATGAAAAATAAGCAAGAGCGTATGAAGCAGTTCAAGTTGGTGTGTAAATTGGAGCCGCAGGTAGCCGCATTATATAAGGAAATAAAGAGCATCAAGAATGTTGATGAAACGTTCTGTGCAAATGAGGTATGGTATGGCTATGGTGATAGACAAGGACAAGGGTTCAAACAGCGCATGTTGAAACTTGTAGGTTGGAGCCGCCCGTTAATTCCTAGAGACGGGCCTACTGAAGAGTTTCTTCATAGTTCTAGAGCATATGAAGTCACTTATGATACCTTCTATGATACGTTGCCTGATTGTAGAAGTTGCAATTGTCTTAATCTGTCGGTATTTCTGCGATGATTAACTCCTACAGTACAATCTTCGCACTCGGCCATCCAGCAGCCGCACCTTTAATGGACGTTCCAGTTATCATTGAGGAGAAGATTGATGGAAGTCAGTTTTCCTTCATGAAGGACGCCGAAGGGAATCTCCATATGCGCTCGAAAGGTGCCCAAGTATTTGAGGGGCAAGGTGGGATGTTCGCGCCCGCAATCCAAACAGTAATGGAGATTGCGCCGAAAATGCTTTTGGGCGCAGTATATCGGGGAGAATTCCTTGCGAAACCAAAACACAATGTGCTAAATTATGCACGTATTCCCAAAAAGCACATAGTCATATTTGATATCGAACGTGTAGATGGCACTTTCTTCACAGTTAATGAAAGGAGTATGCTGTCAGGTTCGCTAGGATTAAACTCTATTCCTTATGGAATATATGACAAACTAACGCCGGAGATATTGAAGGATAGTTTGCAATGGGAGTCAATCCTTGGTGGTACGAAAGTTGAAGGCGTTGTAATTAAGCCCATTGGATATAACCTCTATGGCGCTGATAAGAAAGTACTTATGGCGAAGTATGTGTCTGAAGAATTCAAAGAGACGCACAAGAAAGAATGGAAACAGGATATTGGTATTGTGGAAGCGCTTGGAACTGAATTGCGGACGGAAGCGCGCTGGCAAAAAGCGGTCCAACATCTAGCTGAGCAAGAAGTGCTCGATCACTCTCCAAAGGATATTGGTCCGTTGATAAAAGAGGTTCACAATGATATCATTCTGGAAGAGTCTTCTTATATCAAAGATCGTCTGCTTAAGAAATTTGGTGGAGATATTATTCGCCAATCTACTTTCGGCCTGCCGGAGTGGTATAAGAAGAAATTGATGGAGGAGCAGATTGCTGTGGCTCGAATGGAGGGAATGGAGTGAATGAGGAACTTGTGGAAAAATTGAACCCGGTAGTAACATTTTGGGGAGAGCAGTTGGAGGAGTTGGGAGCTAGAATTAAGAGTAGCAAATTCGCCGGACTCACTCAAAACATTGCGGAGGGTATTAAGATCATGAAATCGCTTGAGGCGTTACAGGAGATGAGATAGTGGTGATTGATATTTCTTATGTCGATGGGTATTTTCACGCGAAATGTAAGAATACATCTGAATGTAGTTCTAAGGGACTTACATTAAGACATGCATTGGTGAATCTTGCCGATGTACTTGAAGATGTAGGCATGAGGGCGTTGATAGATGAGTTCAAAAAACCGCAAGAAGAACCAAAGACTGAAAATAAAAAGTTGGTTGATAAATCTAATCTGGACACTATGAATATATATCAAAAATCGCGTTTAGAGCGCCAATGGGCACGTGCTGTTTGGTTTGATGAGAACGCCGGTTTACGTTATTGGAGAGAGCATGAAGATAGGTAATCTAGAAGTCCGCAACACAAAAGACCTCTTCGGCCCATGGACCCGGCTGTGTGCTTGCATGTGGGCGAAGCCAAAAATCGGCAAGACTCGTTGGGCAGGCGAACTGGACAAGGTAACGAAGACCTTCTACAATAAGCCTACTCTTTTCATCGCGGTGGAGGCTGCGGACGGCGGAGGAACAATGTCCATCCGCGACTCCGGCGTGGATTTCGTGGAGCCTAAATCATGGACGGAGTTCTGCGCTATCGTAGCCGCGCTCCAATCAGATCAGCAATATGGTGGTGTAGTGGTCGATAACGCAAGCGATCTTGTTAAGAGATACATTCAACCGGAGGCGATCAAGCTGCCCTACGATAAAGGGACCCCGCCCGCTACACGCGCGAAGGGCGTGCCCGCTCAAGGCGACTACCAAACCATGGGCGAAATGCTCCGCGGACAATTAAATTCTTTAATAAACTTGACAAAGCGCGACGTACCTGATACAATAAGGAAGCATGTGGTGGTGACGGCGCTTGAGTACGAGCGCACTACGCGGGACGGATTAACGACTGTGAGTGTGGGACCGGCGCTCCCTGGTCAAATGGCCGATACAGCGAGCGCGATGTTTCAGACAATGTTGACGTTAGATTTGGAAGCAAGAGTCGTGCCAAATCCCCGCGATCCGAAAAATACAACACGTATATATGAAAGGGTGGTGGTAAGCGAGACTAACGGAGTTAAGATTCTTGGTGACAGGCTTGGAATTTTCAGGCCGCGCGAGAGTGTGAGTTTGTTTGAGGTGTTTGAAAAAAGGTGGATACCAATCATGGAAGGAAAGGAACCGATTGAATAATATGGAGGCAGGAATGCAAGTTGAGACTAAATCAAGTCCGTTTGGATACTTCAATATCAACGAGGTTGATCCAAACTATGAAACTTTGCCCGCGGATGTTTATGTTTTGCGGGTGCTGAAGTTCGAGGCAAAGACGACCCGGACGGGGAAAGACTACGTTGCTGCAACTTTCGCCGTCACCGGACATCCTCAGTATAGTGGACGGCGGCTCTGGCACAATTTTTGGGACATTTCGCCCGCAAGTCGAGATGCAAAGAACTTGCGGCGTTTTCAACTGAAAATTGGCATCGAGCAGACTGGAGATTTTTCTGGTTGGCTCGATGAGGTCAGTCAGGTGCAGCCGACAGTTAAAGCTTCGGTTGGACTGCGGAAGAAGACTCTAAAGAATGCTCAGACTGGAGAGTATGAGTTGGTGGTGAACGAGCAGACTGGCGAGCCGGAACAGGAGAACTACATCGACTTCCGTAGTATTGATGCGGTCTGATTAGGGAGATATCCCTGATCTTGCGAGCGATCTGACACTACCAGATTAGATTAAAGGCTCGCTTTGAATGTTTGGTTAGTGCGGACTACAATAGTGGAACCACCGGGCAGGTGGGATGCCTGCCAACAAATCTTATGAATGAAACTTGTGAAAGAATACGCGATCTCAAAGCTCTCCTTTATGACTATAAAGATGACCTCTATGCACTTAGAATTACGATAGAGCAATTATTGCAGGCGCTTGAGAAAGCTGAGTTAGCGCTTAAAGATTGACGATGCCTGCCGGACGAACTCCCAACCCCCGTACCGCCCAAGAGATTTGGGAGAAAGAGGTTATTGAGACTGTTAGGATGGCGAAGCAGGTTAGGGAGTTCGCGGAGAGTGAACTCGCCAAGCTGATGAAGGAGGCTGAAACTGCCGGGGGGATTAGAAATAGAATTGAGATTCTGAAAACGCTTGTTGATCTCAATGGGCAATTGACTAAGAATGCTAAGGCTGTTATGAGCGAATTGCAGAAGGAACCGCCGAAAGATGAGGACGCGGGGGTGGATGTGGAGAAGTTCTTGGAGGGATTGAAGAGATGATACTTGGCATAATTGTTACCGACTCTAGTGGACCGCCTTTGAATTATATATACCAAAGAGAATTTTTCTCAACACAGCATATGGAAGCAGATGGCACACAGTTAAAGATAGGTAATGAACATATCCGTCCACTTGTGTTTAGCGCCTCGGTGGTGGATATATCTTATTGTTCCTTAGAAGGAACCATTTGGGTGGGCGACGATGAGCATAATTATTAAACCTCTCGAAGAATTCGAGACTTCCCGATGGAAGAGATACTACAAGGACATCAAGGAGTTGTCTGATGAGTTCATGGTATGGGGCCAGCGCTTGCAGGAGAAGTACCTGAATGAGGATGAACGTAAGGATCGCATCAATCGCATCAGTGATGATGGGAAGTTCATTGTGAGTGTGGATATAAATAAGTTCTTGGGGAAGGAATGATGCTCCCACACAACGAATTTCTAGGCGGCGGCTTGCTTCTGATGGGAACGGGGAGTCTATTGGCCCTGCTTAGGAATATTCCCGCGAAGCTTAGTAGATGGGTGAAGTTGAGACTTACCTACGAGGTGGAGATAATCAATAGTGATCCACTTTTCGGATATGTTGTCTCTTGGCTCGATAGACAGGAATATACAAAACGTGCTAGAAGTATTATAGCCACGTTCTTACTGAGAGGAGATACTCATTTGATGTTATCTCCGGCTCCAGGAAATCACTTTTTCATGTATAATGGTAAACCTATTTGGCTATATCGGAAACGCGATGATAGTCCTGGTAATGATGTTATGAAACTGGTCATGAAAACGGAGCACATTTATATAAGGGTACTCGGGCGCGATCAGGCTACCATAAGAACTTTGCTTGATGAGATTGTTACCACAGGTATGGAAGATTTTAAAGGAAATCCCCAAATATATACCGTTTGTTGGGACGGCTGGCGGCAAACAACTATAGTTCCACACCGTTCGTTAGATAGCGTAGTATTGCCGGAAATACGGGATATCATGACGGACATAGAGTTATTTTTGGAAGGTAAGGAATTATATACCTCTCTAGGTATTCCATGGCATCGAGGATATTTATTCTACGGTATTCCAGGAAGCGGGAAGACTTCTCTTGTAAAGGCGCTGGCGCATCATTTTAAAAGAGATTTATACGTCTTTGATCTTGCATCTAAAGCATTGACAGATGATAAAATGCTAAGTCTGATGGGATGCGTACCGGAAACTGGATTTGTACTGATAGAGGATGTTGATTGTGTGTTTCCAAATCGGAAGAAGACAGCCGAAGATGTCAATAGTCTTACAATGACTGGATTGCTGAATGCTTTGGACGGCATTAGAACGCCGGAGGGATGTTTGTTGTTCCTAACAACCAACTGTGTCGATACCATTGATGCGGCTCTGTTGCGTCCAGGAAGAGTGGATTTGAAAGTTGAATTCGGAAACGCGACCGAGTGGCAAGTCGAACAGATGCGAGCAAAGATCGCGCCGGACTACGCTCAGGGTATTGAGCATTTAATCGGTAAGTCAATGGCAGAGGTACAACAAGAATTATTGAGGTGCAAAAATGCGGCAGCGGTTTATTAATTTCGTATGCTTGGTGGTATCGGCGCTTACAATTGCGTGTGCGTTCGTGGTGCTGTTGAGAGGGCAAGGGGATTTCCCTCAACACATCACCTGTCATGGGGAGGAGATTGTGCTTTGGACACGGCAAGCTGGAAATACCAACTACTCCATGGACGTGATGGTCGATAAGATGCCCGACAGTACGATGGTGACATTTTGGGTTGACAGCGCCAACAAGCCGGTTAGATTCTCAAAGAGCAAATTGATTGAGGTGTTGAGCAAGTAATGTTTCCTAAGAGAGATTTTTGCTCCGCCTGCCCGATTAACCATGTCACAGAGGGATACGTCCCCGCGCTTATCCCTCCTGAGGCAACCACTCTCTACGTTGGCGAGGCGGCAGGCGAGCACGAGATTGAGCAAGGACTTGCATTTGTCGGACCTGCTGGAGGATGGCTGAATAGCGCTCTACGCGCTGCTAAGATTGACCGTTCAAAGATCGCTATTGTGAATTGTATCGGTTGTAAGCCGCCGGGGAATATATTTCCTGGAGATGTCAAATGGACCGCAACTGATCGGGCTACAGCAAAACAGGCTGTGGACTATTGCAGACATCACCATCTATTGCCTGCAATCTATGCACGGAAATGGCAGCGTATTGTCACTCTTGGGGATAAAGCTCTTGAAGCAGTCACGAATCGAAAGGGCATTCTAGTTTGGCGCGGTTCGCCTCTAGCGGCAAGAACGGAAGAGATGGGGGAGCTTAAAGTTATTCCAACCCTCCATCCTGCTTACATTGCCAGGACTGCACACCTATTCCCTGTAATGGTGAGGGATTTGAAGAGGTCACTAACTTTACCGCCGGAGGAATATAATCTCTATGCATCAAGTGTTACAGAGCATCTTGGACGGCCAATTTCCTTTGACTTTGAATGGGATTATGGTAATAACATCACTCTGTGTGGTATTAGCAGTCGATTGTTTGGGTGTGATGTGTATGGTTGGAATGGCGATACTATTCAAGGACTTAGGGAACTTTTTGAAAGTTCTCCCCGACTTATTGGCCACAATATTATTGGGGCAGACATCAGCCATATTGATAATCTTGGTTGGAAGATTGATTGGAATACGATTGGCTTAGATGATACAATGCTTATGCAGCATCTTGTACAACCAGACTACAAGCATGATCTAGGTTTCGTGGCGAGTGTGTGGACGAACAAAGTCTTTTGGAAGGGAAGAGGAGTTGAAGAGGAGGATGAAGATGGGAACTTGGTCGATACTAAAGTCCAGTGGAAAACTTGGGATAGTAGTGGAACCATCCCTAGACAATTTGGAGGATACGGAGGATGCGGAAGTGCCGACGAAGCTTTTCGACTCTATAACGCTAGGGACACAGACGCGGCGTTCCAGCTTGCAATACCTCTTCGACAGAAACTTGAAGAGTATGGACTGGTAGAGGTGTATGAGAACGTCTCGATTCCGGCGGCATTCATATGTAGAGAGATCGGCAAGTATGGGATCAAGCTTAATCATGGAAATCTCGGAGCCATTCGTGCGGAGCTTGAGCAGGAGCTTACTACCCTCGACGCCGAATTGCCGGAGGGATTGCGGTCATTTGAGAAGCAGATATTCAAGAACGCTGAGGCTCCAAAGGGAAGTTGGAAACCAAAGACTATAATTTGCAAAGGAGACAAGAAACATGGAAGGCATGAGCCATGTGAGTATATATTTCAGTCCCCAACACAGCGCTTTGAGTGTCAGTGTGGCAAAGTGCTTATGTCAGGGAAAATGCGTGAACTCAAGAAAATCAAAGTTCCCATCGCAAAGCGAGTTGTACCGTGGAACTCTACCAAGCAAGTTATTGACTATGCAAAAAGTATTGGAGCTAAAGGCGTTGTTAACAGAAAGTCAGGGAACGCTACGGCGGACAAAAACGCGAGAAAAGTGTGGGGCCGCCAGCACCGTGAATTCGCAATCGTCGATCAACTGAAGAAGCGGGTGACGTTGAAGAACTCGTTTGCGAAAGATGCTCTGCTGAAGACTGATAGAATGTACTTCAATTTGCTTGTACATGGGACAAGTGAAGGCCGTCTAAGTTCAAGTGGAAAACGCAAGGGCATAGATGTACAAATCCAGAACCAACCGAAGATGGTGAGAAAAATCTTCATCCCCGATCAAGATGATTGGTGCTTCGTAAAGGGAGATTGGAAGTCCGCTGAGAATTGGATCACAGCGTGGCTGGCACAGGATCATACCCGGCTGAAGCGTCTCGCGGAGAGCGGCTATAGTGAGCATGAAGACTACATGCAACGCCTGTTTGGGCAGAATGAACAGAAGATGCTTGTTGGTGAGGATGGTGTGAAGGTTGAGAACCCCTACTACACAACTGCCAAGCGCATCAATCACGGCACCAATTATGGTATGGGAATCAGAAAATTGCAGGAATTACTTGCAGTAGATGGCTGCAACTACACCGAGGGACAGCTGAAGGAGTTCAAGTATATATGGGAGGAAATGAATCCAGGGACGGCGAGGTGGCAGCAGGAGGTAATCGCCCTAACTGGCAGACAGAGCTATTTGAGGAACGCCTTTGGAAGGATACGATTCTTTCAATCGCGGGACTTCGCAACGAAGGCTTTAGCTTTCTTACCTGCCAGCACTTTAGCAGACATATGCTTACGCTGCATGATAGCGATGAATTTAGACTTGCCCCGGTGTGCCGCTGCTGCGGGAAATCTTGGCTTGCAAGTGACTTATCAATTACCACGTCCGTGGCGCATCGCGGCTCAAATACATGATGAGATTCTCTGTCAGGGGCCGACGGAGCGGAAGGATGAGATTATCTATGGAATGGGGAGAGTTATGAAGCAGTCTTGGCCGGAGTTGAATGGTTTTGCGCTGGATGTGGATTTTGGGTGGAGCAGTAAGAGTTGGGGGGAATGTGCAGAAAACGACTGAAGAGAAGACACAAGATTTGCAAGACGCAATGGAAAATCTTCTACTACAATTAACAATTATGCTAACCTGTTTGGAAGATGCAGATAGGACGCGTTTGATGAGTAGGGCGGTAAGTTGCATATATTGGTTAAAAATGTGTTTTAATTTAGGGGAACAAAATGCACAATGAAAATACCTATTACGCCAGAATTGAAGAACTTGAACGGGCAATTGAGAGGATTCTTGAATGCTTTGATTTTTCAGGTGCCTATAATCCAGTATTGCCTGACGCATTAGTTATGATGCCTGATTCTCTATTAGAAGAACAGGATGTGGAGATAAGCGATGCGCTGGACAATGCGCTGATGAATGCACAAGAGACCTTATTGTCGGAGATTGTAGATGACGAGTAGAAAAACACTTCTCTTTGTTGGCGATGGTCCTGCCGATATTTATAGGCAACTACTAGATGAACTTAAGATTAATCCCACCAGATAGTCTGCTTAAGGATTATCTCATCTTGGGCCGCTTCATGGAAGCGCCATACGAGTTCCTCGCGGCGAGTTGCATGAGTTGTGTGAGTTGTTTGCTGCGGAGGAATGTGTGGTGGGAGTTGGATGAGAGTGGAGTTGTATTTCCAGGGCTTAATACCATCCTTATAGGACCGCCGGGCATCCAGAAGGATACAACCCTGAACTTGGGCAGGCGATTGCTTCTGGATAAGTATATGCCTGATAACAGGCTGTTTGGCACTACGAAGGAGGGATTGATCTCCCAACTTGCAACAATCCAGCGGGAGAGGATGGAGGACCCTGCATGTGGATACATCATCGCTGGTGAGATCAAGCAGATGTTTGGGGATAAGGATTATGAAAAGGGGATGGTTGAGTTGTTGACCGTGTGGCTGAACGAAAACGAACCAATCTACATCCACGCTACGCGGCACGACCCTATTACCATTCACAATCCGCATGTGATTATGCAAGCGGGAAGCACCGTGCCTTGGCTGAAGGCGCTGCCGAGTGGTTCCATGACTGGCGGCTTCATCCCGAGGTTCATGTTGATTCTATGCGATCACCCACGGACACAGATCGCAAATCCTAGAGGAATGAAGGACTCAAACGATAGAGCACATGAGCGCAGGGCGATGGAGGCGATTACAAAGCACATTGAGAAAATACTGAATGTCTTCAATCGCCGGAGGGAGATGGCGCTGGAGATGGAGTTTGCAGAACCAGTCTATGCAAATTGGTATGAGAATAGACATAAGAAGTTCGGGCCATTTACACAGGGGTATGCGCATCGGGTGAGAGGACATCTGATTAAACTCGCCATGCTCAGTGCGATTATGCGGGGGAACTTCATTATTGACCTGGCGGATGTGGATTTTTCAATCGACTTTCTTGAGAGTCAGATTAAGAATCTTGAGCCGGTTCTGATCCCACGCACACAGGAGGCTGAGGTTATTGATGAGATTAAGTTATTGCTGCCGATGAGCGTGGTGGAGTTGAAGAGGAAATTGAGGAATAAGTTCAAGGCTGCTGCTGTACAAGAGGCATTGATGGCGCTGGCAGGTACAAAAGAAGTAGTTGTGGAAAGTTCCATCTGGAGGAATAATGAAAACGCCGATACATAGATTGAAGAAGGCAGAGATTATTCAACTTGCGAAGTTTAGGTGTGAGCATGGACATAGTGGGTTGGAACACTATGGCTGCTGGCCGGGGGCGAATGAGAGGGTTGGGTTCCTGGACATTGAGAGTACGAACCTCGACGCAAATTTCGGAATTATGTTGAGCTATTGCATTAAGGATTCCGATTCGAGCAAGATTTACGAGGGGGTTATAAATGGGCAGGATATCAAGACGGGCGCTGAGGATAAGAGAATTGTCGAGAAATGTGTTGAGGATATTGGCAGATTCAACAAGATCGTAACATTCTACGGGGTACGCTTTGACGTGCCCTTTATTCGGACGCGGGCAGTGAGTCTTGGAGTTGAGTTTCCATGCTATGGAACGATCAAGCATCAGGATGTATACTTTCTGATACGGAATAAGTTTAAACTCAATTCAAATCGCCTTGAGAATGCTTGTAGAGTGCTTCTTGGCGCTACGGATAAGACTAAGATTGAGTATGTCCACTGGCGCAATGCGGCGCGAGGGGATAAGAAAGCTCTGGAGTATATTGTAGATCATAACCGGAAGGACGTGCTTGATTTGGAGAAACTGTATCTGAAGGTGATGGAGTATCAGAAGGATGGAACAAATAGTCTATGAGTCCTGCATACCGAAAATCCAGATATCATGAATACCATATATTACGTAAGTATAAACTTACGCCGGAGCAATATGCTGTAATGTTGCGGGCACAAGACGGCGTGTGTGCGATCTGTAGTCAACTTCCAATAAAAGGTCATCTTTGTGTAGATCGAAATGAACGTAACAATAAAGTTTGTGGGTTGATATGTAGAAGATGTAATTTTGAGCTATCTCACGTTAAACATACATACCCTCGATCTGCACAAGCTTGTGCATATTTTGAAAGGAATTATGAATCCTAAAGACGCACTCGGCATCAAGAAAGTCCAACTCGGCCTTCTGCCTGCGGCAGGCATAATTTGGGGCGCGCGGGCCATGGAGAATGGGGCGAAGAAGTATGGGCCGTACAATTGGCGCGAGCATAAAGTGAAGTATACGATCTATCTCGACGCAATCGAACGGCATCTGCTTGCGCTGCGGGATGGAGAGGATTTCAGTGAGGACGCAAACGTGCACCATCTTGGTCACATAATCGCCGGGGCGAGTATCTTGCTCGACGCTATTGAATGGGATTTTGTTGAGGATGATCGCCCACTTAGCGGCCCGGCTGCGGAAATTTTGAAACGTTTGGAGGAAAAATAATGCCACATATTAATCAAATTCTCCTCGACATGGATGGCGTGCTTGCAGATTTTGTTGGCGGGATTTGCAAGTTGCACAACAGGACTTGTTATGACAAGCCGGAGCACATGGGGGAGTTTAAGATGGAGAAGCTGTGGGGAATGTCGAAAGAGGAGTTTTGGATTCCTCAAGACAAGCAAGGTTTCTGGCTTGGGCTGGAGAAGACTGTCGAGGCTGATGATATTGTCCAACTCGCTGATGAGACAGTTGGTTTTAAAAACATAGCAATTGTTACATCACCGAGTAACAATATCTTCTGCATAAGCGAGAAAAAGGTGTGGATGAAGAAATACTTCCCCGGCCTGGAGAAAAGAATGATATTCACAAACGTAAAAGGCTTTGTCGCCGGACCAAACAGACTGTTGATTGATGACAAGGATAAAAATGTGGATGAGTTTAACCGCGCTGGTGGTTGGGGAATCCTACTTCCCCGTTATTGGAATCGGAGATGGGAGCGTGCTGAGGAGGGATTGGATGTTGTCATACGTAATATACACGACTTGGAGACAATAGCATGTTTAAACTTATAGCCGATGTCTGGCCGTTCTCGCTTTTTAGAAGGACCATACATCTCCCCCATTCTCCGCCACTTGTACCAGAATTCGAGATTGAAGGCTTGGTGGGAGGAGGTTTTGTATATAATCCCGACTTCTATGTAGTGGAAAAGACGGCGAAAGAACTAATGATGCGTTTCAACGCGCTGGCGTATTATTTAAATACATTTGACGATGCGACGCCTGCGCAGTGGTGGTTGAAATTTGCGGATGGATTTGAGATTTGTGCGGGAAATGTAGGGAGGTTTTTTGCCCTATACCCGGAGGATAAATATCCAGGGGCCGCTTTCCACTTTGCTGTTAGTTTGATTGCGGCTGATAGGGCGCAGAAGATATTTGAGAAGAGGGAAGCTTTAAGGGGGGAATAGTTAGTATACATCATTCGGTCTCTGCAAAGAAGCCACTCCATCCCCTTTTTCACTTCCTGCAAGACCAAAGTAATGCGCCATACGTTGTGCACGGGCGGGATCGTACTTTCTGGCTATTTCGAGATATTTGCTCAACAACGCACGGCCTTCATTGGTAGACATTATCAGAGAGCTTGGCTCAGTCACCGCACGTGCGGGAATTTCCCGTGCAGTATCTTGAGGAGAATATCCGTAATTCTTCATCATATTCCGCTTTCCCTCTTCTGAGAGAAGATTGAGGACCTGATGCCAATCAACTTGTCTATCAACAGGTTCCATGAAAGCGTGAATCGCCTCGTGACCTATGTAGTCGGGATTTGGATTGCGGGAGATGACATCGCCTGATATAGGACGGCTCACCTTACGTGCCGCTACAGACCGTGGTGCTGTAACGATAGGGCTTCTCTCTCCAAGCATATCAGCCTGTCGCCAAGCCTGCGATTCCGGTCTTAGATAGTCCACAATTCTTCGCATCTTCGCCAAGAACGGTACTTCTTGTCCTGACGTGAAGGCTTCAGCGTCAGGCGGAGCGAATTGCGCGTAATCCTTATCGGGAAGAATCATCATAGGATTCCGGCCCAAACGAGTTTGGGCGAGAGAGCTTCCGGGGGGAAGTTTTGACAGCACATCCTGCCAATTGACCTTGGAGAGGTCAGGATAGAGAGGTGGGGTGTACTTCTGAAGATTGAATACTAAATCGTCTAGAGAGGCCATTTTAGCGGTAGACAATCCCTCCGGGGCACCGTTCCGGCTCCTCTCCATGAAGAACGCGGAGCTTGAAATAGGTCGAAGGATCGAGCTTCATAGCCGCAAGCGACGCGCCGATATCAGATTTGTCGTAGTTTGCTTGTGTGGGCCAGGGAGCGCCTGCGGCATCGGCGTAAGGCGCGGTGTGGATACCTCCACCAACGTGCTCGGAGGCGGGGAGCATTTCAGCAGGCATGTTAGAAGGTGATCGGCTGACTAGCGCTACTTGGGGCTTGATATTGAGATGGAGTGGTTACAGATGGCGTAGGACCAACTGGCGGTATGGTGCCGGGAGAGGGGTAGCCGGTCTGTTGTGATTGAGTAGGTGTTCGCCCAAGCCCGCGAAGGCGCTGGAAATATTGCTGGAGTTGCTGCATGAAACTGGCGGTCTGCTGAGCGCCTTGGGTGTTCTGCTGTGTGGCGGCGGCATTGGCTCCAGTACGTTGAGCAAGATTCTGTGCGCCCGCCAAGTTCTGCATAGCTTGCATATGTTGGGCTTTCACTTGTCCTGCTTGCTGTAACTGCTGTAGGACCTTTCCAAAGCCGCTGGACGGGTCTACAAGTGGCTTTTGTATGTAGCCTTGATCTGTTGCCGCACTCGCAGCAGCGGGACCAGCCTGCTGGAAATTCTGCATCGCAGGACTTCCCTGCTGCTGAAATACATTTGAGAGATACTGCTTAATATCATCGAGAGTCAACTTGTGGTTTCTCCTTTAGAGTTCCAATTTGTATCGCCGTGGCGGATCATATAGATGCCTGGAAGGAGCGGGGCGGAATCGTCCATATCCTCATCTTCAAATTTCCATTTTTTTCCATCATCAGCATGAATCCGAAATACTGACGCAGGTTTTTCTTCCGAAGCTGAATGCTCATAATCGACATCGTGATGATTGAATTGCATGTCTTGCCGCGTCCCGTTCTTGATCCAAGATTTTGCGGCAAGGATATCCCGGAGGTGTGAAATTGCGCCGATTTTACCTCGCGGGTCTTGGGCATGTGCGAGCATCAACGGCGCGAGAAATTTTCCTATAAGGCGATGTTTGAAAGAATTGAAGGATTCTCCATGTTCGGTAGAGGTTAGCGACCTTCCAGGAGCAGACTCATCAGGATGATCATTCGCAAGCTTAGCAAGCATATCTTTAACATTATCGACGGGCTGGCCCTCAAATATTCCAAGCTTCCAAGGCAGCAATGTATCGGTGGTCTGGACAGGTGTGTTGGTATGCCGGGCAATTGCAATTGCAGTATGACGGGCGCGGTCGAGAGGGCCGCTAAAGATCATATCCAAGCCGCCACGAGCGGCAAACTTTCTTCCAAGATCATCTGCCTGAGCGAGTCCTGTGCTATTTAGCGGGACATTGGAACTTCCACGCACACGGGCCGTTTGGGTGAGGAGCTTGTTCTTTGGACCTAACATCAATCCTTGTCCAAACTGATCGAGTGCGCGAGCAGTTGGCGGCTTGGCCTCAATCTGCTTGAGCATGGCGTTGTAGGCTGCCTGTCCGTACTTCTGCCGGAAGGCTGAAAGGCTAGTGTCTGCCATGAGTTATCTCTTTGAAGATATCATCAAGGCGATCTTTGATGTCTTGGTAGTGCGCTTCCAGTTTCGCCGTGCGTTGGTCAAGGGAGACGACTGTCTTCCCAAGCCAACCGGCATATGCAAGTATGGCAGTACTTACTAAAGTAATTACAGTCTTTATAAGATAACGCTCAAAGAAGCGGTTCATCGCGTTGAAAATTGCTCCTGTGAAAGGAAATCCTCTATTCGTTTTCGCTGCTCGTTGGAAAGTGGCGTTGTGGATTCGGGTCTATCCATTAGGCGAAACGGCATTCCGAACATTTGCTGTACAGCAGGAACGTTTGCAGCAGTGACAAGTCCACTTGGGAGTGCGGGGCCGGTTAAAGCGCCATATGCCAGACCACGTAGTGCCGCTGCTGTAGGGTCTTGATGAGTATAGTAGCTCGTTGAATAGCCAACCGCTCCACCTGCAATTGGCATAGCAAGTTGTCCAGCGATAAGTTGCTTGCTACGGGTTGCAATTCCTTTTATGTTTTCGATATTGATTAAGCGCTCAAGTTCGGCATTGTGCTCTAGAAACGCGGCACGATCCGCCACGTTTGGAATATTCTTCGCAATATTCTCAACAAGAGTATGGGCCATGACAGCACGTGCGCGTTGCATACCCTCAAGTTCCTGGCCGTAGGGAATTTTTGTCTGGAGATTTTGTTTAATTGTACGGGCGGTGTTGAAATCGAATTCACCTTTTTGCCTACTGAAGAAATTTCCCCACGCATTTGATTTTTCACTATCCCCAATGGCACCAAAAAGTTGTTCAACTGTAACAGGTGTCTTATTGCGTAAGGCTTCAACAACATCGTAGCCACGTGGCCCAAGTGCAGCCTCCACCTCTGCACGCGGGGCTGTTGAATTTTTTGCATAGTATTGGACTACATCTCTCCAAAGTTCGGCCCTACCAACACTATTCCTGGTAGCGCCGGGCGCGGCGGTTTCACCTATTCTGGCTATAGCGGTGCTTATGGTTGGCTTGCCCATTGGATATTTTGCGTAAATTTCATCAAGAGCGCTATTCTCAGCGTCTTTGAGATTCCTCATACGCCCAAAGAAGCCAAGTCCAGCAGGAATACGCCTATCGACCATATCCGCAACAGCCGCCATGCCTTTAGCTTCGTTGGGCGCTACGCCGAGAAGTTTGGCTGTAACCCATCTGGCAACGGGCGGGGCAAAATCTTTTAACACTTCTGGTGCAAATCCTGCACCGAGATTGAGAATAGCGGTATTCCTAACGGCACGCGCGCCCTCTTCAGGAGTAGTTTTTCCGGCCTGCACGAGACCAGCTTGCTCGCCAGCACGCGCCATAGCCGCCGCAGTCGCACCAAGAGGAATGGATAGAGGGCCAACTTCAGGGGCAGTAACCGCCGCTGTAAGTCCGCCAATAATATCGGGACCGTAAGGTTTCAAAAAGTCTTTAATAGTATTTAATATTCCACTACCAGGACTGACAGCCGAAGGCGTAGCAATCTCAGCGTCTTTCAAATCCCGAAATACATTAACTTGCTTTGATGGAACGGGTCCTTGCAACGGGGATATCTTATTTACATAATCCTGTACCGATTGAGGCCATATCTTGCCACCAGTAACATTCTCAGGCCCCCAGTTATAAGCGGCAAGCGCTTGTCGGGTATCGCCACCAAAGCGGTCGAGTTGCTGACGGAAGTATTTTGCACTTGTATCAAGATTCTGCATTGGATCGAACGGTTGCTGTAAGTTCAAAACGGACGCCGTTGTTGGCATGATTTGGCCAAGACCCATTGCGCCTTTGGGCGATACCGCATTAGGATTGAAAGAACTCTCCGCAGAGATCATGCGGCCAAACAAGTCGGGGTCGATCTTATACTTCTGTGCAGCAGTACGAGCAGCGCCGCGCAAGTCTTGCGGCGTGTCGCCGAGATCGGTGAAAACGTTAATTTGCGGAGTATCGGCCATTATTGTACAGGCTCATGGGGCGCGTTGCCGTCTTTATCAGGATCGGCAAGAAGTCTAACACGCGCACCAGATTTAAGCGTGACGACATCACCTTTTTTGTAAGTGGAAGTATTAGGAACGAATGGCTTCTCGCTTCTACCATAAGCCCAATCGTTAACGCTATCTTTGGTCATTTGAGCGCGTGCTTCTGTACCGCGTAATGCTCCTTTTAACAGAGCAGGAGCCAGTGCAGGCCGGGCTGATACATCCCGAATAATATTAAACAGCATCACGCTGGCTCGACCACCACCGAGGAGTTTAGTTTCCTGAGCAGCAATAGCCGCAGATTGAAGACGGAAATCCTGCTCAAGTTCGGCACGGGCATCATCTTTTTTGAAGAAAGTAGCGCCCCACTTTCCTTCGGCATTATTAAGTCTTCCAATTACAGCGCCGAAGTCCTCTGGTCCGAGCGCACGGGCAATGGCTTCCATACGACTAGCGGCCCGTTGCACAACATTTGCGGCAAGTAAGCCGTCGGCCATCTGACCCTGTTTAGGAATTTGACGAGTGGGAAGTTGAAATCCTTCTGCTTTTGCACGGACTAACATTCGATCTTTTTGCGCGTTATCTTTGATATCAAAAAGCGCTTGACCGTCGTTATGCAAAATAGCATACATCGCATCATCACTGGCTCTTGCATCTTGTACTTTTTGTTCACGATCTTTTGCAGCGGCGAGATTGGCTTCCTTTTGCTGCCGCCCTAATTCTCCAGCCTGGAGGTCTATTGCGCGATCAAATACTTTTCCACGCTGCTCGGCGGGCACATCTTCAATCGTCTGGCCCTTCGGATTGACCTCTTGAACCGCTGTAAGCATTGCTTGCGCTTTCATATCAGGCTCGCGGGCAGGCTTTGGCAGGATTGATTGCATCGTGGCTTCACGAAAGAGGGCTTCATTTGGTGCGTACTGACTCTTGGGAATTTGCGAGACATTTCCATACCCAAGTTTTGCCGCAACTTCTGGAAGGACTGGAATCATGGGATCGTCAGTTGTTTGATTGGGAAGAACAAACGGGATTGACTTGTTGCCGGGACCAGTAAAGTTGAACACATTTGGCGCAGCAGGACTGGCACTAGGCATTGGTGCGGCGGCGGGAGAGATAACACCGCCACCACCGCTTGTGGCACCTGTAGGTGCGACGCGAGAAGCGGGAGTAGTGGGACCGCCCTGTTGGGTAGCGGCATTTACATTTTGACCACCACTCTGCTGCAAGCCCATCATATTGAGAAATGGCATGAGTGAAACTGCTGTGCTGTCTCCACCGCGAGAGGTTGCATTGGGAACTGGAGGAGGGATAGTAGTGGGAGTTGGGGCTTCAGCGGTTGTTGGGCCAGTTGCGCTGAGGCCGGGACCGCCTTGCAGGTTAGCAGCATTTCCGGCAGGCATGGCACCTTGTGGATATGCGCCGCCCCTAATGAGGTCAATCATCTGCTGCTGGCGTCTTAAGTCTAGCTCTTGAGCATAGCGACCCTGCGGCCCATATTGAGCTTGAAACATACGCTCTTTTTGTTCGGCGTCAGCTTGCCCGGCTTGCTGCTCCATTTGGAGTTGCTGCTTCCGCAAGAGAGCCTCATGCTGCTGCTGAGGAGACATGCCAGCGTAGCTGAGGGCTTCGACGAAACTTCGGAGGAAATCTGTAATGGGCATTATTATTCTCCGCTACCCACCAAATTGACCAACATCATTAGGATCAACCCATCCGCTCGGATTTCCGCCTCCACCGCCGCCACCCCCAAAATTCGGCATACCCATTACCATGCCAGCAACCTGCCCAATGTCGGACATGATTGAGGGGTTTTGAGTTGTTTGTTGATAACCTGTGCCAGTATTAGACCCATACTTCTGTTCATATTGATTAGTAGTTTGAGTCTTTGGCGCGACGCCCATGAATTGATTTCCAAGTCCTCCAATAACTCCCATACCTTGCAGCATCGCGTTGTAGTTGAGAAGGGGTATCTGTTCTTCAAAGTTGGCAGCCGATCCCATCTTGGCAATGTCGATATTGGTTATACCTTGACCAAGTTGACCGCTCTGAAGTCCTCCGGTTCGAGCAAGATTTGCCTGAAGATTGCTGATACTTGAGTTGGCTAGATTATTAAGATTATTTAATACCTGAGCCTGCTGGGCGGAGCCGTAGACTGGCTGATTGACTTGATTGAGAGCCTTTGTAAGGTCTCCCGCCATCGTGTTCTGGAACTGTTGAACTAGGGGGTTTGTGAACTGCTGAGCGGCTGTTCCAGTACTTGTACTGGTTCCGAATTGCTGTCCAAACTGGTTAGATTTAGAGGTGCTGGAACTTGCGAATGGATTTGCCATGCTTCCTTCCTTGTTAATCCAAAGTGCGCCATAGCTTTAGGCTCTCCGTTTTGGGTAACGAAGTCAGCAAAGCGGCCGTCTTGCTTGAAACCAAGCTTTTTGGTATAGATTTTGGCGGGTTTGTTGTGATTCATAAGAAGTGTGCTCACACGCACAACGGATGGGAAGTGATCGAATAGATATCTAATTGCAAGACTGCCAGCTTCATCCATAAAGCCGGTACCCCATGCGCGACGGCTACTGGAAAAGTGAAAATAGGCGTTTGCAGGTGTGCCTCCAGCGTCGAACCAAACCATTCCAACAAGAGGCGCGGCGTGATTGTAATTAAGTTTATTGAACTTATCAATCACCCCAAAACTGAGTGTGTTATGGATTTCATTGATAATATAGTCCTTCCAAGCTTCCTCGGTGGCTGGCATTCCATCGGCAACCATTAAGCTTTTATAACAATGAATCCAACTAACAGCGCGTTCCACTTCGCTTTCGGGAAACGGGAGAATTAAATCGACATTGGAACCGTAGATGATTTCCATGATGGGAATTATGTCCTTTCTAGTGTAGCAGATTTCATGAAACTTTGCTAATACATGATATTGAGGGGGTTTTGAAGACAACCTCCAGGTCCGAGGACTCTACCGAATATAACTTCGATGTGCATTTGGGTGAGTCGAGCAAACTGGGTATTAACAGGCTGATTGATTTGCTCGATGTGCATCTGCGTAAGGCGGGCAAATTGAGTATTAACTGGTTGGTTGATTTGTTCGACATGAATCTGTGTAAGACGCGCCTTTTGAGTATTATCAGGAATGCGCATCACTTCGATGCGCTCTTGATTGATACGAATTGACATTAGACTATAACTTCAATACCCCATTGGAGGTTATTAAAATCTGTAGGAGTCCACGTGCCCCCATTGTTAGGGTTACTGCTGAATTGATTGAGGTAGTCAATGTAGTTGAGACCTAAATAACGTCCATTAGTATCGACAATATTTGGTGTTCCGGTAGCGCTTGTATAGATTACTGAAACTGCACGATTTCCTTCGTCTGTCTTTCTTGTGAACATGTTTGTTTGCACACCAAGGATGGCGCGAGTGGTGGTAACAGGTTGGAAGTTGTAGAAATCGTATGGACCTCCGGTGGGACCCGCTCCAACCATCGTAGATTGCACATAAGTCGCGTCATCGTCAGGCGGGATTTCATTTACAAGACTCCAATGAGTGCCAGCAGTGCTTGGTGTCCATTGCACGGCAGCATCACTAATTGGAACAACTACGCCAATCGAGACATCTCCAAGGAAAGTATTATCTGGAGCAGGAGTATTTGTATCACAAATGTAGAAATCATCAACATACATCTTGCCAGAGGCAGCCGGTCCGATAACTAGACAGACATCTGCGGTTGCCGAAGTACCGTCACCGCCCGCACCTGAAGTGTTGAGAACTGTTTGTCCGTTTATCTTTATAATTATCGAACCATTACCAATAGGGAGTTGCGCTTCAACATAATAGAAATTGTTAAGGGAGATCGCGTCGGTCGGGGAAGTCCTGCCAAGCGTACCACCTCCAGAATTAATCACCGCAATCGTGCCGTCGTTTTGAAGCTGCCATTGAATTTGGAAGGTGTTGACGTTGTAGAGATTTATTCCACCGCCGTAGCCAGTCCAGAGAAATGCACCGCCGATGATCCAAGTAACGATATTATCGACGGTCTTCTGACAGTTGGCAATAGAAGTAAATTCGCCACTGGCCCGTCCTGTACGTTTGGTGCTGGTGTTGATTGCAAAGTTGCCGCTCGCGCCGGGACCAATAGAAGTCCACTTCTCTAGTACGTGCGCACTATCATAACCGTCAAAGCTGTCACAAAATCTAAGTGCCATTTTAGAACGCCATAAGACCTATTTGTGTTTCATTATAGATAGCACCAGTCCAAGTAGTGGTAGGATTAAATGGAACGTAGTCATAGTTAACCTGAGCAAGACCATACCCGCCGAAAACCGGAACCGCAAAAGTAGTATCTGTATCGACAATTATAGTAGGACCAACTACAACTACAGGATTGAAGCTTGTTCCGTCTAAAGTTGACGAACCGTCTTTACATACCCACCATGGTTGTATCGTAGGAATTATATCGGTATTGGCAATACTACTGGCGGTAAATATACCTTGTCCACTTCCACTTACAACCTCCGGCCAATAACACTCAGTAGCAGAGGTAACTGCCAGATTATCGTTGTAAGCACCATCTCCTGGATTAGGTTTTTGATTGACCTCAACATAATGAACAGTTCCACTAAGAGGTGTAAATTGTGTCAAAGTTCCATCTGTACTTGGAACTAGATCGTAGATTGAGAGGTCTCCTATTGCTGGAGGAGCCTTAGCCCAATAGAAATCATCATAGGCGGCGAAATTCCCCCCACCAACACCACTAATACCTATAACATTGTAGGCGACAAGACCAGAATTGGCAAGTAGATCGAAGGTCCCCTGTATCACAAGTTGACCATTGATGTAGACTTGATTGGTACCAATTAAAGTGCCTGCCCATTCGACGTAGTTCCAGGTATTTGGATAAATCCACGGGCCGGTTGCGGAGCTAAGAGCAACTATATTGCTGTTTGCATCTCTAATTTGAAGGCGGGAGTCATTTCCAACATGCAAGGCAGCAACACTGCTAAGCCCCCCTATTCCAGAACCGTAAAAGAGAAGGAAAATATCATTGTCCAATGGCGCGTTATTTGTGTAGAATGCAGCACCAAGACATAACACGGTGAGAGTAGGGCCGCCACGGGCCATATAACCAGCATTCATCGCTAGACAACCAGCACCAGTACGTTGGATGGTGGTATTTATTGCATAAGCACCACCAAGAATTGTATGATCGCCCCAACCATGAAAGAGTGTAACTTCTGAAGTTATATAACCATCAAAACTGTCGATATATATAAACCTGCTTGCGTCCGACATTTATCTAGGAATATTCCTTCGGATATCAAAGCGGAGTTCTAGAAGTTCTGCATGATCGGTGAGAAGATCAGAACGACCAAAGTTAAAGAACATCAAATCACCAGGGTTACAGCCTACAACGTTTATACTTGGAATGAAATTTTTGATAAGCGTTAAAGAAGTAGTAGCAGTCCCTATAACTGTACTGGCTGTATTGAAGGAATGTCCAAGCGTAGTACCACTTCCAATGGATTGAAATTGAATACTCCAAGTTGGATTGGCAGTGCCACTGGAGGTGAGCCAATAGATTGTTAGATCAACTGGTGCAACCCAATCAGGTGGAAGGGGGAAATGATCTTGAACTTGTAGTCCATTAGTGAAGTCCATTCCCGCAGTAACAATAACACCATCGTTGACAATATAACCGCTAAGCGGCGCTGCGGTTCCCCATGACATGCCCAACAGTACATTTCCATCTTGCTGAATGGCGGCTTTGAATATTACATTGAAGACTACCGGCTCAGATTGTCTAATACTGTTTGCATTAGTTATTGTAGTGGTGTTAGTTGCCTGCTGGAGATATTTCAGCGGCACAGCATCCCCGCCTTGTACGGGCCACGGGAGATTGGTAACTGTAAATCCCTGTGCATCGACGGGATTATTCCAACGATTCTTTTGGGCGTTTATTTGGGAGATTACAAGATTAACTTGATGTTGAACGGCCTCCTTAAGCTGTTCGGTAGTTTTAACACTAGGAAGGTTGATATGCTGGATGGGCATGAACTATGTGTAGTACTGCGCCAGCATAG
>Ga0187846_10000302_pt1 | contig 29490 bp, 26 predicted proteins | sample TC_taG_FD_161473 | JGI IMG/M metagenome (GOLD analysis project Ga0187846, IMG submission 161473) | Biofilm microbial communities from the roof of an iron ore cave, State of Minas Gerais, Brazil - TC_06 Biofilm (v2) | ecosystem: Environmental > Terrestrial > Deep subsurface > Cave > Wall biofilm... | reverse complement strand
CGGGTCAATTCCAATGCCGAGAAAGAGCAGGTCGGCAGGGCCATGTCGAGAGAGAAAGCGCAGCGCCTCCAGCGAATCATCGAAGCAGACGACCTGGTGGCCCTCGCGCCGGAGGATGACCTCGAGGATCTTGCGCGTCGTCGGCGAGGTGTCTAGCACCATGACCCTCAACTGCCGTTCCATGTCCGTTCCTCTGCTCTCTCCTCTCTCAGCTGCCACTCCTGTTCTCCACAGCTACCATAGCATGCCCCCCTCATGTCCTCCTCGCAGGCATTCACCAGGTTGACTGGCATCTTCACGAGGCACTCACGATGTTGGGTTCGGCACCCAATGGGGAAATCGGGTCTTTCCCTTCCGGTCTTTCGCGGCCCAAGAAGAATAGGCAGAGAGACGGGAAGGAACGCACGCCCGAGAGAGGCTTCCTCTTCACGAACAGCTCACGAAGAATCACGACTTCTTCATTCGGATAGCGGCCGGTTCTGCTATAATCGAGGATGGGGATGGATGCACTCCGGCCCTGAAAGGACAAGGCAAGCACGGGCCCTGTGGCAGCAAGTCCCTCACACACTGTCAGGACCCGGCCAAGGAAGGAGCAGATGCGCAGACGATGCATGAGATGGGTGAGCACAATCGCACGGAGCATCCACCGATGCGGATCATCACGCTAGGTGAATTTGCCCTTGAGCGGCTCGTTCCTACTCCCTCGCGGGCCCAGGAGGAGCCGCCGCATTACGTGCGCGTGGCACGGAGCGAGTGGAGCAACCGCGGACCGGCGATGGCCCTGCTGAAGGTGCTGCTGTGCCGGGCGAACCGCCGGGCATCGCGGGATGAACTCGTCGAGGCCATCTGGCCCGACCATGAGGCGATCAATGCCCCGCACGCACTCGACTCGGCGGCGTCCGTCCTCCGGCGGCACATCCTGCGCACGAGCGAAGTGGGAAGTCTACTGCTCACCCTGCGCAGCGGCGGCGAAACGATCTTCAAACTGCCAGGGCAGCAGCGCCTCTGGGTCGACGCCGATGCGTTTCTCTCACTCGTGTCGCAGGCGCTGCGGGCGGAGTGCCGGGGGCAGAACCCGATCCCCTTGCTAGAGGAGGCGTATGCCCTCGCCAGGGGCGAGTTTCTCGAGGACGACATGTATTGCGAGTGGGCGCAAAGTCGGAGGCACACGATCAACGGAGCGCGGCAGCGCGTCCTCTTCAAGCTGGTGGACCTCTACCTCAACGATGAGCAGGTGGGCCTGGCCGAGGAACTGCTCTTCGCCGCCCTGGAGGAGGACCCGGCAGACGAAGATGCCCTGTGCCGCCTGATGATCCTGCTGGTGGAGCAGGAGAGGCGGCAGGAGGCGCTCCACCTCTACCAGTACACCGAGGATGTGCTCCAGGAGGAGCAGGCTGAGCCCGCCGTCTACACCCGCGAACTCGCGCGGCGCATCCGGCAGGGACTCGTCTTGCGAGAGCAGAGAGGTCTTTACACTGCTTCACGCACAGGCCAAACCTCATCCTCTTATCGGTACCGCCCTCCGCGCGACGTTCTCGGAGGCAGTCAGCGCTCCCCTGGTTCCTCACCGGGCAGGGCGATTTCACGCGTCTGCTCATCCAGCGACCAATTCACGGGAGGCTTAAAGGCAATCGCGTATGGTAGCGCCTGTTCCGGCCAGGTTTCTTCGCTCGGTTTGCTGACGACGTGGTACAGGGCGCGCAGGGTTGGCACAAACAACTCCGCCGTTTCCTGCATCAGCAGTGTTTCCTGCACTCCTGTGAGGCGGCGCTGCGTCAGTGGCCGTGGGGGAGCGACGCTGCCGGCATGAATGTCCTCGATGCCCGATCCGTTGCGCCAGTGCTCGTTGAGGATCCCGTTGGCCAGTGCGCGCGTGGGATTGACCAGGATGCGCGCTTTCTCCCTTTCGAACCACTCCGATCCGAAGTCCCTCACAAAGGCCTCTAAGAGGTACTGTCTTCCGCTGGCCGAATTGAAGGCGCCCAGCGCCCGGAAGTGGTGGTAATATGTCGACCCATTAAGTTGCGACAGGGGAAAAGGCAGCCATTGGATGGCGGCCCTGACCATCTTGCGGAACTGCTGCTGGTCTGCCCGCATGAGGTCGATCCACTGAGCCAGGGCCGCCGAAGCCTCGATGTTGATGCGGGCCATCTCCCCATCGCCGACGCAACTGACCTCCGGGTCGAACGCGTCAGTCCACTGCGGCAGGTCACGGTTGGTCAGCACGGCGAAGTACGATCCCCAGCGCAGACACAGCGAGACGGTCGCGATTGCCACTTCGCCGAAGTGCAACTGAGACTTAGGCGGAACCTTCTGGTCCCTGGTGGCTTCCTCCAAATACGAGAGGACCTGCTGGTACATGGAGGAGTGAGGGGGTGAGATGAGGCGATAATCCTCTTCAGGGCACTCCCGCCAATACCCGGCGTCGATGGTGCACTGATCATTGACGTTGATTGTCAAGGGATGGCGCTGCGGCATGGATCTGCTACCTCTTTCTTGATATATTCCATCTGTTTCGAGATGGGAAAAAGTTGGCTTAATTCAGCTTGCGAAAACTCACGATATCCTCATGAGCGTTTTCTAGATTGACCGTAAAGTCATTCCACGACTAAGATAGACCGCACACCGCGTGACCACGCTTCTTGATGTGGTCTAGTCATGAAATGTAGTACGTTTCTTGCGTATGCCACCGGGTAAGCTCCCTGGCGAACAGGGTGATGCCTTGCCAGGCTAGCGCGTAAAGGCTATGCTTCTCGATAGCATAGCCATCTCTGAGCCGTTTTTCCTGGCTGAGACCGATGAGGGGCCGAAAGGCCTGATATGCCGGGAGGATAGCATAGAGCCTCCTCTCCTCTTGAAGCTCATAGGCGAGGAGCATATAGCGCGGCTCGTCTGGGACCGGACACCACGGCTTCACGGCGACCAGGCGCTCTTCAACGTATTCGCGGCTATAGGTCAGCATAAAAGGTTCGCTGTAGTCTTTTCTCAGCGAGGTCACATACTCTGGGAGAGGGGACGGGCAATAGCCGGGGAAGTGTATCTCCGGCGTCACGGTGCGAACTGAATACATACCCGGCTTAAAGCCCTCTTGCGCATGAGGTAACGCCAGCTCATAAGCCTGGGCGATGGCTTGCTTGAACTCATCGAGAGATTGGGCCTCATAGACCTGTTTTTCTTCATGGAGCCTCCATTGTTGATCGGCATCTAAAAGCCCCAAATCATAATGCAGGATATGCATTGTGCAGGAGAACCTCTTGCTTTCGTCAGGGTAGACGGTCAACCGCGGCGCAAAGCTAATATCCTTGTACACCTCTTTACCGAGCGCCGCTTGTTTCCCACGGTTCCACTGTTCAAACAGGGCGGCTACCAAGCGAGCAATCTCTCTGTAGAGCGCTCTCTCATTCGCTCGCTCCTTGCCTGACAGCTCGGCAACCAGTGTGCGGTTACTCTTTATGCCGCCGAAGCTCGCCTCGATTTCGGCCACGTACTCATCTATCGGCCTGGGTGCCTTACTCATAATATCCTTCTTTCATGATCCAGGCGGCAGGATACTTGCGGCTTCAGCCGTGGGAGGAATGCCGCCTACCTCCTTTTCAAAATGATAGCTGTATCCATCGCAACGATGGATAGGATGACAATACTGGTAGCTGATGCCCTGAATGGTGGTGCCTTTGGTGGTAATGTTAAAGTAGCCACTTGTGCGGATGGCTACCCGCCCTACATACGTCCCTGCCTGTTTCCCACTTGGCACCACTGCGACTACCAGATCCCCCGTGGTAAACCCCTGTATCCGCTTGAAGTGCTTGGCCGAGGTTCGCGGGAAGCCAAATTTGTCCATCCGGCACACTTGCCGCGAGCCATGCCCCTTAGCGGTGATGATGAGAGGATGCACCTGTTCCACTTGTAAGACTGCTGGAGTGCTCCTTCCGACGTTCGCTGTGTCCAGCCAGTGCGTTTTTGGAAGCTTTCGCCCCGAAGGATTGTACTTGGTCAGCCCTCCACTGCCAATCTCCATTGGGAGCCCGAACGTTTGTAAGCGTTCGTATAAGGCCCAACGCGTGTTGGTAACCGCTGCCGCGTCTTTGAGGGATCCTCTGGCTTGAGCAAGGATACGCTCAAGCCGATCCGGTTGATCCTTGAGAAATTCCTGGATGTGCTGTGTCCCTTTCGCCAGATTGCAGGCTTCACACGCCAGGGTGAGATTCGCGATCCGGTCAGTCCCTCCTCTCGCGCGAGATTGGATGTGTTCGATCTGCAGCGGAAGATTCTGCCGATCACAGTACGCGCATTGCCTGTTCCACCGCTCCAGGAGGAGTTCCCGGAGTTCGCAGCCTGCAAGGTCACCCTGTTGGTACTGGATACCCTCTATGCCAGGACGTTGCATCGCCTGCGTGTCGAACTTCACCATTTCTTGTGAGAGAGCTCCAATCGGACAGAGGCGTATCAGACGACGCACCCAGGTCAGGACATTCGCTACCCGGCTTTCCAGAGAAGGCGGCAGGGTTCCTTTGCGTTTGTGGCGGTTCGCCCACCTGGCGGACGGTATCTCGTTTTTCGGTGGCGCCTGCTGCGTCGAACAGTGCGGCGCATATCCATGGCGCGCTTGATCTGTTCTCCTCGATGCCGCAGTTCGCAGGCCCAAACCACTTCGCCTGAGGTATCATTGACGAGTGCGAGCCCGGTGGTTTTCGAGCCTGGATCAATCTTGAGCCGCAGCGGCACCACCGGCTCTTCCACAGCTACCTTCAGGATGATGGTAAAGGGATAGTACCTCCAGACCGCCGCCTTACCGGCCTTGAGTAAGAGCCGTGACCGCCCTGGATGAACAGGGTCGAGCGGCTGCTGGTTTGTATCCAGAACAAAGACCTTCGACATACTCCATTCCTTATTTGCCCGTTAGCGAGCCTCCGGTTTCCCGGGTGATGGTGGCCTCGTCAGGGTTCGTGGGCGGTTTCCATGTGCAGCGCGACTTCTGATGCCCAACCTCCTGTTTAACGCCGCACCGAAGCGGTCCGAGCTGGCCGCGCACTCGGACGTTCCTATGCATTCGCCCCGAACGTAGGCTCTGTTTCAAGCCTGAGACTGGTCAACGTTGGCTTGTCTGAGCAAGCCTCCGGCGTAGCGCCGGGGGTTGTTGACGACGTCTGTCCCTTACCTTACTGCTCTGTAGCCGACCGTTCCTAAATTAGGAACAGTCGGCTTTCTGACCTTACCGATAACCTTCTAGCTTGACAGAGCTTATGTTTCTCCTACTCCACAAGGCGCAAGGTCTGTGACCTCACTGGAATTGATGCCCAGTTACAGGCCTCTGGACAGCATGGTATCTCCGCTGATCGACATTTTGTCGATCATAGGGTGCAGTCGTCGCGACGACTGCACGCACGTATGCGCTAGAAGCGGCCGGGAGGCCCCAGCGTCCACACTATAGAGTTCCTGGCACTAGTGCTCTCCTCGCTGTTCGGCGTACTCGCGCATGATTTGCACGATTTTCTCCTGTTGTGGAATCCTCCTGTCGAGCATGCTCAACGGGTCGATGCCATGCCGCTCTAGTTCGAAAAGAAGCCCATTGATGTGCCTGTCGCTGCGCAAGAGGCGAACGAATGTCCCGGCAAGGGAGATACTCTCCCCCTGCTCGAAAACGAAATGCACCGCATAGGCTAGCGCATCCTTCAGGTTGTACTTGTACCCTGGTTGGATATCCACGTAGGTTGCTACTCGCTGATTCTTCTGCTTTGTCGCTTGCTCTAAGCACGTGATGAGTTGCTCTGCAAGATTTCCAGGAGGATCTTGTCTTGTCGCGTAGGCATACACAGCGGTGTGCTTTTGCGGCGCGGTTGCATCCATAGCCTTTTCCTTTCTGTTTGGTCGGGGTGCCTCATGTTGATGGGAAAGTGTAAACTCCCTGCAAGCAGCCTCTCTTACTTGTGGCGCCTCTTTTTCCGTTCCCTTTTTCCCCGCCGCGGATTAGATCTGCCGGGCGCGCCGTACCCGAATGTGCCGCCCAGCGGCGCGAAGCCGACCTCTTCCGCCGTCACGATGTCGCCGTTGAGTACATCCAACAGCTGCTGGAGCCATTCTTCCGTCCCCATATTGCGTATTTGCATGACGTTCACGTCGACCCACATACCCCGCCCGATGAGGGGGGGATGTTCGGCGGCGAACAGCGGGTCGATGCTGACGGCTTGTGATGGATTGATCAGTTGGTCTGGGGCGCCGGCCTTGCCCTCCAGCACGTCCAGCAGTTGACTGAGCCACCGCTCGCTTCCCATCTCCCCCATTAGAGAGGCATTCGCCTGCACCCACTCGGCCTCGCTCATGGGTGGCTCATGCTCCTCGGTCAACTGCGGGGCAACGGTGATAGCGTAGAACGGATTGATGATGCAGGGTAGGGGGCCGGCGAGGTATGGTTTGTCCCTTCGACTTGCCTGAACACGTTCCAGGTAGTTTCGTAAGACCATCCTTTTCCGACCTCCCCCCTCCGAACCGTACGTGCCACTTTCATGGCATACGGCTCTCCAGTATCGTAGTCATTACCTCCTTACGGATGGCTTTAACCTCCGTGAACTCGATAGGTTGTCTTCTCATGGGGCGTCCTGCGTGAACGTCCTCGTGACAAATTCGGCAAAGAGGCATTGTCTTTCGCCTGAGGGCGATCATCCGTCTCACCCATTCGGGTTTGGGCCTTCCTGGGTACTCATGAAGGTCTTTCATGGCCCGTACATGATGCATTTCCACATCTTTTGTGTTTCCGCAGAGTTCGCACACTCCAGCGAGAAGCCTTTGCACGAGTTCTGTTCGGCCTCTATAATGAATGGCTGGGAACAATTCCTCTAGTGTTGCCCCTATATCCCACGCTAGTGATACACCTCCCCAGGTGGCTACAAGCGGTTGCTTTTCCTCCCGTGGTATCTTGATTTGAAGTCCCGTGTACTTCTTGTCAGATACTACGATGGTGGCTCTATATTTGTTCGCTATTGCCGTCATCGACGTACCATGCTTATTCGCCAATGTCTTCAGGAGCGAGGTTTCCATGACCCAACTCAATTTATCGAGTCGGTGCATGTTGTAGGCCAGCCGGTAGTAGTTGGCAATCCCTCGAAAGATCGCCTGATAGATGGTCATGATGGTGAAATCACTCTCAAACAGCAGGTTCTTCCGGTGCACCACCTTTCCTCCGCGCTTGTAGTCGTTGCATCTTGCCTCAAGCACGTCTCTGGGTATCCGCAGTCCAATTGTCCCATTGATACTTCTTCGGTGCACTGCCTGTGGGGAAATGTACCGCTTGCTGTTATCCTGGTGCACGACTACTTCGTAGCCCAGAAATCTCGCTGCTTCCTTCCTAGCATTTGTTATCAAGGTCTTTTCTTCAGAGAGTTCCAGCTTGAGTTCCTTTTGCAAGAACGCTCGGAGTTGCTTCTTGATTGCTTCTGCCTCTGCTTTTGGGCCGTTGAACCCTAAGAGGAAGTCGTCAGCGTATCTCACGTATCTGAGGCGTCGGTAATTGGGGTCATTGATGTCGATCGAGGGGATTTGCTGAGCTTGTCTTCTCAGTTCCTCTGCCTCTTCGATCTCGCCTTTCTTCCTGTGTTTCGCCGCCTCTTTTAAGAGGTGCTGATATTCAGGATTGCTGGCTCTCCTGGCCCCTTTGGTGTATTGTGGTATGAGCACGGTTTCCACATAGCTGTCCAGCCGGCTGAGGAGGATATTAGAGAGGACGGGACTCACGATTCCGCCTTGCGGTACCCCGCTCCACGTTTCGTTGTATGTCCAGTCTTCCATGTATCCCGCATCTAGCAACATCTGCAAGAACCTGATGAACCTTCTGTCATGAATACGCTCACTCAATTCCTTGATCAGCAATTCATGGTTCAGTTTATCAAAGCATTGCGAAATGTCGCCGTTGGGTAGGCACCCGGCGAGGTACCATCGAGGGGATGGCCCTGTTCCGTGTGCCCCCCACCAAACCGGACAGGCGGCTTTCACCGCATCCGGCTTTCCAGCAACAGCGTTGGTGTGTTTACGTCCGTGAGCGTGATACATCTTTCCTCCCCAGAGGTCGGCCTGCATGTAACTCGTCATGGCAGGTGCGGCAGAGAACCAGCGTCTTGCGGCGACGGGCTGCCATGATCTTGACCCAGAGTGGCTTCTCCCGCCCATCATATCGCTTCAGGTCTTTGAGCGCCCGGATATGATGGACTTCGATCTGCGCTGTTAGGTGAGTCGCCTGACAGATTTCACAGACCTGCGCCAGGAGTCGCTTTTCCAGTTCCGATCGGCTGCTCCATTTCCACTGTATCCGCTCTTCAATGGTTGCCCCAATATCCCAGGTGAGTGTGACGCCTCCCCAAGTTGCCATCAGTGGCTTCTTTTCCCCGCGCGAGACGGTCACTTGAAACACCTTGCATCGTTTCCCTTCTACTTCCATTTCCGTTTGGTATTTCTTGTAGACCTTGCGCACCGAGGTTTTGTGTTTGAACGCCAGCGTCTTTGCCAGCGACTCTTGCATCACCCATTTCAACCGTTTGAGGGTGTGCAGATTGTAGGCCATGCGGTAGTACTCGACGATCCCCCGATATTCTAGCTGGTAGGTGGAGATGATGGTAAAGTCACTCTCGTTTTCCAACTCTGGTCGGTGGATGGGTTTTCCTCGCTGCATGTAGCGAGCGCGCTTGTCCTCTATGACACTCCAAGGGATGCGAAGCCCAATCCCAGCGTTGATGCTACGCTGGTCAAAGCTCCGTTGCGCATTGCTTCTTCTGACGCGGGTTTGTTTCCGGTCATTTTGAAGAGTGGTGACTTCGTATCCCAAGAATTGAGCGGCCTCGCTCCTGGCGTGTGTAATCAGCGTCTTCTCATCTGAGAGGGAGAGTTTGAGTTCCTCACGCAAGAACCTTGCCAATTGTCGCTTGATTTCCTCCGCTTCCTCCTTCGGGCCAACAAAACCCAGCGCGAAGTCGTCAGCGTAGCGACAATAGCGTAGCCGCCGAAAAGTGGAGTCCTGGGGGTCTTTCGAGGGGAGATGTTGGGCCGCTTTGCGAAGTTGTTGGCCTTGCTCGGTCAGCCCTCGTTTGAAGCGGTTTTCGGCCTGCTGCATCAGCCGTTTGTAGACCGGGTTCGCTTGTCTTTTCTTCCCTCGGGTGGAGCGGGGAATGAGCACGGTTTCAACGTAGTGGTCGAGTTTGTTGAGCAGGATATTTGAGAGGATGGGAGAAAGCACCGAACCCTGTGGAACTCCACTCAGCATTCGATTGAATTGCCAATCCTCCAAGTAGCCAGCGTCCAGGAGTTGTTTGATGAGGCGAATGAAACGCCCATCATGGATTTTCTCACTCAGCGTTGAGATGAGCAGGTCGTGCGAAAGCGACCCGAAGCAGTCGGAGATGTCTCCCTCGATAATCCACGCACAGCCCTTCCAGGTGTGGTAGATGTCTCGCAGGGCGTCGCCACAACCTCGCCCTTCTCGGAAGCCATGCGAATGCTGGCTCCACTGGACATCAAAGTAGGCGTCCAGAATCAGGCGCACCACTTCCGCCACCAGCTTGTCTGACCAGGTGGTGATGCCAAGTGGACGCTTCTTCCCATTTTTCTTGGGAATCCACACCCGTCTGGCGGGTTTCCATCGGTAACGCTCATGGCGGAGCGCATCGATAGTGGCGTCGAGCTTCTCCAAGGACATGCCATCTGCCACTTCTTCGGTGACTCCGCGCGTCATCGCGCCGTGATTGCGGTAGATGCGTCCGTAGGCTTTCAGGTACAGCTCTCGGTTGAAGAGTTGTCGATACACGCGCTCAAGTGGCAAACCACGTCTGCCTCGTTCACGGAGAATTCCTAAGTAGGAGTCGGCTGTCTGCATTTCGCATCCCTTTCCTGTCAGGAGATTCCTGTTACCTTCCCTGCGTGCCGGTATCACTGGCACGCTCTGACCCTCCTTCGAGGGTTGCTCCTTCCCTGCACGGGTCGCCTCTTTGCTTCCCGCTCAGGTACTATGAGGGTTCCGTCGCCATGCGCCTCTCGGCGTGTAGGCGATCCCGCTTTTGCACATACAGAACGTTGACTGTGTGTAGGTGCCCGTTGGTTCCCTGTCAGACTCATTGTCTGCCGCCCGCCAAAGGAGAGCTTTCCCATATCATCGAAGGAAATATGGTATTTTGGCGTCGCCACTGGAAGGAGGGAATGGCGGATGTGGTTATCATCACGCGGGAACTTGGGTTCGACATGCTCAGTCTCACCATGCACAGAGAACTTGCGGAACACAAATGTACCTCCCTTCGATTTGCTTCCGCTTTCACCGGCAGGCTGTTGTCCCTGTATGGGTTTCCCCTCCAGGTAAGCCGTTGTTCTGAAGGTCATCGCTCTCAACCTTCCCTGTCTCAGACAGGAATGCTGTATGTACCGACACGGCGCCTCGATGAACCATGCGGTACCCTTCCAGTTGTGGTAGATTTCTCCGAGTGCGGTATGGGGGCCGCGGCCAGGACGAAATCCGTGTGAGTGATCTGAGAACTGGGGTTCGTAGTACGCTTCTAGGATGAGGCGCATCACTTCCTGTACCAGTTTGTCCGACCACACCGGCATGCCAAGCGGTCGCTTCTTCCCGTTTTTCTTCGGGATGTGCACCCTCCGCACTGGGAGCCACTGATACCGCTCATATTGCAGAGCTTCTGTGATGCGATCGATCTTGTCCAGCGACATGCCGTCGGGGGTCTCATCGGTCACACCGTGCGTCATAACACCGGCATTTCCGTAGATTTTCCCGTAGGCCATCAAGTAGAGGTCTCGGTTAAACAGTTGTCTGTAGACCCGCTCCAGAGGCAGTCCTTTCTTGCCTCGCTCACGAACGAGTTCCAGGTACGTTATGGCGGTCTGCATTTCGCATACCTTCCGTAGTGAACTCATCGATACCTACCCTGCTTGCCGCTATCAACTGGCAAGCTCTCGTCCTCTTTCGAGGACTGCCCCTTCGTTCGGCGTATTTCTACTCCTCTCTACTATGGGGGTTCCGTCGCCATAGGACTCGCGTCCGGTAGGCGATCCCATGTTTGCCCACGTGAGACGTATCTAGCGCACTGTAGGTTCCCGTTCGTCTCCTTTCCCCCTTCGTCCTGGATACCCGCCGCAGAAAGCATTTTTGTGCCCGAACCATTAGCACATATTGCGGCGTCATCGCCTCACGTATGCTGCGATGGGCGCTGCATTTCACCGTTGGAGACTTGGGTTCAGCAAACTCAGCTTGACCATATGCGCAGGACTTGCGGTGCATCATGATACATACGTTCTCATTTAACCGCTTTTCCGACATGCTCTTGTCCTCTTTGCCTTTCGGCGCCAAGTAAGTCGGCTGTCCTAGAAGGTTACTTGCTCTCTACCTCCTGCCCCTGTGGGGCAATCTCACATGCACCGACATGGCGCACGATCCGCCGCAGGTTGTCTTCCGTGAAGTGCAGCATGCCTGACTCCTTCACTTTGGGAATGCTGTTCATCTATACGATCCGCTGTAGCACTATTCTCTGGCAACGAGAGAAAAAGGGAAACTGGACATTCGCCCCGCCCTCTGTAGCAATGATAGCAGACCAAACTCAGCCCTGACCCAGGAACTTTCACGAGATCCTCACGAAAAAAGGCGGAAACTGCTAACAGCAGACGATGTCTCTCTCCCCCTTCACGCTCCTGCCATCTCACGTTTCGCCGGGCGACGCAGAGTGTTCGTGAGGATCTCGTGAAAGTTCCTGAGGCGAGGAAGAGGACCGCCTGCTATGATAGCTTGAGAAAGGCGCATGCGTCACGATGCGCTCAAATCAAAAAGAGGGGCAGCCGCACAAACGCCGGTTCCCCTGTAATATAGAATGAGACACATGCTATGCCGAAACACCCGCCAGCTCCGATTCATATCCGCATCGACACGCAAGAACAACGTTCTGGCATCCCCGCTCTTCTGGCCGCCATGCCGCAGGTGCACGTTGAGGTGACCCCACTGCACATGGGTGACTATGACGTGGGCGGCGATCCACGCCGGGTGTTCGAGCGCAAGACGGGGAGTGACTTTCTCAGCAGTCTGGCACGGGGACGCTTATTCGCGCAACTCACTGCGTTGCGGAAAAGCCGCTTTGCACCCATCTTATTGCTGGAGGGGGACCCCCTGCACGTCAGTCACTCGCAGATGCGTCCTGAAAGCATCCGCGGGGCGCTCGCGTACATCACCGCTATCCTGCGCGTGCCGATCCTGCCCAGCAGCGGACCGGCGGATTCTGCGCACCTTGTCTATGCGGCAGCAAAACAGTGCCAGATTGGGCAAGCAACTCGCGGCCCTGCGGGAGGGCGGCGCCGGGCTGCTCGGAAAGAGCAGCAAATGCAGATCGTGTTGTCCCTGCCAGGCATCGGCAGGGTCACCGCGCGCGCGTTATGTGCGCGCTTTCGCAGCTTGCATGATCTGTTGACTGCTGACGCCGCCACCCTGGCGACGGTCCCCGGTGTCTCGCCAGCGCGAGCCGCTGCGCTGGAACAGCTACTGCACGCCGCCTTGCCAACCCCAGACAATGGCAGCGCGGGAGAAGCATGAGTATCTTCCCACCACCCCCGCTATCGCCGACCCGAGCAGACACAAATTGCCGTCGGAAAATTCTCTTATCGAATATCCTGGGCCGTAAATCGAATAGTAACACCATATCATTGACCCACTCGATCCATGCGACAAGCTGCACCCATTCGTCACGAGCAGCAGTCCTGACCTCCAGGACACCATTTCGCCTGCGGGCTCTTCTGACAATCTTGCAGAACAGGTACTGGACATCTGAAGAAATTCCATTTTCTGATTGAAGATCTCTACTAACCCTACACCATATATACGCTCTGCTTGTAGAACGTATCTGCTAGTATACAATAATCTCGATTGCTCAGCTAAAGAGGGTTAATAGCGCACGCAACAGCGGGAAATTGATATTTCTCGCTGTTCTCTGCTATACTTGGAGGAAGCATCTCGCTCAAATGGCGATGATCAAGACACCCCTAAGTCGTCAAAATAACAGCGGGAAATATTTTTTAGATCAGGAGGGACCCATGCACCAACGAGTCACCACTCTCAAAACGGACCGGACAGCGTGGACGCCACGGGAGTTGCTTGAGGTATGGCATCAACACCTGCAGGAGAAAGATCGTTCGGCTGGCACCGTCATCAAATACACTCAGGCGGTCACGCACTTTCTCGCCTGGTACGAACAGGAGAACCATGCGCCGTTGACCTTAGAGGCACTCACCCCGATTGCCCTGATTGGCTACCGCAACGAACTACAGCATAAACAGCACAAATCCACCAGTACGATCAACCTGCGGATCAGTGCTTTGCGCGCCTGGTGCGGCTGGATGACGGAGCAAGGCTATCTGGCTGCCGATCCCGCAGCGCATGTCAAACTGATTGGTGGAGAGGGATCATCGAAACGGTCGGGACTGAAAAGTGCGCAGGTCAACGCGCTCCTCCGTCAGGCGCAGGAGTCTCGTGAATCGGCCCGCAATTACGCCATCGTGCAGGTGTTACTGCAAACTGGGATTCGCTTGAGCGAGTGCGCGGCCCTCATCTTTGAGGATATGACCTTTGGTGAGCGCAGTGGTCTGTTGCGCGTGCGGGCAGGCAAAGGGAACAAGGCGCGATCCGTTCCGCTCAACGCGTCAGCACGGGAAGCAGTCGCGTCCTACGTGGCTCCACGCCTGGGGATTGAGAAACCATCCTTGAAAGTAGTGGCTGCTACGTGGCCGAAGCCGAAATCACCCGAGGCGCGCGAGCCCATCTTCCTGAGTCAGAAGGGAGGAGCACTCACGACCTCAGCGATGGGGCAGATGATTGCTGATCTGGTACAAGCAGCTGGTGAGTTGGTGCCAGAAGAGACCAGTGCCCATACGTTGCGCCACACGTTCGCTCGCAGTTACCTGGCACAAATCTAGACCACTCGCTAGCCCACTCCGCTTCACGCCTTGCTGTACACTTCATCAATATACTCACGAAGCATACAAAATCCTTTGTGTCTTGTAGTGTAGCATATCTTTGCACCAAGTAATAGGGGTTGAGGACGAATTGGCTAAGGAGCCATTCGCCAACTCATGACATACTCTTGCCAAACCTGGTAGCCTAACTTTCCATACCAATCCACAAGCCATGTCCAACCAAGATAGCTTCGCTCTAGACCGCGCTCTTGCACAAGTTCAGTGGCCCGTGCCGCCAATGCAAGACCAATGCCCTGCTCACGCATGGACTCAGCGACGCCGAGGACACCAACCCCCCCTGTGTTTTTACCCAGCAAGGACAGCCAACGAATATTATCGTGCCAGCCTGGAGCGTGAGGGTCCAGGATCAAGGACGTACCAACGATCCCCTGGTTGACCTCTTTCGCCACCACCACCTCTGCATATCCCTGATGATGGATCACGTGTTGGTAATAAGGAAACCACTGTGGGAAATGCTGCTCCTCAAAGGAGAGGATGGCAGTGGCATCGACAGGTGTGGCTTGCGTAATCGTGATCGTCGGACGCAGACGTTCGTAGACGCCGGCAGGGGTGACATAGCCTGCCAGATCTCTCACGAGATCAAAGCTGTGTTCTCCTTCTCTCCATCCACAGGCGTGGAAGAACGCCCACGCCTGTGGCAGATTCAGAGGCACCCCTTGCCAGAAATAGTGGAAGCCGCCACCGAGTTGGATTTTTGCCAGCCCTCGTTGTTTGAAAGAGGAGAGCGCATGATCGTGGAGCATTCTGCCCACTCCTCTGCGTTGGTAGGCCGGGGCGACGAGCAGGGCCACGAGATTGCCTTCTGCGGATGGCATCCTCGGGCGCACCTGGGTGGCAACCCACCCGACGATCTCCTCATCAGACACGGCGACGAAATGATCTCCCTGGCGGTAGGCAGGATGGTCAACGGTGACGGAGTGAAAGATCTCGTACGCAAGAGGCCAGAGTTGGCCCAACGTGTGTTGCCAGAGCGTGTACACCCGCAACGCATCACGCTGTGGTTCATACGGTCGAATCTCGAACATACGCTTCCTCTCCTTCTTGCCGCAGCGTTTCCATCGTGGTGCGGCTCTCCTCAGCCTACTCTTTTCTGCGGGTGTTGGCAAGGCTGTTGCTGTCACCCTGAACTTGCACAGCCGAAAACTGGGCCGTGGGAGAAGTGTGCCTCTTCCCCGATCAGCTTCGCTCTGCTGTGTGAACAGCAAGCAGTCCATAGGCCACCTCCACTTGCCGTTTGAGCTCGCGGTTTTCCGCTTCAAGTTCCTTGATGCGCTTGCGGAATGCAGCGATCACCGCCTCCTTTGACGCAGTGGACGCTTGCTCATGAACGGGAAGCTTCACCTGCGCCTTTGGTGTCTGCTGCGTCCGCAAGTGCATGATCCGTTGCTTGAGGTCTTCATTGCCATACAGCCAGGCTGTCGAGATCGCTGCCGTCTCTGCCACCGTTTTGAAATTGATGGGCCGCTGTTCCTTGATGAGTTGGGCAAGGGCCTCTTCCGCACGTTGCCGCGTCGCCTCTGCTTTCGTCTGCGCATGCGTGCGCAGACCCTCCACATTGCGTCCCCATTGTTTCATGCTACGTGTCATGTGTTGTCCCTCTCTGCATCTGGCTCCGCCGCCTCCAGAGCAGCGATGAGCGGCTTGAGGCTGGCCACGAGCTGCTCGCTCTTCTCGCGCATGCGCGTGTAGCCTCGTACTTGAAACGAAAGGATCTGTGCTTCCTCCTGTTGCAAACGGCGCGTGAGTAGCGGTAAGGCTCTTGCGTCGATCCTGGCTCCACACAGCTCCAGCAGGCTTTCGGTGACTTCCATGGATTCCAGGCCGAGATACTGTTCCACCAGGGGGGTCAGGTGGCCATGTGCGGGTTGCTTGCTCGGTTCTGTCATGCAGGCTCCTCCAAGGTGGCAAGACGTGCCTTGAGATCAGCAATGGTCCGTTCCAGGTACTTTGCAGCAGGGACCAGCCCATTCTCACGCACTTCTTCCAGGGCACTTTCGGCTTCGACGAGATCCCTGCGGAGGTGCCCAAGCAGGTCATCCACACAGAGCGTGCCATCCATCTCGGTGGCCTCCAAACTCTTGATCCGCATGGCAAGGTTGGCAATGATACGCTCTTGCTGCTCACCGACGAACTGGTTATTCACTTCAAGAGCGCGGTGTTTTAGGCGCACTGCGCGTTCGTAAAACGATTTGAGCGAAGGCAGATCCTCTGTCGAGGTCAACCACATCGGGCATGTTAAGCATTTGTTGGCATGAGCACAGGCCCCTAGCACGACCAGTCTCCCGCACCCACCCACGGGCAAGGTTTGTCCGCGCATTCCTTTGCGGGTCATCTGAACCTCAGGGTCATTGGCGCGTATATCGCCTTTGACGATGTTTCCCTGGAAATCAATCGTTTTACGCCTACCATATGTTCGCTCTAGCTCAGCTCGCACTTGCGCTGCACGTTTGTGAGCATACCGTTCAGTCATGCGTACGGAAACATGCCCCAACAATCGGCTGATCACTTCAAGGGGAACATCATCATTCAGTAATCGCATTCCAACCGTGTGCCGAAATTGGTGTGCTTGGAAGCGGTGCAACCTGCCCGTACGATCTCGGATGTTTTTCTTCACCGCCAACTCGTTGAGGTTTCTCCTGAAGGTTTCTTGCTTGTACGGTCGCTGGGGTGACAGTGGACTGGGAAAGAGGTACGCACCTTCGTCGCCCCACTGTCTGCGGATTTCCTCTTGCTGCGCTTGAATGATGCCGATCACCTGTTCATCCACCAGCGGGATCACCTGCTCTTTATGTGATTTACTCTGGTAGAAACGCAGATACCACTCGTGCCGATCATCGCAGATCAGGCAATCGAGCGGAAGGAGACAGAGTTCATTAATGCGCATACCAATCTCAAGTAATATCACCACCATACGTAATGTCGTGATTGGCAGCGTCTCCAAATGCTCTCTGAGTTGGTCCAGTACTTCTTCGGGAATCTCGCGCGACGTATATACTGGCTCCTTGACAAGGTCCTCGTCAAAAATGAATCGTTCCTTCTTGAGGTCATGGATCTGCAAGTGATAGGCACAGGTTTCAAGGAACACGCGCAGTTGGACGAGGAGTTTGTTTCGTCGACCTGCCGATGTGTTCTGGTCGACGAGAGCGCTCAAATATTTGACGATAAGCGCGCGGTCTATGTCCTGTGCCCGGCAGTCAGGGGCGGATTGGGTTAAAAATCTTGAAAAATGTCGTATCCCTACAAGTTTTTGAAAACAATCTCCGGGACTATGTATTGCCATGTTGTACTTCATGAACTCTTTGGCAAGATGACGTAGCCAAGGCTGTGAAATGGCCATGAAATTCAAAAGAGAGTTGGTTTGTGTGAGGTTGACGGAGAGTCCCAATCTTCGCATATCCCAGCAATCTTTCTCTGTTTCTTCACGGTCGTCGTATGCATCTGCAATGACTCCATACAGCTGACGAAATATCCCCAGACGACGATCCTCAAAAGAGTATTCAACATACTCTTGATTGGCTCGCAGATTCTTACGACGGGTCTGCCTGAGTTGGTTCGTTTCAACGAGGTAGGACCGCAGAGACCATTCCCAGTATTCCAAGCTCCTCTCCAGGATTGACGAGGCCGTTGGGGCAACGTGATTAAGCCATCGACAGAGGCAGTTCAGCTGAAAGCGAAGCTGGCGTTGGTCTCGCTCTATCTTCCACTTTTTCCTCTCAAACAGGAACCACACGGCGTATTTGAACTCGATCTTGAGCGAGGGAGAGGTAAAATCGAAGTGCAGGTGGCACTGTTCCTCTCCTTTTTTGGTATGTATTGTTTTCATCGGCCAGCTATCTTCGGCAAAGACGCCGGTCAACTGTTCTTGCAAATGCCTCAGCCTGTCTTTTGACAGGTCCCCCGATTCAGTTTTCATGATCATGCTCCCTCCTGGCCAAAGCTTGTTTCAGATCATGCGAGGTGAGGTGCAGATAGGTATCGGTCGTTGTTTGAATACTGGCATGCCCAAGCAGACGAGAGACGGTTGGCAGCGGAAGCTGGTCATCTCGTATCCAGGTAGTAGCCCGACTATGGCGCAGCATATGAGGGGTAGATGTTAAGAGGGATTGCTTATGGTATACTAGAACAGATGATCTCAGAAAGGAGCGACACGAACATGCAGGCGATCAACTGGGACTGTTGTCCCCTCGTGCGAGAGAACCCCCTCATGCAGGCCTTCATCGAGCAACAGGCCCGTGAGCGAAAATCTTCGAGCACCCTCGAAAACTACGCACGCGATCTCAAAGATTTCCTCTCCGCTTTTCCAGACATCCCCTTTCCCGAGCTGCTAGAGGCTGATGAGGTCCAGATTGCCCGTTACATCGATTGGCTCTGGACCCGGGACGCGCGTCGAGGATCAGGGCATAAAGCCGATAGAGGAAACATTACCTACCTCAGCGGCTCGAAACTGGCCCCCTCCACCATCCGACGGCGCATCAGTGCACTGCGTAGCTTTTATCGCTGGGCTATCAGGCTCCGTCATCGATGTGATCCCATCAACCCGGTTCGCGAAGGGGTGCGTGGACAAGAGCGTGGCCTCGTCTCAGTTCCCACCTCGGTCCCCTGGATTCCTGACGAGCGGCAGTGGAAGGCTATCTTGAGGTATGTGCTGACCAGGCTCTCGGTAAGAGATCAGGCGATTGTGCTCCTGGCACATGATGGTGCGTTGCGCCGCGAAGAAATTGTGCTCCTGCGTGTTGACGACATCGATCGGCCGACGCATACCATCGCCATCCGGGCAGAGATCACGAAGAACAAGATGCCTGGGATCATCGTACTCTCCCATCCGACCTGGAGCCGCCTCAAAGAGTATATTGAGGGAGACCGTGCTGCCCTCCTCAAGTATTATGGTGCCGAAGCGAACGGGCGCATTTTTTTGTCGGACTCTCACCGCAACCCCGGTCAGCCTCTCTCGAAGTGGACGGTCAAGGATATTTTTGATCGGATCAGTGATGCTCTCCATATCCCCCAGCTCACGCCTCACAAAATGCGCCACTTGATGTTAACTGAATTGAAACGCGGTGGCATGGATCTTTTGGATGTGAGCCGCTATGGCCGCCATCGCAGGATCAGCAGCACTGAAATCTACCTCCACACTGATCTCTCCGATCTCGCGCGCCAGGTCAACGATGCTCATGATTACCTTGAGCGACTCATTCAGCAACTGGAGGCAGAACAGCATGATGAGGGCTAATACGACGTCCCAAGCGAGCAAGCAGCTTCTACCATGGCAGATGCCCATCCTCCCAAAGAGCTACCCTGATCGTCAACCACTGCTCTCGGAGGAAGAGAAGCACCTGATGCAGCAGTATGCCACTGCACCCGAGGGAACGATGTCAGGTGGGCGTGCAAAAAAACTCACTGATCAGCTTGCACGCTTTGAGAGGCCTTTCAGGGATGCGATGAACTTAATCCCGCATACATCACAGCAGCTTGCTGTCAATCGTCGGTATCTCTTTTCCTGCATGGCCGCGACTTCTACAGCTTTCTGGGCCTGGCCCCAAGAGACATGGATTGAGTTCATCCAGGCTGCTCCTGAAAAACAAGGACCATCGGGAAGGAGGTTTTTGCTTGTGCTGCTTGCCTATCTGTTTTGCGATTTCCTCTACATCGGGCCAACAACACCTTACACACCGCTAGCAAATATCATTTTTGGAAAGACTGTCATGGATGCTGAGATCGAGAAAGTTCATGCGCCATTGGTTGCTGCCGGCTTCGAGACGGGATATCGGTCTCGCCGCTGGCTCTTCTCTTTGGTGCTGCTCGTCAATCGTCACCCTCGCATCGAAGCAATCTCTGCTCAGACGATTGTAACGGTCAATGAGCTTCTCCCCGCTCTCTCAGGGAGAGGAGCGTATGAAGGGCAACGGCTTCTCTCTCAACTTCAAACGGCATTGTGCTATTTAGGTATCCTGGATGAACCCGTCCTTGTGGCGGCCCAGGCTTCCCCAAAGCGCTTTCTCTCAGCCTGGAAAGATGATCCAACGGTCGATGCCCGATGGGCAGCATGGGTCTGTGCTTTTTACGAACAAACGCCTCACCAGCACGAAAGGACCATCCGCAGGATGAGCTATCACCTCTTCATGGCAGGTCGATGGCTCAAACAATACCACCCGGACATCTGTGAACCTGAGCAGTGGACAGAGGCACTGGCAAACGAGTACGTCACATATACCTGTCAGGCACTCTGTGGTGACTTGATCCTCCCATCAAATACGAAATATCTCCAATTTCGTGGTACTCCTCAACAGCTCGGTCCTGCAAGCATCACCCACCGTCTGTATGCACTGAGAACCTTCTTTTCCCACCTACAAAGAAGGGCCTACATTGTCAACGGTGAGCACCGCCCGAGACTCCAACTGGCATGGCTTGTACATGAAGCGCTCAAAACCCCAGACGACATCAGAGCAGCTCGTCAACCGAACCCAAGGGATATCCAAGAAGATACCTGGTTCAAGCTCATTTGGGCGGCGTGTACCCTCACAAAGGAAAAATTAGACGCTGTCCGACGCACTTCATGGTATCCCCTCGCCTATATGCGAGCGGCATGTCTCATCTGGGTCACTGCTGCTCGCCGTTCGGATGAAATCAGGCGTTTGCATCTCGGTTGCGTGAGGCGAGAATGGGCACCGGAAATGCATGATGAACATAGCCGCCAAATCGAACCTGCTGAAGAGCTTTGCTATCTGAGGATTCCAACCAACAAGATGAGGGGCGATTTCTACGTCCCAGTCCCTTCCTACGTCGCCGATGCTGTTGAGGTGTGGGAGAGTCTGCGTCCACCCAATCAAGAGCCGCTGCCAGATCGCAAAACGCACAAGCCCACTAAGTACCTTTTCCAGTATCGGGGTGAGTTGATGGGGAAAGATTTCCTTAACCTCCATGCGATCCCGCTGCTCTGCCAGATCGCAGGTGTCAGCCAGACAGATATCGTTGGGCGCATCACGTCTCACCGAGCGCGGGCGACCACGGCGACCTGGATGCGCAAGATGGGCATGGCACCAGTGGATATCGGCAAGCTCCTGGGACATACCGATCCCCTCCGCTCGCTGCCGTGGTATTTGAGAGAGGACAAGCACCATCTTGGGCGAGCTTACCGCAAGGCCAACCCGCTTGAGCGCTATGTCGCAGCCATCCTTGATACGAATGCGCACGCCAGGCAGGAACCATGCGTGTTTTACTACCTGGCTGATGGTCCCGACGGGCGTCCCAGGATGTGCGGCAATCCTCACTTCTCGCGCTGTATTCATCAGATGATGTGCCGGGAATGCGAGGCATTCATTGATTCGGAGCTGGCCGAGGTCATCGAGAAACGGGAGGGAGCCCTCATTATCTCGGTGCCCGTTCCACTTCCGCCCCAGATGGTGGATGAGCTGAACGAGCAGGACGAAGCAAGCAGTGATGTCACAACAAGGCTAGAGGCACTCCCGCCTCCTACGCTTCCTAGCCCGGCCTTTCACTTCAACAAAAAAGTGCCGATGCGTTCTCCCACCACTGAAGCAGAGGAGGTACACGCGCGATTACAGCAGGTGGAGGCCCAGATTGCCAAAAAGCAAGGGAAGACTGATCAACGGAGTGCCTCTCTGCAAGCGCTGTTACAAGAACGTGCTGAGCTGCAGGCTCGTCTTGAAGTCCTGAAGGAGGGCCTGTAGCATCAGCAGATCGGGGACGGCGCCAAGGGGCCCTTCTGCTGGAGTCGCAGAGCGGTCCCCACCGGCTCTCCTCTGCCGACGGTGAAACGCCTCCATCGGTCGTGGCACTCTGCCGTCTGCCGCGGCCCCTCCAGGCGGGTTGCTGCTTACACCGCATGAACTACCAGGGAGTCTGAGGGACGGTGTCCCTCAGCGGGGGTCCAGGGGGCTGGCCCCCTGGCCGAATCAGGGCAATGCTTCGCAAACCTCGCCAGAACCCTGGTAACGAATACATGCAGTACTGTTTGCAAAACAAATCTTGCTTGGACGAGTAAAATTGTGTAAGATAGAACAAGAAAGATGTTTCTGCAGTGCGGTCTTTCCTGTGTTTGTTTCGCAGAGAGTGTTACCGAAATGCCAGCCCCCCTTGAAAAGCTGATGGCGTGGGGGAATGCTCACCCACGGGTTCGCGCGATGATCCTCACCAGTTCGCACGCAAGGCAGGATGGGCTTGTTGACCTGCTCTCCGACTATGACGTGATTCTCGCCGTGACCGATGCCGACCAGTTCGTGCAAGAAGATGGCTGGCTGTCCGGTTATGGGAAGCCGATGCTACGCTCCAGCGATCAGGATGAGCTGTACCAGCTGACGACGTACTGGCGGGGCGTGCTCTATGAAGACGGTGTCAAGATCGACTACAGCGTCTGGCCTGTGGGGCTGCTGGAGCGTGTCTCCTCCGAGGCTGGGCTGCCGGACGGACTGGATGCAGGCTATCGGGTATTGCTGGACAAAGATGGCCAGACGGCTGGATGGAAACCGCCATCTTACAGAGCCTATGTCCCCCTTAGGCCGACAGAAGCCGAGTACCAGGCGCTTGTGGAGGAGTTCTGGTGGGTCAGCACCTATGTGGCGAAGAGCCTCTGGCGGGATGAACTCGTGTTCGCCAGATGGTGCCTGGACCAACTGCTCAAGGTCGAAGTGCTGCGCCAACTGCTCGAATGGCGCATCGAGATCGACCATGACTGGTCCGTGAAACCAGGCTGGAAGGGGCGTGGCCTCAAGCGGCAGCTAAGAGCGGATATCTGGTCGGACTTTGCCAGCACCTATGTGGGGCCAAATATCGAAGACAATTGGGCCGCGCTCTTCCGCTTGACAACACTGTTCCGCCGGGTCGCGATGGAAGTGGGGAGCGCACTCGGCTACGCCTATCCCCAGGCACTGGAAGACTGGGTAAGCGCATACCTAGATGCAGTTCGGAAGTTGCCGCGCAATAGCTCACCACCGCATGCTCAGGGCACCAAAACCTAGTGCAGTTCCATTTTTTGCAAACGATGCTACACGTAGTTGTTGCCAGAGTCGTGACGAGGTTTGATGCTTCGAGCCTTGACTGGCATGGTACACCTCCCATGCCCGCACGGGAGGCAGCATCTTCTTTCGTCGTTCTTGGCAGGGTTGACTGGGACTGATTTATCCCTCATAATGAAGCTGATCCTGGTTTTCTTGCTCAACCGGTGGACCATGGACATCACGGCCGCATAGGTCATGGGACGGCCGATCTCTCCTTCCCAGAGATTCACAAACACGAAGTCAGGGAGGGCATCAGTTTCCATTGCGCTTAAATCCTCCACCAGGTAATCAGTGTAGAGCCTCATCAGGTCTTCCATTCCTGGAATGGTGTACTGATGGCGGGTCTTGGCTCGTGCTCCGTTGGGGTTATTGTCCCGCGGAACGATCTGGATTGCTCCATCTTCGACCGAGATGTCGGAGTGCCTCAGCCCCAGGACCTGACCTACCCTCATACCCGTGTGGTACAACAAAGTAAGGAGGAATTTATCCCTAGTGTGGGAACAGGCAGCAATAAGCGTCTCAACTTGCTCGCTGGTCAGCGTCTTCGGCTGCCGCCGCTCTCGTTTGGTGGAGACGACCCGCGTTTGCTCTGGTTTCGCTTTGGCGATGCCGTAGAGAAAGGGCTTGTAGCGGCGACGGTACGGCGTGGACCACTGATACAAGGACAGTTCTGGCACCGTCTTAAGACGCATATGGAAATCGTAGAAGCTGTGCACTGAGCTGAGCATCTGGTCAATGGTGGCATTGGTTCGTCTGGGCTTCTGCAGTTCGATGGAAATCATAGTGGAATCAGATCGGCGTAGCCAGGTAATGAACGCTGCCAGCCAAGCCACATCGATCTCTGTCCAGTCCAGGTGCTTATCACGCAAGAATTCCCAGAACAGTTTCAAGTGGTGGGCAGAGGCTCGGATCGTATTCGGGCTGCGATCCAGGTCGTGCAAGAACTTCAGGTAAGAAAGGATGGGTTGAACGGGTACGTAATGGTCATCAAGGACCAACCAGCTCAAGCGATCGGGAAGGTGTACTCGTTGTACCTTCATCGTCTTCATTCCTTTCGTTGTAGAATGGGATGAGATATGTATTTCGACGAAGGACAACAAGGGTTATTAACACTACGTTCTTTACGTTGTAAGTAAGCTCATTTGTAGGTCTAGATTTTGGCACAATACCCTGGCGATGTCGTAGGTTTAGCAGCATTGCTTGGGCATAGCTCCCTTGATACCACAAGGCTCTATAGTCAGCCGGAAGTCTCTCAATTAGCAACACGAGTAGAACGGCTCGATATCAATGCCTACTCAGGGTAAGCCGTCAGGGTTTTACGGAAGGTACTCGCAGCGCACGCTGTATCAGTCCCCAATCGCTCACCGAAAAGCCTGGAGTTGCACGGTGATGGGTGCCCGTCAATTTTTTGCAACCAGTCTGGCTAGCTTTGGGAACAAACCCTCCCTCCCGGACGTCATTACAGTGGTTGAATACGATTTCGCATGACATCATCTACCGGGAGGCAACTATGTCGGTGAAAAAAAGCCTAGCGTTTCTACCTGGTCTGCTGGTGGGGGGTTTGTTGATATGGCTGAGCGGGTGCGGCACGAATGTAGGAACGGGGAGTATGCCGGCCAGCAAGACAGCCGGCAAACCTGACAGCGTGAAAATCCTGGTCGATCTGCCGATCGGTCAGCCAGCTGTAACCCTCACGATCGCGAGCATGGTGCAGCAGCTTTATGCCACGATCTATGCGCTGCCGCAGATGCCCGCCTCCCGGGCTTGCACGCAGGAGCGCGGGCCGCACTATACCCTGACGTTCCGCCAGGGCGACAAAACGCTGGTGAGGGTGATTGCCATGCGGGACGAATGCCGACCGGTCTCCATCGCAGGAGAGACGCATGACCGGCAGGCCACGCAGGAATTCTGGGCGCAGCTCGACCAGGCCATCTACCACGCGTCACCGCCCGCCAGGGTGCAATGGCTTGCTCTCATGCGCGTGCCTCAAGGGGGCCAATCGTCTCAAACCGCGCGTATTCTCTCTGCCGCTACTGCTCAAAGCCTGTATGATGCGATCCTGGCGCTTCCGCTTGCTACCGCAAACAACGCGTACCTGGATGGTTCGCCTGCGTACCAGCTCGTCTTCCACACGGCGGACCAGGAGATTCTCTCCGCCATCGACATGCAGCACAACCTTGTATCGCTCAATGGGAATCTTCAATCGCGCACCGGGTTGTTCAAGATGAACGACCAGTTCAAGCGCGTGCTCGAAGAACCCCTAGCCGCTGCCACCTTCACCCCGGCACATCCCGACACGCTCTCGTTTCTCGTCCAGAAAGAATATGTTGCTAGCCAGCCGGTCAGGATTGATGATAAGACCTTCATCGCAAAGTTTTACGCGAACATCCTGGCGCTTCAACCCGCGCAGTCGCAGCCGGGCTGTCCTTCAGGAGCGGATAAGGTGGCCGGGAAAGCGACGTGGTACGACATTCGCTTCACACAGTGGAGCCTGCCTGTTCTCCAGGTCAGTGCCTACGAGGGAAGTTGCAAGCTCGTCGAGATCGGCTCAACCGGCCAGCAGTATCAAGGCAATCAGGAATTCTGGGATCTTGTTCACCAGGCCGCTGGAAGGTCTTGACCGATCGCCCTGGCCTCTGGCGCTCCCCCTCACCGCAAAAATTTGACGCGGACCCCACGGTGATCTCCTCTTGGCATCTGAGCCCATGCACTGGTATACTTGTTCCAAACGTGTGGAAATGAAAAGGCGAAATCGTGTCATCACCAGAGAGGGATTCTCCCCGCGCAGATCGGCCCCCGGTTGAACACTTGCAAGGGATCGTCGAGCGTGTCACCTTTCATAGCGATGAAAGTGGGTACACCGTGCTGCGCTTCAATGTGCCTGGAGTGCGCGAACTGGTCACCGTCATTGGACGTTTCCCTGAGATTCATGCTGGCCAGACACTACGCCTGACCGGTGTCTTTCGCGAGCATGCCAAATATGGTCGTCAGTTCCAATGTCTCCATGCACAGGAAACCAAACCGGCCACATTGACCGGGTTAGAAAAGTATCTGGGGAGTGGACTCATCAAGGGCATTGGTCCAGTCACCGCCAAGCGCATTGTCGCCCATTTTGGATTAGAGACGCTTGAGATCATTGAGCACTCGTGCTCTCGCCTCATAGAAGTCCCTGGGATTGGCGAGCGGCGTGTCGCCATGATTGAGCGAGCCTGGGCTGCGCAAAAGGCAATCAAGGAAGTTATGCTGTTCCTTGGGGGACATGATGTGTCCACGACCTACGCCGTCAAGATTTACAAGCAATATGGAGACCAGGCCATCCAGATTGTCTCGAAGAATCCCTACCAACTTGCCAGCGATATTTTTGGGATTGGGTTCATCACTGCCGACACGATTGCTCGCAAGATAGGGATTGCCCCCGATGCTGATTTTCGTTATCAAGCGGGCATCCTCTATGTATTGAGCCAGGCTGCTGAAGAGGGGCACTGCTTTCTCCCTGTCCCAAAACTCGTCGAGCACTCCACCAAACGATTGGCCTTGCCGGACGCGCCTGTTGACCCAGCTCGCATCGGGGCACTCGTCGCATCGATGGCTGAGGCACAACAACTCATTGTTGAGCAGGGATATGGCGATCTGGCCGAACAGCGCATCTGCTACGCGCCCGCGTTCTACCACACCGAAGTGGCTCTCTCGAAACGACTTGCGCGCTTTGCCCAAAAGCCTGTTGAGGTCGATCTGCCTCGTGTGGGGCGCTGGATCGACATGTTCACGCAAAAGCGGGATATTCATCTCTCTGCAGAGCAGCGGCGCGCCGTGGAGTTGGCTGCTTCCTCTCGCATTCTGGTGTTGACCGGCGGACCCGGTTGCGGGAAGACCTTTACCACGCGTGCCATTGTCTCGTTGTGGCGTGCCATGGGCAAAAGCATTCTGCTGGCTGCCCCAACCGGGCGTGCCGCCCAACGTCTTGCGGAGTTGACCCGCGTGGAAGCCAAAACCATCCACCGGATGCTGGCGTTCGACCCGGCAAGTATGCGGTTCCGGCATGACGAGGACCATCCCTTGGAGGCACAGGCCTTCGTGGTCGATGAGGCCTCGATGCTCGATCTCTTCCTGGCGCACTCGCTCTTCAAAGCGATCCCACCAGATGCCCAGGTGCTCCTCGTAGGCGACATCGATCAGCTCCCCAGTGTCGGTCCTGGGATGGTGTTGCGCGATCTGATCGAATCTTCGCAGATCCCGGTCGTCAGGCTGACAGAGATCTTTCGGCAAGCGGCCGAGAGCCACATTGTCACCAATGCCCACCGCATCAATGCTGGTCAGTTTCCCCACTTGACCCCGACCATCAAGTTCGCAGAATCAGACTGTCTGTGGTTAGAGGCACCAGAGCCAGAGCTTGGTGCTGAGGGGATTGTACACCTGGTCAACGACTATCTTCCCAAACATGGGATTGACCCAGTGAAAGAGGTGCAAGTGCTCAGTCCTACGACACGAGGAGCAGTCGGCACGCGTCAGCTCAACACGATGCTCCAGCAGGTGCTCAACCCACGGGTATCCGGCAAGACGGAATTGGCGCGCGGCGGAGGTGTCTTGCGTGTTGGGGATCGCGTCATCCAACAGGTCAATGACTACACAAGGGAAGTGTTCAATGGGGATCTGGGTACCATCACCAGGATCGACTTGGAGGAACAGGAAGTCGTCGTCCAGTTCGCCGAGCGGGAGGTGAGTTACGACTACGCCGACCTCTCTGACCTGGCTCTGGCCTGGGCGGTGACTGTCCACAAGAGCCAGGGGAGTGAATTTCCTGTCGTGATTTTCCCCCTTTTCATGCAACACTATCTGCTGCTCAGCCGAAACTTGCTCTACACAGGTCTCACGCGAGCGAAAGAGCGGGCTATCTTGGTGGGGCCAACCAAAGCTCTAGGATTTACAGTCAAGCGAGTCCTCGATCGGCAGCGTTACACGGCACTCGCCGATCGCCTGAAAAGCGCCGTTGTCCCATCTAGTACCTGACACTCCCTACGGCTCTGCGCCGAGGGGTTCTGCAGTCGTTCTGACTCTCACCATCCTGCGATGGAGCCTCGTCGGAGACCTACAGAACTTCAAGCCGACGGCGTCTTTCGTGGAGGACATCCGCGCTTTGGAACTGGACCAGTTCCTCTTTCGTCCGTTGATACTCTTGCTTGCGACTTGTGCCCATGTCCAAGCACTGCTCTGTAATCAGAGCCAAGCAAGAGAAGAGAGAAAGTTGGTATGCACTTGATTGATACGTTAGTGCTTTTACCCGCAGGAGCGGTTTACTACGGAACCCAGCGAAACACTGTGGCGATAGGTTGGGCCTAACAGCCTTTCCCCCGCCCCAAACCGGACATGCGACTTTCACCGCATCCTGCTTTCCAGATAGCGCACCAGAGGGTGACACTGTCAGTAGCGGTGATAGAATGGGTCATACGCATTTTCGCTGATTCGGCACGCCAGATCCGTGAAGCACCCGCAGCCGCAGGAGATCGAAACTCGCTCGGCCATAGCCGAGCCGTTTGATCAATTTCAGGCGATGAACCTGGGCCTCTGTTTGGCCGTTGCTGTAGGGCGTGGTGAGCGCGGCCCACACAGCATCATAGTCTCGGTAGATTCCTGTGGCGAAACTCCGCAATTCTGGAATCCCACTCCTCTTGACCTCAGCCAGCCACGGCCCAAGCATGGTGCCGCAGCGGAGGGTGGCCATGGTGCGGAAATCTTGCGTGAGCTGGTAGACACGCTCCAGCTCTTCCTCCAGCCTTCGTAGGGGGTCGAGCTGTCGCACTTGCCGCAACTTGAGCTTGCGCGGATTGCAGACGAACAACCAGGCTGCCTCACGGGCAGAAAGCTGATCCTGACTGGCAGGGCAACCGGCTTGTTGCTTTTGCTGGTATGCCTCGTGCCAGGCAGGTTGTCCACCGACCTTGCGGATGTAGTCCCGTACAATGGTGCTCCCACCGCGATAGCCCTGTCCTCGTAATTCCGCCACCAGAGGGGTAGCGTTGCGCTGACCCGCCTGCAGACGAAGCTTCAGATAGTCTTTGTAAGGATCGAGCTTGCTCTTGTGCCTGCTTGGCCGAACAATTTCCGGAAACTCTAGGGCCCTGAGGTAGCGGCGGACCGTATCCCGATCGAGCCCCACCAGGGCCGCAATGGCCACCTGGCTTGCTCCTTGCTCGTGCAGGCGCAGCACCTGCTCATAGCGCTCTTTGCGTCTGGCTCGCCGGGCCTGTACCTGCAGTGCAGTTGGGCTGAGCGGCTTCGGTTCAGGGGCCGCTGCCGGTTTACTGGGAGCCGACTTCCTGATGGCCTCATCCTCGTGCTCCTGTGTCTGGGCCAGGCGCTTCAAGCACTCCTGCTTCCGCTCAAAGAAGCGCACTAGGGTAGTTTGCAGGTTCATCAACAAATGGAAGCGGTCAGCGACCTGAAGAGCTTGCGGCGCCCCACGTCTTGCTCCATGTAGATTCCGAAC
>Ga0187846_10000301_pt1 | contig 29636 bp, 22 predicted proteins | sample TC_taG_FD_161473 | JGI IMG/M metagenome (GOLD analysis project Ga0187846, IMG submission 161473) | Biofilm microbial communities from the roof of an iron ore cave, State of Minas Gerais, Brazil - TC_06 Biofilm (v2) | ecosystem: Environmental > Terrestrial > Deep subsurface > Cave > Wall biofilm... | reverse complement strand
ATCCTGAGCGAAGCGAAGGATCTCACTCGCCGGACACTGAGATCCTTCGCTTCGCTCAGGATGACAAGTTTGGATGTTAAGTTAACGCCCATGGGGCTTGCCCCTGCCATGCTTCCCCTACACCCACTACTCTTGCTACTCCTGCTACACTTGCTAAAAACCTATCACAAGCATGCCTGCCCTGCCATAACTGTCGAACCAGCAAAACCGTTTAATGTAGGGGCGGGGCTTGCCCCGCCCTGCGGTGGTGCGTGGCGATCACTCCGGCATCGTCTTTACTGCCTGCTCGACGTAAACTATCAACGCCCTGGGGTGGTGCGGAGCGACCGCACTTACTCCGGCGGCAATTCGCGGTAAATCAGATCGAGATTAATCCCCTGGCTTGCCCGCACGGCCCGCGCAATAAAGTAAATCAACAGGCCCACTACGACCAGCGCCCCCATGAAAGCAAAGCCCTGCCAGGGGATGATACCAAGCTGCGGGTAACTCAGGACCACGTAGGCAAGCCCGATCATCACGATGATCGAAAGCACCGCCACGACAGGCAAGACCGGGATACCCGCTATGGAGACGTTGGCCAGCGAGTTCTTACTACACAACAGTGAAAAAGCCCTCTTCCCTATGCCAAAGCACAGACCACCCCGCAGGCCGCCAAAGGCGTCGCGGTCCAATCAGGCATGGTCCCGCAAAGTAGGCATGGGTTAGTTGAAGACGAATGCTAACACTGCGCTATCCTGGTGAATGTATTTGACGGTAAAGTATATGAAACCCAACTAAAAGTCAAGGTTCACCGCTCTCATTTTTATGCAATTGAACCGAATGGGATCAAAAACGCCACTGTTAAGAAAGCTTAACCAGAATTATTGATTCCTTATCCTTTCTTAACTCAACTGTAACCATTTACTCTACCTGTTTCCAATATAGTTAATACGGACAAAGCCACTAGAAAGTACTCTTAATGAATATTAGATTGACTGGCTGCATTATTGTAAAAGAATGAAAAGTCAAGAACTAAACACATTCTAAAAATGTTTTAAAAACAGTGTGCTTGTTCGGAGCAATTTCCTTATTTATCAAACTATTCGGTACCTACGGAAAAATCTTATTTACTAAGGAGTAATGTCACGTATGCACATTCCCCTGGTAGACCTGGGCTCGCAGTACCGGACCATCAAATCTGAGATTATGACTGCCTTTGAAGAAGTACTGGAGAAGATGCAGCTGTTCCTCGGTCCACAACAACAGGCCTTTGAAGACGAGTTCGCGACCTATTGTGGATGTCATCACGCGGTGGGGGTAGCCTCGGGAACTGACGCGCTCGCTCTGGCTCTGCGAGCCTGCACCATTGGTCCAGGCGATGAGGTGATCACGGTATCCAACACCTTCATTGCCACAGTTGAAGCCATTGCTCTGGTGGGAGCCACTCCTGTCTTTGTCGATATCGATCCCCTCACCTACACCATGGAGTGGCGGCAGCTCGACCAGGTGCTGACTCCCCGCACTCGTGCCATTATCCCCGTCCATCTCTACGGTCATCCTGTGAAAATGCAACCCGTACTGGATTTTGCACGTGCGCACGGTCTCCGCGTGATCGAGGACGCTTCCCAGGCCCATGGTGCCACCTATTGTGGACAGAGAGTCGGAGGCCTCGGGGATATCGGCTGCTTTAGCCTCTACTACAGTAAAAACCTGGGGGCGTATGGCGAGGCAGGGATTTGTGTCACGAACGACGATGCACTCGCGGAGAACCTGCGTCTGCTGCGCGATCACGGCTCGCGCATACGCTACCGGCACGAGGTCCTGGGGGTCAATGCCCGTTTAGATGAGCTGCAGGCCGCGGTGCTGCGGGTGAAACTGCGCTACCTCGACGAGTGGAATGCTGCGCGCCAGCAGCACGCACGGTTCTACACCGAGCAACTTCGAGAGCTAAACATAGAGGTGCCATTCGTTCAACCTTGGGGAACCCATGTGTATTGTTACTATGTGATTCAGGTGCAAGGACGCGATCACTTCCGTAGAGTCCTGGAGCAAGAGGGGATAGCCACGGGTATTCACTATCCGATCCCTCTTCACGTGCAACCAGCGTGCGCCCGCTATGGGTATGGACGTGGCATGCTGCCTGTGACGGAGACGTTGTCAGACGGGATCGTCTCTTTGCCCATGTACCCGGAGCTGACTGCTGAGCAGAGGCAGTCGGTTGTCGATGCTGTCAAGAAAAGCGTCCTATCGGAGGTCACGAGTTTATAGCCGGGGTGAAAATACCTCTCGGAGGCCTGAAGCGATAGCTGTTGGGGGAACATGATGAGCATGACTGATCTACGTTTCGGAGTCATCGGCTGGGGTTATTGGGGTCCAAAGATTGCGCGCAATCTGGAGAGTTTGCCCCATGCCATGGTAACAATAGTTGCTGATCTAGATGTCCACCGTGTGTCATCTTTGGCAAAAAACCAGGCATGGATAAAGACCACCACCATGCCAGAGGAGGTCTTTCGTTCCGATGTCGATGGGGTGGTCATCGCAACCCCTGTACGAACGCACTATCAACTGGCGAAAGATGCCTTGTTGCATAGTAAACATGTCCTGGTCGAGAAGCCACTCACCGTCGGTGTTGCTGAGGCCGAAGAATTGGTTGCGCTGGCCGAAGAGCGGCATCGTATCTTGATGGTAGGGCATACTTTTGAATACAACCCTGCTGTCAACGAGTTACGCAAACTTGTGCAAAGCGGAGACCTGGGGAAAATCTTTAGCATCGAGGCTGAACGGCTGAATTTAGGCCTGTTTCGCAGTGACATCAATGTCATCTGGGACCTGGCCCCTCATGATGTGTCGATCCTGCTCTACCTGTTGGGAAGGAAACCGGAACAGATCAGGGTGCAGGCACATGCCCACCTTCAACCAAATATTCACGATATTGCCCACCTGGATCTTGGATTTGCAGATGGTATGACCGCCCATATCCATGTCAGCTGGCTCCATCCTTGTAAAATTCGACGAGTCACCGTCATTGGCGATGCAAGAATGGTCGTGTATGATGATACCAACCCAGCTGAGATGCTCAAGATCTACAACAAAGGAGCGGATGTTCACGCGGATCCTGGGGTCTCCTATCGCTTTGGTGAGATCACTATTCCCCACATTGATTGGATTGAGCCACTGCGACTCGAGTGCGAAGATTTTGCGAACTCCATTCGCCTCGGAACGCAGCCCCGCGCTCATGGTGGTGCTGGCTTAGCTGTGGTACAGGTGCTAGCGGCAGCACAGGAGGCATTGGAGAAGCAGGAAATGTGGCATACCGCGCCAGTAAGGCAGGCAACGCGAATATGAAAGACAAACAACCTGTGAAGGGTGAAAAGCAAAAATCAAAGAAGTTTTACATAGTTATTCTCGCCCTTCTGCTCTTAAGTGTAGTTGGTTCAGGGCTCTCGGTTGTCGGATATCGGACATACCATGCAAGCTACCAGCATGAGATATCTCTAGCGCAAACGGGAGTGCAGCACTTGCACACAGCTGAGACACTTTTGAAAGCATTGCCTAAAAACCCTTTTGATGCCCGAAGTGTTAACCAGGCGCAGCATGAATTCGCGGCAGGATTGTTTGACTTTGTGCAAGTCAATAACGACCTGAAAGCATTGCCAGGGATAAGCACATCCATCCCCGTATATGGTGTTCGCTTGCGTGCTGCATTCGACCTGCTACCTGTAGCCATTGAGCTATCTCAAGCAGGGGTAACCGGCTGCGATCTCCTGAATGTGATCATCTCCAGGTTTCATGATCCGCTCAATACCTATGTGCAGGGCCTCACGATGGCTGACTTCAGCGTTATAGAGAAGGATTTTAACCAGGTCAAGACGTCACTTGAACTGGTCGTTGAACGGATCAATCACCTTCAGCCAGGTGATTTGCAGGTTGACCCGCGCCTCAGCACATATTTCGCCACCTTTCGGAAGGATTTACCACTTCTCCAGACATGGCTTGATACAGTAGAAAAGCTTCTCCCTGTTGCTCCAAGGCTCCTTGGCATTGGCACGCCGGCCAATTATCTCATCGAGGTGCTTGATTCGACCGAACTGAGGCCTGGTGGCGGCTTTATAGGAAATTATGGCTTTGCTACCCTTTCTGGTGGGCGTTTAACGGCTGCTTATATTACGGATACCTACTTACTCGATAGGGCTTTTACTGACGCAGGCCATAGTATTCCTTTCCCAGCAGCATATAGCTGGTTTGACCTGGCACCGAATTGGGGTCTTCGCGACTCCAACCTCGACGCGGATTTTCCAACAGCTGCCCACTATGCTGAACTGAACTATGCCCGCGAAAGTGGCAAAGTTACTGCTCAGGGGGTAATCGCTATTACGCCAGCCTTCATTGAGCAGGCGCTTGAAATCACTGGTCCCATCGCTGTTCCAGAGTACCACGAGACGGTGACAGCACAGAACCTGGTTGATCGTATCCATTATTACCAGGTCGGGCTAGGAGTTAGAGCTGGTGGGGATAATCCCTCTCGTGATAGAATTTCGTCTGGACGCAAACGCTTTACAGCGCTATTAGCAGAGCATTTTCTGGCTCGTGTCCGGCAGCTTCCAGCTTCTACCCTTCCTAAACTTTTGCAAATATTCATCAGTTCGCTACATTCGAGGAATGTACAGATCTATTTCAACTCGGGCATAGCAGAAAACCTGCTCCGGAGTAATCATCTTGATGCAGCTATTCAATCGCCAGGTGGTGATAGTCTTTTTGTCGTGGATGCCAATATCTCACCGAACAAGGCCAGCGATCTGATAACTGATACATTAGATGATCAGGTGACTATCGATGCCCAGGGTAACGCTATTCATCGCACTGTCATCCGCTATGCATGGATAAGGAAAGGTCTAGTTTATGGTTCCGACCTGTATCGAGATTATGTGCGTATCTATGTGCCCCCGGGCAGCGTGTTACAGCAGCAGGATGGATGGCAGTCACGCGGCACAGGTGAGGCCTTTGGTCGAGAGATGTGGGCTGGCTTCTTCACGCTCTCTTACGGACAAACCATGACAATTGCCCTGGTATGGAGGGTACCAGCTGCAGCCACAAAGGATGCAAATGGTTGGCATTACCATTACCTAATTCAACGGCAAGCTGGTACACAATGGCAATTGCACCTGCAAGTGACGCTGCCGTCATGTGCAGTGATGATAGGTAAATCGGGCGGCCTGATGTCCAGCAATAGGCAGGTAGCGACACTCACCCAATCCTTTGAAGAGGATTTGAATCTGGGAGTGAACTATGCTTGCTAAAGTTGAAATGAAAATACACAAGAAAGGCCAGTAGTACATACCTTCGAAGGTAAACGAGGAGAAACAGGACATGACCCTTGAACAATATTTGATCACCCTGCTCAAGCGATGGAAACTCATGGTCATCTGCATCGTGCTACTAGGGGTAGGAGCATTCATTGGTAGCAGACAGATGATACCACTCTATCAATCGACAGCACTCATCCAGATTGCTTTTAGTTCGGGAACGAATCAATCAGACTACACTAGTTTGCTTGCTGGTGATCAACTCGTTCAGACCGAGGTGATATTGGCGACAAGCGATCCAGTGCTTCGTAATGTCGCCTCACACTATCCAGGTCTGACGGTCGAGCAGCTCTCGAATGAAGTAACGGTGACGCCCAAGGCTAATACTCAACTTTTTGAGATTGATGTACTGGATCCGAGCCCCACGCGGGCAGCGGCCCTGGCGAACGACATTGCGAATACGTTGATCCAACAGCAAGAGCAGTTGCAGCAGCAAGCTTCGGCACAGACCGGTAGTTTCCTATTCCTAGCTCAGCCTGCCCAGCCTTCCGTAAAGCCTGCTCGACCCAATCTACTCATCAATACAACTGCTGGACTATTGGCAGGTTTGCTGTTGGGAATATCACTTGCTCTGCTGTTTGAGCGTTTTGATACACGTGTTCGCACTCCTGAGGCTCTCACCGAATTGCTGGGCTTGCCCGCTTTGGCAACAATCATACAAGTTGGGCCTAAAGAAGATGTGATTAATCCAACGGGACGCAACCCCAACGTCGAGCCCTTTCGCATTTTGCGTTCAAATATTGGCTTCTCCGCGATAGATAAACCGTTGCATACCCTGGTAGTAACGAGTTCTGAGCCTCGTGATGGCAAGAGTGTCGTCGCAGCCAACCTGGCGATTTTTATGGCCAGGGCTGGTAAAAATACGCTACTTATAGACGCAGACCTGCGTCGCCCAACACAGCACGAAAATTTCGGCCTCCCTGTTCAAACTTTGGGCTTCAGCAATGCCATACTGGCCTTTAACATGCCATCCACCGCTTATCCGCCTGCCTATCAGCAGCCTCTCACTCCCACCATGTCTACAGCACCATCAAGTACAACCGCTGTTACCGTGACACCCTCTCTCGATTCTTTTCACCATTCTGTAGACATTCCGAACCTGTGCGTCATGCCTTCCGGGCCACTGCCACCTAATCCTCCAGAACTACTCGACTCGAAAGCAATGCAGCGCCTCATTACAGCACTTGGAAGTTGTGGAGCTGAAGTGGTTATCTTTGATGCTCCACCTTTACTTGGTTTGTCAGATGCCAGCATTCTGGCATCAAAGGTTGATGGCACGCTTATTGTAACCGATATCACCCGTGCAAATAAGGGACATCTCAAGCAGTTGAAAGCAATACTGGAGCAGTCCGGGGCCAACAGCCTTGGCTGTGTTATCAATAAGCAGCGCCGTAGCCGCGATCATGCAATCTATTCCTACTACTATGCTGCCCATGAGGAGGTCGGCAGCAATAATCATAGAAGAAAAAATAAGCGCAACGCTGTTGTTACATCAGATTTCTTGAAGCAGCCAAAAACAGAGCCCCAGCAAGGCTTACTTGACAGCACAGTAAAAAATGCACCGGTTCATTCTTTGGAGGTAGATAGGCAATCCCATCAAGACCTATCAGACAGGAACACAGTACAGACAACTTCTATCGGTCCTTTACGGCCAGAAACGCAATCCCAGCGAGGCCAACTGGATGGGAGAAAAGGTGGATAGCGTGATAGTTGTAGATAAGGTGAAAACGGAAGACAGGCATAGGATGAAAGGCAAAATCGGAGCATTGATTGCGAGTGATATATTAAATGGAAAACACGAGAAAGCTCCTACATTGGAATAATCCCCAGGCCAGCCGCATAGAAAGCATTCAACCCACTCTGATAATTGGGATAGTGCTGATAATAATTCTGGGTGGTTTAACCGGTATTAATCCCCTTCTGGGGATGATGAGCGCCCTGCTGCTCTTTCTATGGGTACTGGTTGCATCCAGACCAATACTGATTGTGTATGGGCTTGTCTTAATACTGCCTCTTACTGGTGGTCTGGCTAGAGGAGCAGTAGTGCCATTCCTGCGAGTAGGACAAGCGTTGCTCCTGCTCGCATTTATCCTTTTTTTACTTGCAAGGTCCAGTCCCCTGGGCAAGAGTCGCCTGACAGCGATCGATCTGGCTTTTGCACTCTTTTTCTTGTCTGAGGCCGTCTTCCCGGTGCTGGCTCTTTACTCTAGAGGTGAGCATTTATATCTAAACGATACTAATAATATTTATGGAGTAACGCCCATTCAAACCTTACTGGGCCCCCTTCAGTACTATTTGCTGTATCGAATTGTGGTAGCCACGATCTCTTCGGAAAAACAGATCAAGATAGTATTGGAACTGAGCTTCATAGCCAGCATTATTGTCTCAGTCATTGGCATTTTGGAGAAGGTCATGCCTTCTGTCAGGACATTTATTGAGACGTATTACCCACCAATCGGACCTTCTACTATTATTCCAGATTATGAAGTGCGGATTGCTTCTACTCTTCAATTTTACAATGGATTGGCGTCTTATCTTGATTTCGCTATTGTCCTGGCTTTGGCCTGTTACGTTGCTGAGAAACGATTAAGAATTCAACCACTGCTCCTGGTGACCACAATTCTATTAAGCACTATCGCCCTCGTTCTGACCGGTACATTCGCTGCCTGGATCGGATTGGCTGTCGGGGCTCTTGTCGTCTTTATACTGTTTAAGCGATTACCCAAACTAGTTATTGTTATCTTGTTCGGCGTTGCCCTGGCGGCGTTAATTTTCCAACCTTTTCTCTCGGCACGGCTCAATCAACAGCTTGGGTTAGGTGCTGCACAGGGATTGGTGCCCCAATCGCTTGCTTTCAGAATAAAGCTCTGGCAGGAAATATTCTTACCGGCTATTGGCCAGCACCTTTTGTTTGGGGACGGCCCTGCACCAGCAGTATTACAATTCTGGTCAGTTGAGGAATCACAGTATCTCCATCTCTTGCTCAGGGGTGGCTTATTCTATTTATTCAGTTATCTCTTACTGATCGGAGTAGCGATGATCACCTGCTGGCGGCAGATTAAAAGTAAGAGCAGTGACGCTCGTTACCCGGTAGCAATCGCCTTACTGTCGATCTTAATAGCTCTGAGCGTTATGAATGTGTCGAATGAGTATTTTACTCTTGCAGGGGGTGCACAGATCATTTGGCTGCTCCTGGCAGTTGTTGTGGCGAGCATGCAATTCAGATCGGAGGGATCATCAGCGCCTGTCGAGCAGATCCAGGACAATCAGTTGAGAGTGCGAAACGTAACTCTGTTTAAGCGCTTCGACATGCCCCCCCCGGCCGTTATGGGCGATCCAGCGGATAGCTCGCTGGCGAGAAAAGACTCTCCCTTTATTTCGCAACTGAATCACCACAGCCATACTGAAAAGCATCGCCCACCAAGTAAGGTTTACCCGGGAAGGCACTGAAGCATGAACAGACTCCGTCGAGTCATAAATAATACGCTCATCTCATTCCTTGGGCAGGCAGTAGCCTGGGTATCGACCTTACTACTCACCATTGCTTACGGACGCTTTCTGGGTGCTATTAAGTTCGGCGAACTCTATTTTGCTGTCACCTTTGTCACTCTGCTGGGATATCCCATCTTATCTAGTTTTGATAAGCAAGCTATTCGTGACGTGGCTCAGAAACCTGATAAGGCTGCAGGCTACCTTTCAAATTTGCTCCTTGTTAGGCTTGGTACATGGTTTATCCTGTACACTGTGATTCTCGTTGCTTCCTGGCAGCTGGGCTACAGTCCGGAAGTACGCGTTCTCGTGGCGATATGCGGTTTTGATTTACTATGTAACGCGATAGCGAGTTCATTTGCATCGCTGCATTATGTAATTGAACGCACGATTTTCCCCGTCGTAGGCAATATTCTTGAAAAGGGGCTATCTGCCCTCTTCGGCATCCTCTTACTCAAATTTGGAGCTGGAGTACAAATAATGGCTGTGGTGATAGTGGTTGGCTCTCTCATCAATGGAATATGGCAAGCAGCCTGGTTATTCCGTCGGGTATCAGCCAATTTCTCTATTGATCAGTCACTTATCCGTGAAATTGTGCGAACGAGTATACCATTCCTCATTAATGGAGTGCTTGTGATTGGCTATGCCAGTATCGATACCGTTCTCCTTTCCCTAATGACCAACTACACTGTAGTTGGTTGGTATGGTGCAGCGCAGCGCTTAATAGATACGATGGGCTTTTTACCTACTATCGTGATAACGACCATTATGTATCCCATCTTCTCAAAGCTATCAATTGCTTCGGATGCAGATCTGAAACTGGCAATTGAGAAATCAGTGAATTTCTTGCTCTTTTGTGGCGTTCCTATTGCTACAGTGATGGTAGTCACCGCGCCAAATATCATTCGCTTTCTCTATGAGAGAAATGAATTTGCACAGAGCATTCCTGTACTCCAGGTAGCTGCACCTGGTGTGGTCTTTATCTTCGTCAATTTCGCACTTTCCAGCATAATCCTGAGCAAGAATCAAGATCGCAGGTTACCGACGGTCTCGGCGATTGCTCTGGTCTTCAATTTAGGTCTCAACATCATCTTGATTCTTCTCTATCAACACATTGGTGCAGCAATCGCATCTACTCTCACTGAGATGCTGGTCTGTTGCATCCTCATCACCTTTATTCCTCGACACCTGATGCCCATTGGAAGCCTGCGAGTAGCGCTCAAAGCCATTATCGCAAGCTTGGTGATGGCTCTGGCGATTCTACCTTTTCATACCCTACATATTTTTGGGATTCTACCAATTGCAATGCTTGTCTATCTTGGAGCATCTGTGCTGCTTGGCACCATACCACGCGAGGACTATCTAGCAGTGTATGATGCAATACGGCAGAAAGCGCGCCTAACCTCCAGTCCTGCCACCAATCATCTACCGGAGACTCCACCTTTTCATGCTGATCAATTGCTCGAAGTTGAGTCAGCTGATACGATCAAGCTTCCAGGATTTCAGTTACAACAAGTGCGGTCATTCCCAATAAAAGCTATTCGACTCCAACAAGTGCGGTCACACTCATTGGCACAGCAAGAAAAGTTAGTCCCCGTGAGCGAAGAAGGATCGGTAATTAATATTGAACGTTAAAACTATATTCGTTGTCTGGTGTAGTTTCTCGCCGCGAGCCGAAACTCTAGCGTCCGAACTGGGCGGGCAGGTCAGCTTCCAATATGAGACCAGACTAAAAGGCCGCTGGCTCACACCGCTACGCTTCCTCGTCCAGGGCTGGAAAACCTGGCAACTTCTGGAGCGGGAGCGACCAGAAATTGTGCTAGTTCAATCCCCGCCAATCTTTGCACCTCTAATCGTAGCTGCATGGTGTGAACTTCGAAGTAAAAAGAGCCTTTCAAGGCTTCGCATTCCTTATGTAATAGATTGTCATACCGGTACCTTCTACGATCCCAAGTGGCGTTGGGCACTATACCTACTGCGTTTGATAGCGAAAGGAGCTGCAGTCACTCTCGTTACCAGTAAGTCGGCCCTAGACATCTTCCTGAGCTGGAAGGCCAAATGCATCTTACTTGTTGACGGGCTCCCGGCGCTTAAGTCAGCTTCTGGCAGGATTGGTTCTGAAGGCGAGGCGCGAGTTGCAGTCATCAGCACGTTCGCAGACGTCGAGCCAATAGTGGAGGTTTTCGCTGCCGCCCGGCTTTTACCAGGAGTCACTTTCTTCGTCACGGGTGACCAGGGGCGAGCGTCGGCTAGACTCCTGGCACAGAAACCAGAAAATGTAATTTTAACAGGTTTCTTACGAGGTGGCTCTTATACTGCGCTGCTCAAAAATGTGCATGGCCTGGTCATCTTGACGAATGAGCCAAATGATCTGAGTTGCGCTGCTTATGAAGCTGTTGCCGTGGCTAAGCCAGCCGTGGTCTCAGACTACCCGGAGAATAAACAATGGTTCACTCGCGGCTTTATCTACGTGAGCAATACACCAGAGGCAATTGCCTCTGGTGTAAAGAAAATGCTGAACGAACAGGCGGCGTTGATACCCGAAGTAATTGCCCTGCGCTCAGAACTAGTAGCCAGAAGGCAACCAAGTTTTAAGGAGTTTGCTGCTCTTTTACAGTCTCGTCAGCGAGTATAGTCAATGCCTGCATTCGTATCATTACTCAAAAGTTGCTTGAGAGGAGGACTTATCTGAGCTTGATACCTGTAGAACTCACTAGCAAAATGTCGAAGTCGTTTTTCGCGAGGGAATCGCGATGAATTGAAATCGGCATGAATTATAAGGGAGCCAGATTGTTATGACATCGATCCATGTTGGCGTGATCACTTTTGATTGGTATGCCTTTGATCCTAGAGTTTCTCGTCTTGTTGCAGCAGCGGTAGATGCTGGATATGAGGTAGATCTCATCTGCCTGTGTCAGCCACGTGAAAAGCGCTTCGAATTACATAATGGAGTGCGTATTTATCGTATGCCGATGAGTCGAGGCATTGGTCTTTCACTTCCAATGACCGTTCTCTACTGGTGTTGCTTTCTTCTATTAGCAGCAATAACCATAACTTGTCTGCACTTGAAGCATACCTATGACGTGATTCAAGTACATAATATGCCAGACTTTCTCGTGTTCGCCACCTTGTTCCCTAAGCTATTGGGAGCAAAGATTGTATTAGATGTACAGGATGCCTCGCCAGAGCTAATGGCAGAGAAAGCGAAAGGGAAGCTGCAGAAGATTGTGATACTGCTGGCTATCTGGCAGGAGCGCCTCACTACCATTTTTGCAGATCATGTTGTCACGATAGGATGGACGGTCGAGGAATTATTGCTGCAACGGGGTGTTCCCAAGGAGAAGTTGACAAGTATTTTCAATAGTGCTGATCCGAAGATTTTTCCTCCTTCTCGTCGATCTTTTACTCCACCCGCATGCCCTAATGAGCTAATGCCATTCATTCTTATGTACCATGGCAGCGTGGAGGAGCGACAGGGGTTGGATACAGCCATTCGTGCGTTAGCGCTAGCGCGTCCGATAGTGCCGGAGTTACGGTTGGATATCAAGGGCTTTGGTGAGGTGTTTAATTTAAAGCAATTAGCTGAGGAGTTAGGGGTTAGTGACTCAGTAGTTTTTAGCAATCGTTGTCCTGTTGGGGAAGTTGTTGATTTTGTTGTGCATGGAGATGTAGGAATTATGCCATATCGTGGTAATGGCTATATGGAACTAGTATTGCCGACAAAAGCATTCGAGTTTGCCTGGATGCATCGTCCGATGATTGCCTCCGATACTCGCGGGATACGCTCTATGTTCCGTCCCGAGTCGATTGCCCTCTGTGATGCTTCTAAACCTGAGAGCTTTGCTGCGGCGATCATTGATCTTTATCAGCATCCAGAAAAGCGAGCATTGATGGTTGAAAAGGCTGCTGAAGACTACATGGCGTTTCGCTGGGAAATTCAAGCAGAACAATATCAGAAGTTGCTCGCGTCGCTAAGTTATAAGCGCTTACGAGAGCACCTTCAAAATGTGAAGGGTAGCTACAATCATCTGCAAAGGTGAGGAGAGTTTTATAAGTTTTCTCGATACTGTAACATAGGAGAGATATACCCATGGCTGTTCAAATCGCGCCTACTCTGAAATTTAATCAAAGCTACTTGCAAACCAAACGTGTACTCGATGTATTATTCACTCTCCTCGTCCTGATTCCACTCTGCATCATTATTGCTATCATAGCAGTAATGATTCGCTTGGACTCTCCAGGGCCTATCATTTTTAGACAGGAACGCGTGGGTTTGAATGGAGTGAAGTTTTACATACTTAAATTTCGATCTATGTATGTGAATAGTGATGAATCTACCCATCGCGAAGCTACTACGAAGTACATTAGCGGCCATAAGCTAAGTGGAGATTCGACCCCTGATCTGTCGTATAAGCATGTTGACGATCCCCGTATTACCAAAATTGGCCGATTCCTTAGGAAGACAAGCATTGATGAGCTTCCTCAATTCTTCAATGTTCTGCGGGGTGAGATGACACTTGTTGGCCCACGCCCTCCTGTTCCCTATGAAGTTGAGCGGTACAGTTCATATGATAGACTACGTCTGTGTGGTAAACCGGGATTGACGGGCCCATGGCAGATATATGGGCGCAGCCGGGTGCCTTTTCGAAACATGGTTGAAATGGATATTGCTTATCTTCAGCGACAATCACTTATAGAGGACCTTAAACTGATTGTTCTTACGGTCCCTGTTATGATCCATGGGCGTGGAGGGGCATAAAGGGGTTTTGCAATTGTTCTGGAGACGATTGAAACCGTAAATATCAGTATTAAGGTTTAGATATTGATGGTAATTTAGCCTGGCTTTGCACATAAAGCCCTCCTAATCGTCTTTTTGTGCAAAATGAAAAGGTTGTAATCATTTTTACTCTACAATTGGCTTCATCTGTTGAAAGGGAGCACTAATATGACCGTCTATTCCTCTGAGTTTTTTGCTAACCGTAGACCAAATGTAGCACGTTCCGCCCACGTGATTGTTCCCCTGGTCTTTGAGTTCCTGATGCCCACGAGTGTGATTGATATTGGATGCGGTACAGGCGACTTTCTCAAAGTCTTTGCTGATCACGGTGTACGCGACTTCCTGGGTATTGATGGCGACTATATTGATCGAAGCCAACTTAGCATTCCGCACGAAAAATTTCAACTTATGAACCTCAGTCTTCCTTTTCACCTCGAGAGAATCTATGATCTCGCCGTATGCTTGGAAGTTGCAGAACACCTTGCCCCAGCATGCGCCTCCACTTTCATTGCCTCGCTCACATCTCTTGCCCCAATCATTCTCTTTTCCGCTGCCATTCCTTTTCAAGGCGGCGAGCATCACGTCAATGAGCAATGGCCTGACTACTGGATATCCTTATTTCGAGAACACGGCTTTATAGTTGTTGATGCACTTCGTAAGCATATATGGAATAATACATTGGTAAGTTACTGGTATCGTCAAAATGCCTTTCTGTTCTGCTCTCAGCAGGCGCTTGCATGTAATCCGCATCTTCAAAGAGAGCGCGATGCAACTGGTGATATGCTTTCCGTGGTTCATCCAGAGGCGTTTCTTGCCATGCATACCGACTATGAGCGACAGTTTCGCATTCCGTTAGAAATCAAACGCAGGATAAGGATCATCATTGGACATTAAACAAAGAGCTTTTTCCTTCAGCATACATAAAGGCTTTATATTGTGTTCAGAGGTGACTTTATGTACAAAGCCATTCTAACTATTGAATGGATGTTTAACCGCTAACGCATTCATCACGTTCGCCATCAGCTTCTGCATACCTGTAATCACAAGAGTCTGACCAGCACATGTGTTGTCTGTGAAGGAACGATAATTGTCTAGTGAGTAAGTCCAGTAGATGGAGCCGGTGGCAAAGACCATCGCTCCCGATGGAGCAATATAGTAAGTGGTGTTACTGGTGTCAGCCCTATTGTTTTCGCTCACCGTGTGTGATGTTGCAAGCACCTGCAATCCTGGTGGCGAATCCCCATTGTTAAAGATGCGATCCCATTCATAACCTACAAGATCGCAGCCATACTGCTGGCCTGGCTGCAGACCAGTGCCATCTAAGAGCGCCGAATTTGCTGAAGGATCCACCTCCCAGGGGAAACTTGTTTGCTTCGTTGTATCTATAAGGCTCGAAAACATTATGCCGACCAGGGCATTTTCCGGGCGATTGAGCACAGGATCACGCCATTGAGTAGTCACACGCGTGTTGTCCTTCCCATAGAGCGGGTCACGTGCGAGGTCATGGTATTGTGTCTCCACTTTATAGCAAACAATCGTCCGGTCGGGAATACCCGCGCTATCTGGCTCAAAGCGGATCTGCCAGTAGGCAGCATTCGCTCCCAAAAAGGCCAGGCCTACCCCTTGATCGCGTGCGTACTCGACGCCATTACGCATCTCTTTTGACCAATATTCATCATGCCCGAGCGAGAGGTAAGCGCGATGTTGCACTAACTGTGCAGAGTCTTCGTGCAAATCGACGCTGCTGATGTAGGAAAGGTCATAGCCCTGTCGCTCAAGCCAGTGGATAGAATCGGCTTCAAATTGAAGTACATAACCTGAACCGACCCCCTGTTCATAAGGCCGGTCAAACGATACCTTCACACCCATCCCTAAGCTCTTTGTATGCAGGCTGTTAAACGCGTAGAGGCTATATCCCCCCCAGTTGTTGTATGCTTCATATGTCGTGTCCGATGTCACAGCAACGTAGGTAGAATGAGCGTTGCCCCGCACATCGAACGGTGTATAGGTCTGCATGTTATTGGCATCGGTGAACTTTGCCAGGTAGACGCCTGTGGTCCAGTCAGAAGGCACGGTGAACGTATAGGAAGGTTGCCAATTAGCTTCCACCCGGCCAGTCTGGGTATCGATACGACAGGATTGGCAGCCTACCAGTTGACGAATGCTCGGATCATAGTACCCCTGGGCATGACCGATTTGATTCAACTGGTAGGCCATCAATCGCGCACCTAAACCACCATACCAGCCAAGTCGATAGATATCGATTGCATAGAGTGTGCCCTCTTGCTGCGTGCTAACATAAAAGGTTAGCGACTGTCCAGGTGAGACAGACGTTGCATTTGCATAGGCCCGTATCTGGGTACTAGCTGCTTCGCCATTAGGGATCTGCCAACTACGTGTTCCCTGGTGGGCGTTCTCATTCACGATTGCGTTGCTTGTGGGAGTCGCAGGAACCTGTAAATCAGGTGCTTGTGAGTGGGGCGTAGGCCACAAGAATATGCTGATAAATAGAGCGAGCAGTGCTACTCCAATGATGCCGAGGAATAATATGTTTCCTTTATTCCAATGCAATTTCATGCAAATACCTCCAGAAATCCAGATTACCCGGTCGCGATGTAGTGCTGATATCGCGTGTACCAGGAGTGCAAGTTTACAGACCCCAACGTTAACTTCTGCTAAGGTGATTGGTCACCAATTCATTCATCACGTGCGCCATCATCTTCTGCATGCCGGGTATTACAATGTCCTGACCAGTACACAAGTTGTCCATGCTAAACCGAAAACTGTCGAGCGACTTGGTCCAGTAGACAGAACCAGTAGCAAAGACCAACGCACCCGAAGGAGCAATGTAGTAGGTGGTGTTGCTGATGTCGGGTTTATTATTATCGGAATTTTCAGTTTGTGAAGCACTAATTACCTGCAATCCTGCGGGCGTAGCACCATTAGTAAAGACACGGTCCCATTCATAGCCCACAAGATCGCAGCCATACTGCTGCCCTGGCTGCAGACCCGTTCCATCTAAAAGCGCCGAGTTTGCCACTGAACTCACCCGCCAGGGAAATCCATGTTGTTGATCCGTCAAACCTGAGGACATAATACCGATCAAGGCATTCTCCGGACGAGCAAGTATTGGATCACGCCATGTAGCAGTTACCCGGGTGTTGTCTTTTCCATACAGCGGATCACGCTCCAGGTCATCGCTTGCTGTCGCCACCTTATAACAGACAATTGTCCGGTTGGGAATACCAGCGCTATCCGGCTCGAAGCGCATCTGCCAATAGGCCGCGTTGGCTCCCAAAAATGCCAGCCCCACACCATGGTCGCGGGCATACTCTACTCCATCACGCATCTCTTTCGTCCAGTATTCATCGTGACCAAGCGAGAGATAGGCACGATGTTGCAGTAACTGCGCAGGGTCTGCGTGCAAATCGACGCTACTGATGTAGGAAAGGTCATAGCCTTGCCGCTCAAGCCAGTGGATCGCATCCGCTTCATAAATAAGCACATGACCTGAACCGTTCCATCCTGAATAAGGCCGATCAAACGATACCTTCACAGCCCTCCCCAGGCCATTTGTGTTTAGGCTGTTATATGGGTAAAGGCTATATCCTCCCCAATTATTGTATGCTGCATACGTGGTGTTCGATGTGACAGCGACATAAAGGGATTGCGAGTTCCCTCTTACATCGAACGGCACATAGGTTTGCAAATCATTAGCATCGGTGAATTTTGCCAGGTAGACACCTGTGATCCAGTCCGAAGGAATTGTGAGTGTATAGGAAGGTCTCCAATTAGCCTCAACAAGGCCGGTCTGGGTATCGACATGACAGGAGGTACAACCTATCAGGCGCTCAGTGCTCGGATCGTAGTACCCCTGAGCATGACCGATTTGATTGGCCTGTAAGCTCATGAGCCGGCCCCCTAAGCCTCTGTACCAACCAAGTCGGTAGAAACCGATCGAATAGGGCGTGCCTTCTTTTTTTGTACTGACATAAAAGATCAGCATCTGTCCTGGCGAGACAGACGTTGCACTGGCATAGGCCTGTATCTGGGTAATAGCCCCTTTGTTACCAGGTATCTGCCAATCACTTGTTCCCGGATGAGCGTTCTCTTTCACGATAATGTTGCTGATGTGAGTCGCAGGTACCTGTGAGTGGACTGATGGCCTCAAAAACAGGCTGAACAGTAGAACAAGCAGTGCCACTCCAATGGTCACAAGGAATAATATATTCTTTCTACTCAAATGCAATTTCATGCGAGTATTTCCAGAAATCTCATCAAGCGGCGTTTTAAGGCCCACGATTTGTTCATTTTAATAGTGAATCCGCTCTCTGAGCGGATATCCTTTGAAGGGTTTATTAACTTCTTTTCAGTACAATTTGCCTTCTCACCATGGATCACATAACTATAAGAACCGAGAGTATCCGAGTATAATATACTGGTATCTCTCGTGAGCGCCAACCCAGAAATGCAAATTCGTGACAACGCTCTAAGGACACGATGGCTCGCGCCTCTATGAACCTAGCAGGAAGCTCCCCTGCACCGAGTCGATCACGGGATTACCATTTGGATCAAGTTTCAAAAGAATAACCGCCTTATTGACTGCGTTGCCATCAGGTCCAAACGAGATTTGTCCGGTGACCCCTTGGATCGCCTGGGAGCCGGTAATCTTTGTCAGTGCCTGCCGTAGCTCGCTTGGTGAGAAAGTCTTCTTCCCACCGCTAAGAGCAATGTTGCACCCGGTCAACAGTGCCAGCATAGCATCGTAGGAGAGTGAAGAATTCACTTCGGCCAGAGTGTAGCCGTATGGATCGCCTGTATGCTGCTTTTGGGGATCAAAGTCCTGCGGGTAATCGGTAAAAAATATGGGTTTTTTCGCCGCTTGATGCAGAAAATTCCACGTACCAACATCGAAATAGCTTGTAAAGTGTAAACGATTAAATTCAGCACTGGCCTTACCGGGGTAGCTTTCATCAAGGAGATCTGCACCTAAGACCTGCAAATGAGCAAATGGCCCCGACGTGGGCAGGTTAGTCAGCAATATACCAATATCCTCAGCATACCCGGCAAAGAAGATCACGTCGGGGTTATATTTCAGCGCATCTTGTAAAAGCCCAGGCAGCATCAGCGGGTGCCCTACAGTATAGTTCTCTGATGCTACAATGTTGTTGCCATCAGCAATAAACTGCTGCTCGAAATCGACCGCCAGTTCTTTACTATACAAATCAGTAGGGTCAGCGAAGAGGGCTGCTCTTTTAGCATGTAGCTTTTGCTCCACGTACTGTATACCAGCAGCTACCTGTCGTCTATTGGACACGATTACACGAAAGAAATAGGGGGAAATCCCAGTCAGAAAATCAAAATAGGCGGTCGCTGAAATCATTGGAATATGAGCTACACCCAGAACACCAATCACGTCTTTCGAATCCTCACTAAATGGCCACCCCATGACGCCGACTAATGTCTTATCTGTCTGCGCCGCTTGCACGATTTGCTGAGCTACAGCAGTGTTTGTATCTCGTGTTTCGATAGAGCCAGTGTTTGCGATGAGTAAGCGAACCTGTGTACCGCCAGGAAGTTTCAAGCCACTGTTGTACTCCTTTTGAGCAACATAGGCTCCTTGTAGGTCTTCACGCCCGAAGCCAATAAATTCCGCTGTCAGCATAGTGCCAACCACGAGAGTTATGTAGTGAGCATGCGAAGCTAATACTCGCAGGTCTTCCAGGTAAATCAGTGCTTCAGCATCATTCGTGTCCTGCGCAATCGCTTGCTGTAGCAACCTAGTAGCACCAGCGCGATCACCTGCCTTGAGCTTGGCTACTGCCTGCTGCTTAAGCGGGCCATCGGGCCTGTTGGTATCAAAGGCAAAAGTCCCATCACTGAGGCCAATGTACTCCCCATCTGGGGCTTTACTCACGCCAATACCCATGCCAGGATGAAGTCCTGCAAGCGGTTTTCTCAACAAAATAACAGCGGTCAAAGTACCGGCAATGATCAAAATGGTGAGTGCAATCAAGAGTAAATTGCGCCCTGTCTTCCTGCGATGTTGCTTCTGTAGCCTGCCAGGATCTGTGCCTATGGGCTGATATGCTGTATGTACAACTTGTGTCCCAACAGAGGGATGCTGTTGCGTTTGTGAAGGCTGAACATAGACAACAGGTGCAACAGCAGGTAGGGAGGGATCGGAGACGGCAGGAGGTTGTTGTTGAATTTGTGCTGGCGGATCAGTAAAAACAGGTGCTCCAGAGGACGTCGAAGTAGTAGGCATAGCAGGCGGTGGTTGTTGACCGAGTAATGGCCGAATGCCAGGAGAAGCTATCACCGTGGGTCGGGGCGGTTGAATCTGCGGTTGAACTTGCTGCGTTTCATTTACACCAGCGGCAGCAGGTGGAGCGGTGAACACAATGGGCGTAGGTGGAGCATAAGGGGAAGTACCTGAGTAAGGCAATGTGGGAGTGACGGAGGTGGCTTGCTCAATAGCAGTGGCAAATGCCTGGACATTCGCAAAGCGCTCCTTGGGGTCTTTCGCCAGGGCCATCATCACTACTTCTTCGACGGCAGGCGGGATGGTAGTCACCTTTTCGCGTAATGGTGGAGGAGGAACGAACATATGCTGGCTTACCATCTCGCTCAGGGACCCCTGGAAAGGACGGTTTCCACTCAGCCATTCGTAGACGACCACACCAAGTGCATACTGGTCGGTAGCGTAACGCGCTTTGCCTCGCAGTTGCTCAGGAGCCATGTAGGCTATGGTTCCCTCTATTTTTTGTGTACCTTCATTCTCGGAAAGTGTACTTATCACCACCTGAACAATGCCAAAGTCCGAGAGCAGGACTTCATCACGCCGCCCGAGCAGCATATTCTCTGGCTTCACATCGCGATGGATGAATTTCTGGTTGTGGGCATATTGCAAGGCATCGGCAACCTGCCTGACATAATGCACTACAGTCCTCAGCGGAACAGGTTTGCCTTTAGGGTGACGCTGGCGTAGTGTGCCTTGAGGAGCATAGTCCATGACCAGAAAAGGCGTGCCCTCCTGCACATCAAAATCGAAGATGCGAATGATGTGGGGATGTACCAGGCGAGCGATAATCTGGGCCTCTTTGAGAAAGCTTTCTACATCACTATCTGCCAGCTGAGTGCGGAGCACTTTGACAGCAGCTTCAGCTTTGAGGTATACATGCTCACCAAGGTAGACTTCTGCGAAGCTCCCCCGCCCAAGTAAGCGAACGAGGCGATATTTGCCAAGCTCTTCCCCCACTCGATCTGTCATCTTTGAGCTCTCCCAGGATGTTAAGAAAGCTGGATAGCTACTTTTCTCTTGCCAACTGGTAATCTATCTTACGCCAGGGGGCCTGCTCATTGTAATGCTGTACGCAGCTTCACAAGTATGCTGATTTTCCCTCTCACAATGACAGACGCTATCCCTGACCGTTTTTGGTTTATGAGGTGAAGCCAATTGCACCATATCTTGGTTGGTTCACCATGAGACAACGAGTATCGTGCAGTTTCCCACAGTCGCCAAGTTTAATTACACATCTATTGTAGAAGAGTTTAGTAAACCTGTCAAGCGCGGATTGCGTTGATGTCATCCAGGCTTTAGGTGAAGTGGGGTAGTGCTGGCGAATCTGCCTCTACGCTCCTGCACATCCGCTTTAACCGAGACTTTTATTAATGTTAAAATAATCTGCTAAGCATTCCGAGCCAGTATATTTAATGCTGCCTTCATACACAAACATAGGATCATCATTCCTTGACACATATTTCAGATAATGCCTGTATTCCCTGCTTCCAGCAAAATACTGTCCGTTCCTGGCTGCGCTTTTCGCTTTTTCGTGGAAGTCAGCAAAAAACTTGAAGTGCATTAAAACGCCGGTATTCTCTGAAAATCCTCTTACCGGCCTGGTTATATGATGACTGGTAAGCCTCGCATAGCCTTTACGCCATTTCACAAGCGGAACCTTATACAATGCCGGTGCCTGGTGTGGAATATCCTCAAACCTAAAACCCATCTTTTCTAGAGCATTACACGCCTTCCATACGAGCCGGTTCCTGATACAGTTATAAAGGCTTGCGTTCAATTGCTCTGGATAGAATATCCGCATACGTACCCCCCCGATAACATCTATTTCAGGATAGCGAAAAGTACGGTTTGAAAATAAGCCAAAACGCCGGACAAATTTGTAATCTGAGTCAAAATAGTTGCAGATTTCATAGAATGGCTTGCCAGGGTTGCAGATGGCTCCTGATAAATCCTGCGGATACAAATCAAGCAGGAAGGCGTAGAGCATATCGCTACCTTCTCTATCTAGCTTCGCGCAGAACTCCGGCAGTTTTACTGTTTCGTGATCACGATAAGCGAGCAGTTCGTCGGCATCGGCAACAATAGTCCAGTGTCCGGTTCCGTATAGGTCTAACAATTCATTCTGCCACGCTGTGCCGCTATTTGCCTCACGGTATGAGGTTCTTGCATTAAAAACATGTGTATCTGGCTGTGAAAGTAGAAAATCAGTCGTGCCATCTGTCGAATGATCGTCTATAAAAAAGAAACGGCTTACTCCAAGGTTACGATAGTAATTGAACCAGAAAGGCAGGCGTGTAATCTCATTGCGAATGTTGCAGATAAGCCTTATTTCCTGTGGATTGTCCAGGATATTATTTCTGTCGAGCTTAATCAATAATCCGTTGTCTGTCATTATACCCTCTCCCCAAGGTATCTAAGTGAGGCCTGGTGATTTATCACCAGGCTGTTTTGAGAAAGGCCTTGAGACTGGCACAGAGAGGCAGGTCGTGCTCAAAGCAGTAGAGTAAGGCCGAATACAATCTCATGTAGTAACTCCAGAAATTTAATTAAGCTGCATATTAAATACATATTTTGCATAGCGTCATAGGAGAGGGTGGTATTCTCATCAGAAATTGTATAGCCGTAGGGATCGTCTAAATGTTACATAAACGAGTATTGGATTCGCCTCCCCTGGTTATCCAAGTTAAACGCAACTAGATTGTAAAAAAGTTCGTTGAGCTTGTCAAGCATGCATTTCTTGTGGGGCTTTACAGATATTATGGGTCAGAATGGCCGTACCACACAAGGCTGTTGGGACCAAGAAGCTCATCAATAGTGGAGCGACCTTCGCCGGCGCAGTCTGGGGCCTGTGTTGCCCTGAGAGGCTTCCCTACGATGATAGGAGCAAATTCCAGATTCCGTAGCCCACGGTAGTCTTGTGACATGGGTTCCCTTGAATGGGAATACAACGATAGTAATCTCCGCTCATCACCTTTCGACGCACATTGGCCAGGGTGGCTCAAACTGCTGGTTATTCTCGTCATATTTGGATCCATCATCTCTTCGCAAATCTACCGCTACGGGCGCGTGTTTACGCCCGTCCAGCGCCAGCAGATGAAGTGGGTGATCTTAGGGGTAGCAGTGGCAATCGGAGTGATCATCGGCATTTTAGCCATCACCTTTCTTCTCCCATCCAACGTCAACGTAAATACTTTCGTTGAAATTATTATTACGACTCTCATCTGGCCCGCCGCCTTGCTCTTGATCCCGCTCTCCATTGGGTTCTCGATTTTGCGGCATCGACTCTACGACATTGATCTGCTGATCAACCGCACGCTGGTGTATGGCACACTGACGATATCGTTGGCTGCGGTCTACGTTGGCCTCGTAATCGGCCTCCAGGCTCTTGTGCGCCTGTTCACAGGGCAGGTCTCGCAGTCTCCCGTCGTCATCGTTGCCTCAACCCTCGCCATTGCTGCGCTCTTCCAGCCCTTGCGCCATCGCCTCCAGGCCATCATTGACCAGCGTTTCTACCGCCGCAAGTATGATGCGGCTAAAGCGTTGGAAGCGTTCAGTGCAACGTTACGCAATGAAGTAGACTTGAGTCAGTTGAGAGAACACTTGCTCAACGTCATCCAGGAGACGATGCGGCCCACGCGTGTCTCGCTCTGGTTGCGTCCACCAGAACATAACGGAACACAGCGGGCTCCTTGGAGAGCCACTCCTCCTGATTTCCTCTGAGGGAAGATGAAAAGGGGGAAAGGATTCCTGAACTGCTCCTTCGATTGATCTCCGAAAGCAAGAACCTGTATGCTACCCATCCTCACAATTTCAGAATTGCTTGGCAACCTCGTGAGCTTTCAACTACCCACGCCGAGCCACATGAGAAGGGCCGCAAGATGACTTAAGGTACCGAAAACGGTACCGAAAGATTTTCGACTCCCCACTTGAGTTTGTCAGGCTCACCGTCCTCCTGATCCACCACCAGCGTGGAGGGTGCTGCTACATTCGCACAGCCACCGCTCTCTATGATATTATCTCAGATGAACATGCAGCAATTCGGCTCGGTACGGTAACATTATCCAGCCTTTGCCTCCACGGAGAAATAGCCTATGATCGATACACATCTGCATATCTTACCCGGCGTTGATGATGGGCCAGAGACGATACAGGAGGCTCTTGCACTGGCGCGAGCGCTCGTACAGGAAAGTATCCACGCTGCCATCGTTACCCCTCATTATAATGATGAATTTCCGCTGCGTTCAGCAGCAGAGATTCAGGAGCGGGTTCACGAGTTGCAACAAGAACTTGAGCGCTATAGCATTCCGCTGCATCTCTTTGTCGGACATGAAGCGCTCATCAAGCCTGGATTGATCGAAGATATCCAGGTGGGGCGGCTGGCGACTCTCAACCAGAGCCGTTACCTCCTGCTCGAGTTGTGGTATAGCACCTGGCTTCCCGAGACGGAGCGGGTGATCTTTGAACTACAGGCGTACGGTATCGTCCCTGTCATTGCCCACCCGGAACGCTATCGTGCGATCCAGAAGGACCCGGCTCGTCTCACTGCCCTGCTTCGACAAGGGGCGTTAGCTCAGTTGACGGCAAGCAGCCTGATAGGGATGCAGGGGAATACGGCTCGGCATACTGCTGAGGTCTTGCTTAAAAAAGGTCTGATCCATTGCATCGCCTCTGATGCCCACGGCTTACAGAGACGACCACCCGGTGTCCTTCTCGGTTTACAACGCGCGGCTGCATTACTTGGTCAAGCACACGTCAATCAGATGACCGAGATCTGTCCGGCAGTCATAGTCAACAACGATGTATATAATGTTGCGCAACCGGGTAAACGTTTCTGAGAAACGAGACGCTGAAAAAGTGGAGAGTATAGTCTGGAGAGAAAAAATGACCGATAACCCCTTCTACATCCACCCCGCCGCCGAAGTATCGCCCGGCGCCCATATCGGCACGGGGACACGCATCTGGAGCCAGGTACAGGTGCGAGAACATGCGCACATTGGTGAAGAGTGCAACATCGGCAAAGGCGTGTACATCGGCGCGCATGTCCGTGTCGGCTCCCGCGTCAAGATTCAGAACTACGCCCTGGTGTATGAAGGCGTGACACTGGAAGACGGCGTTTTTATCGGCCCGCGCGTCTGTTTCACCAACGACCTGCTCCCCCGCGCCATCACCCCTGATGGCAAGCTCAAAGATGCCGGGAACTGGGAAATAACACCCACCCTGGTGAAGTATGGCGCATCGATCGGTGCAGGTGCGGTCATCCTCTGCGGTGTGACCATAGGCCAATTTGCCCTGGTCGGGGCAGGTTCGATGGTGACGCGCGACGTTCCTCCACATGCACTCGTCTTCGGCACCCCTGCCCGCCAGCATGGGTACGTCTGTCGCTGTGCCCGCCGCCTCGCGGATGTGCATGAACAAGACAGTAAGCTCACAGGTTGGTGTGAAGTCTGTGGCCAGGTATACCTCCCTTGATGCATTGCCACTTTCACCCAGGTCAGTAAGAAAATATCATCTCCTGCGCCTGCAACAGGCGCAGGAGAAAACGGGACCTTCTCTTGAAAATACATTGCAGAAGTAGGGAGCTATCGCTACACCCACTACTCCTGCTACACTTGCTAAAAACCTGTCATAGCATAACGGTCGAAGCAGCGAAGCCGTATCATAGTAGTAGGTCCCCGATTTATCGAGGGACCAGGGCTTGCCCCTGCCATGCTTCCCCTACACCCACTACTCCTGCTACTCCTGCTACACTTGCTAAAAACCTGTCACAAGCATGCTTGCCCTGCTATAACTGTCGAACCAGCAAAACCGTTTAATGTAGGGGCGGGGCAAGCCCCGCCCTGGGGTGGTGCGTGGCGACTTACTCCGGCGGCAATTCGCGGTAAATCAGATCGAGATTAATCCCCTGGCTTGCCCGCACAGCCCGCGCGATGAAGAAAATCAACAGACCCACCACGACCAGCGCCCCCATGAAAGCAAAGCCTTGCCAGGGAACGATACCAAGCTGTGGATAGCTTAGAACCACGTAGGCCAGCCCGATTATCACTATCATGGAGAGCACAGCGACAATGGGCAATACCGGAATACCCGCAACGGAAATGTTGGCAGGCGAGTTCTTATACAACTCGGGTCGGCGGAATGGGAATGCAATCGCCGCGACGCTCACCGTCAGGATAGTCACAACACCGGCCAGTACACCCAGCGAGAGCAGTGTAAAGAACGACGTGGAGAGCACCGACCAGACCAGAATGATGAGCACAATCACCGACGCCGTAATAATCGCAGGTACGGGAGCGTGCGTCCTCTCGTTGACTTCGGAAAGCTTGCTCGGCAGGATGCGATCAAACGCCCAGGCGAATATCGTGCGCACCGGCATGAACGTGTTCGGGAACATCGCGGGTAGGTTCCAGAAAAGGAAGCTGATGGCAACCAGCAAAGAGAAAATGGGACTGTTCGCGGCAATGCTGGCCATCAGGTTGTAGTATGGCAGCACCGGCAGCGTATACCCGGTCGCTGTGCTGGTCAGGAAGTTAATGCTGGCAATAAACTGCTCGCCAGCGCTGCGGTACAGCAGCAGGACGCCGACAATCATAAAGAGCGAGTCCCACACCAGAGCGCCCAGCATAATAGACAATTGCCGGTTCAGTTTGCCCGCGGATTTGAGTTCTCCGGCCATGTAAACCGACCACCAGTTCCACATCATGAACGTCATAATAATAGCAACCACCGGTATCGTCGCGGAAAACAGGTGCCCGCCATTGAAGCTAAAGCCAGCCTTGGCAGCGGCATTCTGAATAGCCTGGTACGAATTTGCGCTGTGCGTGAACGGTTGAGCGAACGTGTTGAAGTTTGCAATGAAGTTGGAACTTGAGGCAATGAGCAGTGCCACAAAAGCGAGGAAGGTACCGATGCTGGCAATAATCCAGCAAGTATTCTGCACGCGAAACGAAATCTTCGTCCCGGATGACATAGCCACCGCCAGGATGATAATCAGCAATAACCCCAATCCAAACGTCCACCACTGGCCGGTAGCGTTGCTGCCGCTGACTGCATTACCCGCGCTGATCAAGCCGCTGTTGTTCGTCACAGCTCCAAACACCGCCAGTGTTGGACCAACCGCCAGCACAGCGAAGGAACGTGCCCAGAAAGCTGCGCCAATCAGCGCCGAAATAGCGGCAGAGAAATTACTGTAGACCGCCACCGCCGGGTGCAGGATACGGCTGATCCACACGTAGTCGCCACCCGTCCTGGGAATAGCCGATGCCAACATTGACATCATAATACACACCGGTATATTGACAACAAATGCGATCAGCAGCGCCTGCACCATATCCGCGCCAGGAGAGGTGCCAAGAGCGTAGAATATGCCGAACGCGAGCGTCGCCCCTACCGGGGCCGAGAAGACGGCGTTGAAGATCATCGCGTCGAGGGCCGACGCCTCACGCACAAGACCTGATGATTGCCGCACAAATAACGATGAGGACTGCCTTGACGTTTCCATGTAGTGCTCCTTCTGGACTACAGTCAAAACAAGTAATTTGGTGCATGCCACCTGGAGAAAACAGAAATGTGCTTGCTTTGCCTGTATCCTCATTGAGACCCACTCATGAACGGGAGTGCAGGGAGCGAAGCCTCCTGCCGGGGTGCGGGGACACCTCACGCTCCCCTCCTCTAAACGGGAGTGCGGGGGGCGAAGCCTCCCGCCGGAGCATGAGGTGTCCTCGCCCTCCCCTCCTCTAAACGGGAGTGCGGGGGGCGAAGCCTCCTGCCGGGGCGCGGGGTGTCCCCGCCACACTTCCCTTCTCTCAGAGCGGGCCGCAGGCCCGCTAGAAGAATTATGAGTAGATAACAGCCCCCAGGCTTGACAAGCAAGAGATTATTGACTAAAGTATACAATAAGCAACACCATTAGTCAATAAAAAATTGTTGGAAAATGTTCGATTTTGTGATCGAGACAAGAACGCAGCGGGAGCAAACCCTATGCTGGCAAGCGAGCGACGCAGGCTAATTCTGGAACGAGTTGCCGAGCACCAGTCAATTGAAACCCAGGCGCTGGCAGAAGAACTGCGCGTCTCCGAAATGACCATCCGGCGCGACATCAAACGTCTCGAACAGGATGGATTCTTACGCCAGACCTACGGCGGGGCAACTGTACACATCACAAAAAGCATGGAACTGGGCTTTAATAGCCGGGCATTGCAATTCTCTTCGCAGAAACGCCTCATAGGAGCAAGCGCCGCCAGGCTGATAGAACCCGGTCAGACACTCTTTCTGGGGGAAGGTACAACAACGGAGCAGTTCGCGCAGTTCTTGCCTCCTCATCCCCGCCTGCTCGTGATAACCGCCTCGCTCTCCCATGCCAGCCTATTATGTTCGCGTAACATCTCCGTAATTGTCGTCGGCGGCAAGCTGCATGCGGACGAGTTGACTATGCTAGGTCCCATTGCCGAAGCAACCATCGGTCGCTTCTATGCCGATATCTGCGTCCTGGGGGCCGCGGGAATCGATCCGCATGTTGGAGTGACAGAGTTGGACTATGAGTCTGCCGCGCTGCACCGTCTCATGATGGAACGTTCGCGTCACGTCATGGTGCTTGCCGATCACAGCAAGCTGGGTTTCCGCGCGCCAGCGGTTGTGGCTCCGGTGCAGATGCTTCACACTCTGATCACCGATGACGCCGCACCTATGGAGATGCTGCAGCAATTGCGGGCCTGCAGTTTGCAGGTCTCTCTCGTAGGTAGTCAGCGCCAGCGTTTACACGCGGGCGTAGAAGGATAAACTCATGGCTGCAACACGCATCTATTACGCCAGCGATGTTCACGGGTCTAACCGCTGCTTCCGCAAATTTCTCAATGCGGCGAAATTTTACCAGGCGAACGTGCTCGTAATAGGTGGCGACATCCTTGGTAAAGCCATCGTTTTCCTGGAAGAGGTTGATCCGGGCGCCTACGTAACCGAAGAGCACGGGCGCCAGGTTCGGCTCACCACGGAGCAAGAAATGCAGGCTTTCGAGTCGAGAGCGAGTGATAAAGGCCTTTATCCCTTTCGCTGCCGCCAGGGTGAGCCTCAGCAGCTGCACGCCTCGGGTGAGATCAAGCCTCTGTTCGAGCAACTCATGAAAGAGCGGCTTCAGGCATGGCTGGCTCTGGCCGACGAACGCCTGGCTGGAACAGGAGTGCGCTGCTTCATCATGGGTGGAAATGATGACCCACCCTCTGTCCTGGAGGCGCTGTCCGGCGCAAGCATCGTGCGCAATCCTGAACATAGCATCGTGCAGCTCGACGATGACAACGAGATGATCAGTTGCGGCTGGTCGAATCCAACCCCCTGGCACACGCCGCGAGAGTGTAGCGAGGACGAACTGGGAAAGCGCATCGATGCCCTTATGACCCGGGTCAGGCGACCGGAAGCGCTGGTGATGAATTTTCATGTGCCTCCTTTTCAGAGCGGACTGGATGACGCGCCGGAACTGGATGCATCGTTGAAGGTGCAGACGAGCCTGGGTCAGACACGTTTCAAGCCCGTCGGCTCGACGGCCGTACGTTCAGCTATTGAGCGTTACCAGCCTCTGCTAGGGTTGCACGGCCACGTTCATGAAGCTCATGCCTCGTGCAAGATTGGGCGTACCGTTTGCATTAACCCTGGCAGCGACTATAGTGAAGGTGTCCTTCACGGTGTGCTGGTAACACTCGATAAAGGCAGGCTCAAAGGCTACCAGATGGTCAGC
>Ga0187846_10000300_pt1 | contig 29912 bp, 25 predicted proteins | sample TC_taG_FD_161473 | JGI IMG/M metagenome (GOLD analysis project Ga0187846, IMG submission 161473) | Biofilm microbial communities from the roof of an iron ore cave, State of Minas Gerais, Brazil - TC_06 Biofilm (v2) | ecosystem: Environmental > Terrestrial > Deep subsurface > Cave > Wall biofilm... | reverse complement strand
GCATTCACGCGTGGGGTCGCCGAAGAAGCCGCACGGACACGGGTTCATCGCCGCGGCCAGCATAAAGCGCGACGGGAAGCTCACCGAGAGCGCGGCGCGCGCGATCGTGACGGCGCCGTCTTCCAGCGGCTGGCGCATCACTTCCAGCACGTTGCGCTGGAATTCGGGCAACTCGTCGAGAAACACGACGCCGTTGTGCCCCAGCGAAACCTCTCCGGGGCGCGGCACGGCGCCGCCGCCGATTAGGCCGGCGTCGCTGATGGTGTGGTGCGGCGAACGAAAAGGGCGCGTGCCGACCAGGCCGCGCGAATCTTCCAGCACTCCGGCAACGCTGTGAATGCGGGTCGTCTCGATGGCCTCTTCAAGCGACATGGGCGGGAGAATCGTGGGGATGCGCTTGGCGAGCATGGTCTTTCCCGCGCCGGGCGGCCCGATGAACAGGATGTTGTGGCTTCCGGCGCAGGCGACTTCCAGGGCGCGCTTGGCGGACATTTGCCCGCGAACGTCGCGCAAGTCCACCGCATAGCAGCTGGCCTCGGCGAGCATTTGCGAAGTATCGACTTCGAGGGGGCGAAATGATTCCGGCGCGTTCATCAGGTCCACCGCCTGGGGCAGCGACTTGATGGCGAAGACGCGAACGCCCTGGACGACGGCGGCTTCGCGGGCGTTCACTTCGGGCACGACGACGTTCTGCACGCCGCGTTCGCGCGCCGCCAGGGCCGCCGAAAGGGCGCCGCGCACGCTGCGCACCGTGCCATCGAGCGACAACTCGCCGAGAAAAACATACGAGTCGAGAATTTTGCCGAAGAAAGTTCCCGCGCATCCGAGCAGCCCGAGGGCCATGGGAAGATCGAACGCGGAGCCCTCTTTGCGAATGTCCGCGGGAGCGAGATTTACGGTGACGGCGTGGCTCGAGGGAAAGTCGAAGCCGCAGTTGCGCAGCGCCGAGCGGATGCGCTCGCGGCTTTCCTTGACGGCGACATCCGGCAGGCCGACCACGTTGAAAATTCCCTGAAAGGCCGGGCTGACGTCCACCTCAACCTCGACGAGGTAGGCGTCGATGCCGAAAACCGCGGCGCTGAATGTCTTGAAAAGCATGGCGAGAGGGAAGTTCTCCGCCCCGAGGCGCAGAAGGTTAACTCAAAATGGTAAGTCACGCTAGTGGTACTCATGGGGAGCGTCGCGCCGCCGAGCGCCGGACTATATCTCCGTACCGAGCCCAAGCCATTTGCTGAACCAGCCGTGCTCGCGAACTCCTTCTTCCTCGAGCTGGCGCGTCCAGGCGTTCAGGATGCTGGAGCGGTTCAGATAGCCGACCATGCGCTGGGGGTCCTCCGGCAACACCACGGGAAGGCGTCCGACGTTGTTTTGCAACATGCGCAGCAGAGCGTCGAAGGCCAGTTCGTCGGGATATGCGACGATGGGTTTGCTCGAGCCGGCCTCGACGACGGAACACCTGCCCTGCGGGTCTTTTTCCAGCGCGCGCAAAACATCGCTTTGCGTCAGGATGCCTGCGAGCTTGGTGTCGCTTCCGACAATCGGGAGGCCCTTGGCAAGACTGAAACCCGGCTCCCGGCGATTGATGCGCTCGGTGAGTTCGGCGACGGTCATCTCCGGGGGTATCGGCTGCACTCCCGTGCGCATGATTTCGCCGACGCGCACGATGCTCAGCACGCCCACCTCATAGTGCTCGGGCACGGCGAGGCCCCGCCGCGTCAGCTTCATCGTCATGATGGAGTTGGGGAGGAAGCGGATGGAGATCATGTCGGCGATGACGCACCCGAGCATCAGAGGCAGGATGGCATTGTAATCGCGGGTGATTTCGAAGGCGAAGACGATGAACGCAAAGGTGGCGCGCGAAGCGGCGCCAAAGACCGCAGCCATGGCCACCAGCGCGTACGCTCCGGGCGAAAGGTGCGCGCCGGGGAAGACGCGGTTCACGACCAGGGCGAACACGCCGCCGAGCGCGGCGCTGGACATGAACATCGGGGCGAGCAATCCGCCCGAAGTGCCCGAGCCCAGGGAAATCACCAGTGCGACCGCCTTGAAAGCGGCGATGAGAACGAGAAGCTTAAGACCCAGGTGGTTGTTGAGAATGTCGGAGATGGTGTCGTAGCCCACGCCGAGCACGCGCGGGACGAAGAACCCGATGAGGCCCAGCCCCAGGGCGCCGATGGCCGGGTGCCACAGGTCGTCGATGGGCAGGCGGTCGAACTGATCCTCGACCCAGTAGAGCAGTTTCGTGAAGACGAGGGCCGCCGCTCCGCAGACCAGCCCGAGCAGGACATAAAAAGGAAGGCCGCGCAGCGCGTCGAAATCGACGTTGCCCATCGAAAACATCGAGCGCTGGCCCAGAAGAACGGCGCGCACGCTGGTGGCCAGAGTGCAGGCGATCACCAGGGGAATAAACGAGCGCGCGCGAAACTCGAACAGCAGCAGCTCGATGGCCAGAATGACTCCGGCGATAGGGGTATTGAATGTGGCGGCCATTCCCGCGCCGGCGCCGCAGGCCAGCAGAACCTTGCGCTCGGCGGCCGTCGTCGAAATCACCTGGCCGACCAGCGAACCGAGCGCGCCGCCCGTTTGAATGATCGGCCCTTCGGCGCCGAAGGGGCCGCCGGTGCCGATGGCGATGGCGGCGGAGAGGGGCTTGAGGATCGCGACCTTCGCTTCGATCCGGCTGCGCGACGTCAGCACCGCTTCCATGGCTTCGGGAATTCCGTGGCCCTTGATTTTCGGCGAGCCGTACTTGGCCATGAAGCCGACAATCAAACCGCCGACTGCGGGTATGACCACGATCCACAACCCAAGGTGCGTGTTCTCCGGGCTGCGGAAATGGAAAGACCATGTGTGATAGTAGGCGAGATTCGTGAAGAGGCCGATGAGGTCGTACAAAACGTAGGCCACCAACCCGGCCAGGATGCCGATTAAGACAGCCAGAAGGGATATGAATCCGAGCCGGAAAGCTGCGGGCGGCTCGGCTGCGGGAGCTGTTGCTCGGGAAGCTGCGGAGGCCACGATTTTATTTCTCCTTGGTGTGATTCGCGCCGCGGCGCGCCGCTCGGGCGGAATGGCCGCGCTGCGCGCTCGCGCGCACGATGGCGGCGAGCGCGCCAAGCAGCGCCGGCCCTGCCGCGCGCAGTTCCGCGCGATGCGAAAGCGAAAGCTCGCGCAGGACTCTTTCTCCGCGCGAACTGAGGCTGAGCAAGACCTCCCGGCGGTCGGGGGATCCATGCCGGCGCCGAATCAGGCCCTTGGCCTCCAGCCGCAGGCTCAATTCGACGGCGCTGTGATGCTGGATCTGCAGGCGCTCGGCCATGAGTCCCACGGTGGCGCGGCGGCCGGACGCCAGCCCCTTGATGGCGAGCAGCGCCTGATGCTGATGAGGCTCGATCCCCGCCGCGCGGGCCACCTGCTCGCTGAAGTTCAGGAAGCGGCGAATTTCGTAGCGGAAGTCGGCGAGCCCCCGGTAGTCCACTCGCGTTTGCTGGGCACGCGCCATCGCTTCATTATATCGTAATACGATATAACGAAATCAACGGGAGAGAGGCGCGGTGCCCTTTTTACAAACTCTTGCGGAAGGATTTCTGCGTTTTGGTGTGCTCGTATCCGTGGCGCTGGTAGAAAGCGTGGGCGCGCTCGCGGACGACATTCGACCGCAGCGTGGCGCTGGCGCAACCCTTCTCGCGCGCCCACTGCTCGGCGCGCTGGAGCAGCCGCCGGCCGACTTCCTGCGAACGCAAGCGGTCGTCCACGACCAGGCCGCTGATCTCGGCGCGGAGGTCCGCCTCGACGCAACGATAGAGGAAGGCGCCGATCCAGCCGGCAATCTCGCCGTCGGGACTTTGCGCCACGAATACAACATGCTCGTCCGACGATTGCATCCCGGCGAGACGGCGCGCCACCTCTTGGGGCGCGGCCGGATAACCGAGCTGGCCCGCCAGCTCCGCCATGCGCGGGTAGTCCTCCGGACGCGGAGTCCGAATTTCGACTTCTGCATGGCGCGCGGATACGCTCATGCGGTCGCTTTTTTTTCCAGTGGGATTGCCTTCTTCAGAATTGCGATCTGGCCGGCGTGATACAGGTCATGCTGCACCAATCCATGCAGCATCACATACATCGAGTACGTCTGCTGCTCGCCTTGGACCCGGCGGGTCAACTGATTGTCGCTCAGTTGCTCAACCACACTGCGCTGGGCACGTCGGCTCTCTTTCAACCGCTCTTGCGTTTGTGTCCACGCAGCATCGCTGATTTCCCGCACCGGCGGCCAGTCCATCTCAGCGGTGACGTCAACTTTTTCACCGAGCGCCCGGCGGCTCACGATTTGGTTCCAAGCCGCGATGTGGTTCACTAATTCCCACACGGAGTGCGCGCCGGGAATCCGGTGCCGGGACGCATCTTCCGCAGAGAGACCTTCGAGCAGCTTCCTGAGCGCCGGGCCATGCCACGCTTCGCCCCCAAAAGCCCGGTCCATCTGATCAAGAATTCGCGCTATTTCATTCATTGATTTGACTCCCGAACAATTGTACGCGCGTGACGAAGTTTAGTCGCAGCTCGCGGCTCAGAATGCCTTCTCGGAGTCGAGCAGGATTGTGACCGGGCCGTCGTTCACAATCTCGACGGACATGTGCGCCTGAAACACGCCTGTTTCGACGCGCACGCCGTGGGCTTTCAAAGCGCGGATAAATTCCTCGTACAGCTCTTTCCCTTTTTCCGGCGGCGCGGCCTGAATGAAACTCGGACGGCGCTGCCCGCGCGCGTCGCCATAGAGAGTGAATTGAGAAACGGCGAGAACGGCTCCGCCGGCGTCCAGAAGTGAGCGGTTCATCTTTCCCTGCGCGTCGTTGAAAATTCGCAGGTTCACGATTCTCTCGGCCATGGACGCGGCGGCCGCAGCGGTGTCCTCGCGTCCCACGGCAACCAAAACGACCAGGCCGGCGCCGATTTCGCCGGCCACGCGCCCTTCGACCGAAACAGCCGCTTTGCTCACCCGCTGCACAACCGCCCGCATGATCGGATGCGCGGAACGTTACGGGGTCGCGGACGCCGCCGCGGCAGGCGGCGGCGCCGGCTTTCGCGGCAGCAGTTCCGGCAACTGTGCGACGTTGTAAGCCCAAGCGGCCATCACCTGCGCGCCTTCGACGAGTTCCGCTTCGTGCGCCTCGTCGAACGTGTCGGCCTGTGTGTGGTGCGTCTGGAAATACTGCGCGGGATCCTGGACGCAATAGAATCCCGGGACGCCCGCTTCCTGGAACGAGGCATGGTCGCTGCCGGTCATCCAGCGTTCGCTCAATTCGAGCAAGCCGAGGGAGCGCAGCGGCGCCACGACCTTCTCCATGATTTCGCGGTCCTGGTAGTTGCGCATCAGGCTGATGCTGATCACTTTTCCGGTGCCGGTGTCGTGAATTAAAGCCGCGGAAAACTTGGAAAGTTCGTCTTTGTGCGCGGCGACGTAGGCGCGCGAGCCGTTGAGCCCCTGCTCTTCGCCGGAAAATAAAGCGAAGCGGACGGTGCGCCTGGGCTGGAGGCCAAGCCTTTGGAGCGCGCGCGCCGCTTCGAGCACGACCATCGAGCCGGTGCCGTTGTCGGTCGTTCCGGTGCCGAGGTCCCAAGAATCGAGATGAGCGCCGAGAAGGACGACTTCGTCGGGCCGCTCGCTGCCGCGGATCTCGGCCACGGTGTTGTAAACTTCGGCCGGGTTGTCGCTGAACGCGTTCGCCAGGTCCACTTCCAGGTGCACCGGCCCGCGCTTCAATAGTCTCCAGATCAAGCCATAGCTCTCGGAGGAAATGAACGCAGACGGAAGAAGTCCCACGTGGTAGTCGCGCCCGCCAACGCCCGTCATATTGAGCAGTCCGTCAGGCTTGCCGGAGTCGGTAAGCGCGGCGAGCACGCCTTCATTCTTGAAGAATTCCGTCTGCGCCTCGCGGAAGCGGAGCATGGCGGGACCGAACTGCGGCGGCCGCTCGCCCGGGCGCTGCGGCGCGACCATGAGAAACGGCTCGCCGTAGGGCCGCATGGCCGGGCTCGGGGCGGGCTGATCGGGCGGCGGCAGCGGCGCCGGCTCGCGCGTAATCACGATCGCGCCTTGCAGTTTTCCTTTGTACGCCTCGAGTTCCTCGACGGTCTGCGCCTTCACGTACACTACTGGCCCGCGCACCGCGCCGTTGGTCCCGGGCGACCATCCGTAGGATGCCATGGTGAGCGGATGCTCCGCCGGGCTGACGATGCGGCCGCGCGCCGCGCCGCGCGTCCACGAGTGCGCGATGGTCCAGGATTCCAGGCGCGCGTTGCCCAGGCCGTACTGGGCAAAGCGCTCGCGCGTCCAGTCATTGGCCTTTTTCAGGTTTTCGGATCCGGTCAGCCGCGCGCCGATCACGTCCGACAGATATTCGAGATTCGCCATGATCTCGTTGTGGTCGTGAATCTCCGCGAGAATCTTCTGATCGGCGTCCTCCACCTCGGGATACGCCGCGGGCGCCGCGAATTGCTGCGCCAGCGCGGCGAGCGCGCCGGCAACACCCAGCAGAACCAGGGCAAACATGCGACCGAGTTTCATCGGCATCGGCTCCTCATGATGATTTGAAACGCCGCCAATTCTATGCGGCAGGTGCGGCGAACACAACGGCGCCGCTACCGGTTACTCTAGACGCGCACCGCGCCGCGCACGTTTCGTTTCGCGTATTCTCACGGCGGCGAAACTATGCTAGAAGGAAGGCGCGCATCCCAAGGCGGACAATTGAAACTCGCGCTCATCGGCACCCACGGCGTCGGCAAAACCACACTGGCTTACGAACTTTGCTCGCTGCTGAAGAAAGCGGAACACAACGTCGAGCTGGTCACGGAAGTGGCGCGGCAATCTCCTTTCCCGGTCAACGCGGCGACCACCCTCGAAGGCCAGCTGTGGATCCTGCACGCGCAGATCGCCGCGGAGCTCGACGCCGCGCGGCGCGCCCCGCAGGTGATCTGTGACCGCGCGGCGCTGGACAACTACTGCTACCTGGCAAACAAATTCGGGCGCCAACCGCAACTGGAAGCGTGGCTTGCTTGGTGGATGGACACGTACTCGCTGCTCATCGGCGTCCCGCCGCTGGAAAATGGAATCCCCGCGGACGGGTTTCGCTCCGAGGACCGCGCCTTTCAGCAGCGCATTCACGAGCTTTTGAGCGAATTCCTGGCCTCGCCGCCGTTCGAGAAGCTCCGTCCGCCCGTGCTCTGGCTCGAAGCGCGCGACCGGCGCGTGTGGGCCGAGCGCATTTTCGCGGCGGCTGTGCCGCTGCTCGAAGGGAGCGCCGCGCCGCGCGCTCAGAACGCCACAGCCTGCTGAGCGCAACTACCGGCCGCGCGGCGCACGCTGGCAGCGGGGGCAAAAATAGCTGCTGCGGCCTGCCACGACCGTGCGGCAAATTCGGGCGCGGCAGCGCGCGCATTTCTTCCCTTCGCGCCCGTACACGCGATGGCGCCGCTGAAATTCCCCGGGCTGACCGTTGGCATCCACGTAATCGGAAATCGACGACCCGCCCAGGCGGATCGCTTCGGTGAGGATCTCGCGCACGGCGCGATAGAGGCGGTGAAGCTCTTTGCGCTTCAAGTTCGCGCCGAGGCGCTTCGGGTGGATGCGCGCACGGAACAAACTTTCGTCGGTATAAATGTTCCCCATGCCGCGCAGAACGCGCTGATCGAGTAGCAGCGCCTTGATGCGCGCCCGGCGGCCCGAGATGCGCCGACGAAATTCTTCTTCGGCGGCTTCGAGCGGCTCGAGGCCCAGCGAGCCGAACGCCGCGTCGCGGCGGTCTGCCGGCAATATGGCGATGCGGCCGAAGCGGCGCGGGTCGGTGTAGCGAATCTCATGGCCGTCGTCAAGCGCAAAGAATGCATGCGTGTGCGGCGCGACGCGGGCTTCCGGCGGGCACGTCACGATTCGGCCCGTCATCCCGAGATGGATAAGCAGCGACTGCTCGCGCGCCGAGCCATTGGCTGATTCCAGATCCAGGACCAAAAACTTTCCGTAGCGCTTCACCGCGACGATCCGGCAGCCCGGCAGGAGCTGCTCGACCGCGGGGGCGTCGTCGATGAAGTCCGTTTTCCCGAGGCGCACCGAGACGATGCGCCTTCCGGGCAGCACGGCCCGCAGGCCGCGCGCGACCGTCTCGACTTCGGGAAGCTCGGGCATTCTGGCTGCATGAAGAAGGTAGCACACCGGCTTGACGGAAGGGCCACAGGCGTTAGCCATCGGACAAGCTGCCGGCTGCGGCTGCTTGCCTTAGATTCGCTGCGGCCAGAAGATAGCAGCAGGAGCGCTTTATGCCCCGGATTGTGGTTCACGACCCCAATGGAGGCTCGCGCGTGTTCGAGCTGCTCGGCGACCGCCCCATCTCCATCGGCAGGGCCAAGTCCAGCAACCTGGTGCTGGACGATCCGAGCGTGTCGCGCTTGCACGCGGTGGTGCGCTCGACGCCCGACGGCCACTGGCAAATCATCGACCGCGACAGCTCCAACGGCGTGAAGGTCAACGGCGCTGCGGCAAAAGAAACCGTGCTAAAGCCGAACGACCAGATCCTGCTTGGCGCCTACCGCCTTCACTTCGAAGATTCCGCCGCGCACAAAGTGGTCAGCTACGGCACCACCAAGCTTCCCCGGCGCGTAGTGCAGGCGCTGACGCACTCGGCGTATTCGGGTTCATCCGCGGCGGTCGAAGCTCTCGGGGATGCGACGCCTCCCGAACCGGAGCCTGGCGCCGACCCGAAGACCGGCGGGCGCATCCGCGAGCATGAGGCTCACTTAATGACCTGGCTCGACCGCGTCACGCAAACGCTCGCCAGCCTCAATACCCTTGAGGATGTCACGCACAAGAGTTTGGATCTGGTGCTCGAAATCGAAGGGGCGGAGCGCGCTTATGCCATGTTGCTCGACGCGGCCTCGCTCGCGCGCGGCGATCTGCGCCGCGAAGGCTACATCTTCGAGCCCGCGGTGATTCGATATCGCCGCGAGGCGAAGGGCGCGCGCGACCAGCAGGCGCCGCAGCTCGTCATTTCGCAGAGCATCATCCGGCAGGTGATGCAGGCGGGATTGCCCCGGCTGGTCTCCGACGCCAAAGCCGACGCGCGGCTGGCCTCGTCGAGCAGCATCGCCTTGGCGGGAATCCAGTCGGCCATGTGCGCGCCGCTGGGGATTGGCGACCGTCTCCGCGGCCTGCTCTATGTTGATAACCTCTCGCAGCGCGGCATGTTCACTATCGAAGATCTGAACGTCTTCGCGGTCATCGCCGTGCAAGCGGGCCTGGCCATCGACCGCGTCCGCTCCCGCAGCGAAACGCTCCAACCGGTTCGCTAATTGCTTTCCGAGGCTGCCCTTATGGGCACCTTGAGTCGGCGAAGAATCGCTGTGCGCAAGAGGCTCCGTGACCGATTGAAAGTCCTCGTACGCTTCCGGAGAAAGCAGCAACCGGCTTGCTCTACGCACGTTTTCTGCGCTTCTTCCCCTTTTTCAAGACTGTTTCCAGATCGATTCCTTGGCCGGCATCAAGCTGCTGAATCGCGCGCCGCAGTTTTGCTTGCCAATCCGGGTAGGTCATCTCATCGAGAGTGATCAAGTAGCCCTCGAAATCTTCGGCCGACGCAAGCACGGCCGCCGGCCGGCCCCGTTGGGTTATCACGATGGGCTCGCGCGTCGCACGCACGCGGTCCACAAACTTCTTCGTCTTCTGCTGCAAATCCGTGATCGGGATAATGTTCCGCATACCTGAGCTTAAGCCTAAGTCCAAACCTAAGTCAAAGCAGGGCGTTCACGGCCTGCTCTATGTCGATAACCTCTCGCAGCGCGGCATGTTCACCACCGAGGATCCGAACGTCTTCGCGGTCATCGCAGAGAAGGAAGCACAGAGGGCACGGAGAAGGCAAGAAGAGCCGGTAGGAAATGAGCAGGCGCATCGGTGTTGACGAGAAAGGCGCACGCGCGCCGGAGGGAGGCGCGGCTCCGCTATACTGACAATAGGCTCGGCCGAGTCTGCGAAGCCGCACATCCCGGGCGTGTAGCGCCCGGCCAGCCCACACGGCGAGGTAAATCACATGAGAACGCTATCCGCACTCTGCGTGGTGATCCTGGCGGCCTGTTTGGTCCCGTGCAGCCGGGCGCAGGCCCTTTCCGCAGCCGAGCGCCGGGAGCAGGCGAAGGAAAATGAGATCAAGCAGGAAGAACTGGTGAATCTGGAAGAAGAGACGGCGCGGGCGCTGCAAATGAACAACGCGACGCTCTTCCACCGCGTGTATGGCGACGACTTTATCGCCATCCTGCCGTCGGGAGAAGTGCTGGACAAGGACCGGTGGATTGCCGCGATCGAAAACTCCGCCACGAAGTACACTTCGTTTATCGTGTCGGATATTCGGGTGCGGGTCTTTCGGGAGACGGCCGTGGTGACATGCCTGTGGACTTCCCGTGGAACCGCCAAGGGACGCCCGTTTGCGCAGCAGTGGCGTGTGACGCATGTATATATCTACGGCCAACGCGGCTGGCAGGCGATCGCGAGCCAGGAAACGCTGCTGCCCGGCTAGCGCGGCTGCGGAAGGATGGCGAAGACGCGCACGGCGCCGCCCGAGCCACCTTCGAGCTTGATGGGCGCGGCGATCAAGAACGCGCCTGCCTCAGGCAGCTGATCTGTGTGGGCGAGATTTTCGAGGTTGTAGAGTCCCGCAGGCAAGTCCACGCGATGCACCTCGAACTCCTTCGACGGGCCGTAATCGATGCTGAGGGTGTCGATACCCAGTCCGACCGCGCCGCGCGACATCAGCAGCCGGGCCGCCGGGACGGAGTAGCCCGGGAAGTGCATGACGCCCTGGGCATCCATGTTGCGGTAGCTCGACTGGTCGGGCCAGCGCGCGCTCCAACCCGTGCGCAGCACGACGATGGCGCCTGACGGGACGCGTCCGTGCAGGGCCTCCCACTTTTCGACGCGCACGGCGGTTAAGCGGTAATCGGCGTCTCGCGCCGCTTCTTCGCGCACGTCGATTACCACTGCGGGACCGAACAAGTGCTGGACGGGAAGCTGGTCTAAGGTTTCTTTGCCGCCGGGGAAATGCGCGGGCGCGTCCATGTGCGTGCCGTAGTGCTCGAGCATCCAGAAGCTGCGCGTGAAGTAGCCGTCTTTTTCCGGCGTGGCGTTCACCTTGGCTTCGAACGTGCGGGCGTCGCCCGGCCACGCGGGCAGTTTGTCGTTGATGGCGTAGCTCAGGTCCACGACGCGCGTCTTGCCGCCGGGAATGCCTGCAAGCCCGTAGTCCGAGCTGGATTTCGCCTTTTGCTTCTGCGCCCCCGCAACGAGCACCGTTCCCAGCGCGGCCGTCGCCAACATCACCACCACGCTTCTCCGCATTTCGAGCCCTCCTCTGACCAGCTCATTCTAAACGACAGGGCGTTTTGGTTCAGCTTCTCGCATGGGGGTCTCTTGCGAGGGGCAAAAACGCGGTTTCACGGCAGGGGAATGCCGGGCGACGCGACGATGCCGGCCATGCGCAGAATTTCCGAGTACTCTTCGTCCGTGAGCGGGCAGATGGTCATGCGCGTGTTTTTGAGGAACTTGATTTTTCGCAGCGGGCGGCTTTCGCGCATCTCGACCAGCGTCACCTGCCTCGGCAGCCGCTCGATGGCGCGCAGATCGACGACCAGCCGCTTGGCGTCCGCATCGTGCGGATCGGGATAGGGATCGCGGCTCACTTCAGCCAGCGCATACACCGCGTGCTCGGCTTTGCCGTGATAGCACAGCGCGCGGTCGCCGCGGTGGACTTGCTTCAGCTGGCGCAGCGCGTCGGGGCGGCTGCCGGCGTGGCGCCACATCTCCTTGCCTTTCACGAACAGAGTGTCCCAGTGATAGATGCGCGGATCGACGGCCAGTATCCAGCGGCGCGGCTTGGCGGGGGTGTGCGTGGTCATTCGGAAAATGTATCGCGCGCACTATACACGGAAGGGGCGGAAAAGGTAGCGATTTGTGAAGGGAATTTCGAGGGGAGTTGCAACGAAAAGCGGGGCGTTCAGCCGATGTCTATGAAAATGTCGTCGCCGCGAACCTCGACGGGGAAGGTCTCGACCCCAACGGCCGGATTTGTGGTCAGCTTCCCGGAGGTGACGTCGTATTGCCAGCCGTGCCAGGGGCAGGTGACGTGCTGGCCTTCCAGCTCTCCTTCGCCGAGCGGGCCGCCTCGATGGAGGCATACATTGTTGATGGCAAAGAGTTTACCGCCCACATTGGCCACCGCGACCACTTTGCCCTCGAGCGCGAACTCGCGAATCGTCCCTGGGGGTACTTCCTCGGTCTTGGCGGTGCGCAGGAAGGCCATTTCGGCGGTCTCCTCTAGCGCGGCGCGGGCGTCTGAGCGACCATCACGCCGCGCTTGAAATCTTCCACCATCTCCGGGCGCAAGCGGACTTCCGTGGGGCGCTTGGCCAGCGACATCTGGTCGATTTTGTCCTGCAGCTTCAGCAGAGCGTAGAACAGACCCTCGGGCCGGGGCGGGCAGCCGATGACGTACACGTCCACAGGAACGATGCGATCCACGCCCTGCAGCACCGAATAGACGTTGAACGGGCCGCCGACGCTGGAACAGGCGCCCATGGAGATGCACCACTTGGGGTCCGGCATCTGTTCCCAGACGCGCTTGAGCACGGGCGACATTTTGAGTGTGACCGTGCCGGCGACGATCATCAGGTCGGCCTGGCGCGGCGAGGGGCGAAACACTTCGGCGCCGAAGCGCGCGATATCGAACCGCGAGGTCGTGGAAGCGATCATTTCGATGGCGCAGCAGGCCAGACCGAAAGTCAGCGGCCAGATGGCGCTCTTGCGCGCCCAGTTGAAGACGTAGTCCACCGTCGAGAGCACGTAGCTGCGCTCGAAACGATTTTCGATCACGCCCATGCCTTTATCTTACCTCACAAAGGCGCAGAGTATAGCAGAAGGCGAACGCTCGATGTGGAAGCTTGGGGTTAGAGAGTAGCCTCGAATCTGTGAGAGGCCACAGGGGAGCGGGCGAAAGAAGGCTTGCGCGAAGGCGGGGAGATGCTGTGGAATACCGGCAACGCACGCGGAGCGCGGCAGTTTCCGCGGAGGTGATCGGCCCAGCGGCCGCGCGCTGCGGAGCCAGGAGAGCCGCATGATCTCGACTCCTTATATCGCCGGAAAGGCCATCGATGTTCCGCCGTCGGCTTTTTCGGACGTCATCAACCCGGCCAACCAGCGTGTGTTCGCCAAGGTCTCCATGGCGCAGGAGCAGCACATGCGCGCGGCCATCGACGCGGCCGACGCCGCCAAAGCGTCGTGGGGCGCCACGCTGGCGGCCGAGCGCGAACGCATCCTGCATCGCGTGGCCGATGAACTCGAGGCGGCCACAGCCGAAACCGCCGAACTGCTGATCGCAGAGTCCGGCTCGACCTTCGGCAAAGCTCATTTCGAGATTCCCTTCGCGGCCAACATCGTGCGATCCATCGCGGGCGAGGCGCGGCGCATTCACGGCGACGTTTTTCCGGCGGACGTGCCCGGTTTGATTTCGATGGCCATCCGCCGACCGCTGGGCGTGGTGGCGGGAATTTCGCCTTTCAACTTTCCGGTGGTGCTGTCGCTGAAAAAGGCGGCGTTCGCGCTGGCCGCCGGGAACACTTTCGTGCTGAAGCCTGCGGAGGAGACGGCGCTGCTGGGACTCAAGCTGGCGGAGGTGTTCGAGCGCGCCGGTACGCCCGCGGGTGTGTTCAACGTGGTTCCGGGCGACGGGGCGTCGCTCGCGAGGGTGCTGTTCGACGATCCGCGCGTGAAGCTGATTTCCTTCACCGGCTCGACCGCCGTGGGACGCAGCATCGCGGTCGAGTGCGCCCGGCGCGGCAAGCGCGTGGTGCTCGAAATGGGCGGCAAGAGTCCGCTGGTGGTGCTCAAGGATGCGGACATGGGGTACGCGGTGGACACGGCCTGTTTCGGCATCTTCATTCACCAGGGCCAGATCTGCATGGCGGGCTCGCGCATCATCGTGGAGGCGCCGATTTACGAAGCGTTCCTCGAACGCTTCTCCGCCAAGGCGCGCACGCTGAAAGTGGGCGATCCGCGCGACCCGCACACGGTGATCGGGCCGCTGGTGCGAACTTCGCAGTGCAGCGCCATCGATCGGAAAGTGAAGGAGGCGGTGGCCGGAGGCGCGCGCCTGCTGACGGGGGGAAAATACGAAGGGAACTTCTATCATCCCACGGTGCTGGCGGACGTCACGCCGGCGATGGCGGCGTTTCGGGACGAACTGTTCGGCCCCGTGGCGGCGGTCGCCCGCGCGGACGACGCCGACCACGCGCTGGCGCTGGCGAATAACTCCGCGTACGGCCTTTCCTCAGCGGTGCTCACGAACGACCTGCAACTGGCGATGCGTTTCGCGCTGGAACTGGAAGCCGGCATGGTCCACGTGAACGGCCCGACCATTCACGACGAAGCCACCGTGCCGTTTGGCGGCGTCAAGGATTCGGGCAGCGGGCGCGAGGGCGGGCGCTGGTCGATCGAAGAAATGACCGAAGTGAAGTGGCTGACCATCCAAGTGGGCCGCCACCCCTATCCTTTCTGAGCCGCGAACCGCAGGAGCGGCCTGTTACCCCCGGCGGCCGAAGCCGCAGAGCCCGGCACAATTTGCGGCACCACTGAAATCGCGCCCTGACGCCTATTGTGGCGGCGCAGGCTGGCGCGCGGGGGGAGGGGCGTGCGTGGCGATGCTGACTTCCATAGCGGTGTTCTTGGGGAAGGCGACTTCGCGGCCGCGGGCGATGAAGTGCACGTAAATCGCGCGGGCCGCGCCGAACGTCCCCATCGCCGCGCCGAACGGCTTGGAGTGGATCGCCAATCCGAGAGCGATGCCGAGCAGCTTGAATCCGCCGGCACCGCCCGCGCCGCGCTCCGTTGCGTCGCCGAGCGTATCGCCGCCGACCCCCACGGAGAAGGCCGCGAGAGCAGACACGATGCCGGTGGTGAGGTAGCGCGAAGGGGGCGCGGCGGCCTGCGCGCCGCCTTCGGAATCGAGATGCACGTTTTCGGCGTGCTCGGCCTGGACGCCCGCCAGAATCGCGTCCACGCGCTGGTCGAGCCCCATGGGAAGAGCCAGAGTGTGAAACACGAAGCGAAGCTGGCCGCTTCGGCTGAGCGAACGCGCCGGCTCGACCTGGACGATCGAGCCTTTCAGCAGGCTTCCCTGCGGAATGACGAGACGCCCGGAGTCCGTGAGCGGCTGGGTCACCACGGCTTCGACGTCCTCGCCCTTCTTCGTGGTGGCAGAGCTGAGCGGGGTCACGAGACGCGCGTGCACCGTACTTCCGTCCGGCGGCGGCGACGCCAGCGACCGCGCCAGCTCCGGCGTAAGCGGCTCGGAGCCGAAATCGAGCGGGTCCTGAAGCTCGGCGAAATAGACCGTTCCCGCGTCGATGTACTGAGGATGAAAAGGAAGCTGGGCCACCAGGAGTTTCTCCAGGCGGTGCATCTTGCCGGGCTCCTTCACCTGCTGCATGGCCTCGTTCCACTGGCGCTTGGCTTCTTCCTTGGCTTGGCGCGTTTTTTCCGCGGCGGCGTCACGCGCGCTCTTCTTTGCGTCCGGCGACGCTACGAATTGGATCACGCGGCCCGAGGCGAGCGTCACCGACGTGCGCACGGGAATATGCTTGCCGCCGGGCAAGATCATTTCGTCGAAGCCGACGTCGATCTTGCGGCTGGGAGTGAAGTCGGCATCGAGCGCGGCGGCGGTGCGCCGGGCGGCGGAAACGGGCTCGATCTTCGTAATTTTGCCCGTGACTTCGGCGCCTGCGGGAACCACCAGCTTGTCGAAAGCATACAGCGGATCCGACACGCGCCCGTGGATGGGCTGGCCCACACGGCGCACGCGCACTTCTTTGTCGAGCACAACCTGCACGGCGGCGCCGGCGGGAACAACCAGCGCGATCGTTTGCGGGCTCGCGGGAGCGGGGGATTTACCCTCGGCAGCGGATTCGGGCGCCGGAGGAGCTGGAGCGACATCCTGGGCGCGCGCGGCGCCCACGAACACGAAGGCTGAAGCGAACACGCACATCCATGGCGCCACTCGCATCGGCGGAAGCTCCCGGCGCGGCCATTCTATCAAGCGGATGCGATGACCGAAAGAATGGTGTACCGGCTGCTGAGGGGTTGCGCTCGGAGGTTGGAGTCCCGCCGCACTTGCTAGCTGCGGGGAAACCGTTACAATGCGGCCGGCCAAATTGGGCCGCATGCGGCGCGCTGGGGCGGAACACCGCAAGGAGGGCTGTGTGTCCAGTCTGCTCGCGACCAAGCCGCTCGATACGCTGCTGCGCGAGGCAGCAGAGACGGGCGAACATTCCCTCAAGCGCGTTCTCGGCCCCCTCAATCTCGTCACCCTGGGTGTCGGGGCGATCATCGGCGCCGGCATTTTTGTGCTGACCGGGACGGTGGCCGCGAACTTCGCCGGCCCGGCCATCGTTCTTTCCTTCATTTTCGCGGGGATTGGCTGCGTGTTCGCGGGGCTGTGCTACGCCGAATTTGCTTCGCTGATTCCCATCGCCGGATCGGCCTACACCTACGGCTACGCGACGCTGGGCGAGGTGTTCGCCTGGATCATCGGCTGGGACCTGATCATCGAGTACGCCTTCGGCGCCGCCACCGTCGCCGCGGGCTGGAGCGGTAACTTGCGCGCGCTGATGCAGAGTTTCAACATCGCTTTGCCGCCGCAACTGGCTGCGCCTCCGGGAACGCTCCTGGTGTTTTATCAAGGAGTGTGGTCGCCCCTGGCGACCATCGGGCCGACGCTCGCCAAGGCGGGCGTCGATCCCGCGATCCTGCCGCACGCGCGGGGCGTGATCGACCTGCTCGCCTACATCGTCATCGCCCTGATCACGCTGATCCTCGTGATCGGGGTGCGCGAGTCGGCAAATTTCAATTCCGCGGTTGTATTCGTCAAGGTCGGCACAGTGCTGACCTTTATCGCTGTCGCCGCCGCGTTTCTCTGGAAGCATCCGGAGGTCTCGGCGGCGAACTGGCATCCCTTTGTCCCGCCCAACCAGGGCGACTTCGGGCAATTCGGCTGGTCCGGAGTGGCGCGGGGCGCGGGCGTGATTTTCTTCGCGTACATCGGATTCGACGCGGTTTCGACCGCTGCGCAGGAGGCCAAGAACCCCCAGCGAGACATGCCCATCGGCATTCTCGGCTCACTGGTGATCTGTACGATCCTCTATATCGCTCTCGGCGCCACGCTGACCGGCGTGGTGAGCTACACGACTCTTAACACGGCGGCGCCGGTGGCCGCGGGCATCCAAGCAACGGGGGTGCGCTGGGGCAGCATCGTGGTGATGCTGGGGACGTTCGCGGGGCTTACCACCACGATGCTCGTCATGCTGCTCGGGCAGTCGCGCGTCTTCTACTCGATGGCGCGCGACGGCTTGCTGCCGGAATGGGCGGGACGAATCCACCCGAGGTTCCGCACGCCTTGGATCTCCTCCATCGTGGTCGGATTCTGCGTGGCGCTCTTCGCGAGCATCCTGCCGATCAACGTGCTGAGCCAGCTGACCTCGATTGGAACGCTGCTGGCCTTCGTGATCGTCTGTGCGGGGGTGTGGGTGCTGCGCGTGCGCCGGCCCGACTTGCCCAGGCCCTTCAAGGCGCCGCTGGTTCCTTTGGTGCCGATCCTCGGTATGCTGATCTCGTTCGCGTTGATGGCCAGTCTCCCGCTCAGCACCTGGCTGCGGCTGATCGTTTGGCTGATCCTGGGCATGGCCGTCTATTTTGGCTTTGGGCGGAAGAACAGCCGCCTCGCATCGAAGTAAGTTGCGGACCGCTCGCCTCCCTAGGAATAGGCCTGGCGGCAGGTTTCGTGCTCGCGGCAAGTGTGCGGATCGTTCGTGTGGTCGATAAGGATGTAGTTGTGGCAGGCGGCGCAGATCACGCCGTAGATGGTTTCGCTGAATTGGTTGTGCCCCGTCTTCGTAGCGTGCTCGCTGCGCGCTTGATCGCGGCTCATCGGCATCTCCACAGCTCCTTGGCGGTCACGGTTTCCATGTGGGCGAGGTCGTGAATCGGTAGAGCGGATAGACGTCGCGGAAGATCTTTGCGGCTTGGCGCTCGAAGCCGCCGCGAACAGCCGCCGCGGGCGCGAACTTGCGCCGCACGATCCATCCTTGCAGCTTCTTCCAGTTCTCCGGCTTCACCGGCCAGCCATTGCGCTTCGTCCAATCACCCTTCACCACTGAATACCAATAGCTTTCGCAGCTGCGGCCCAGGCGCTGCCGCTGGCGCTCGATCCACTGAGCGTGTTCGCGGCCACGTGGACGACCGAGCACAGGAAGCGGAGACTCGCGGCCGCTGGCGTAGATGCGGAAGCCACACGTGACCGCCTCGGCCGAAACCCCGAGGTAGAGCTGGCTGCCGTCGCCCCCCGGCTCCTCAAAGAAGATGTACATCTGCGGGCGGTAGGGCGACTTGTCCGCGGCGAATCGAATGTCGCGGTTGATGCGCGAAAGATTCACGCCGGTGCGGCCGGTGGTTTCGAACCGCGGATTGAGCTTCGTGGCGGCGGGCGCGAGACGCTCGAACAGCGCGCGCAGCGGCTCGACGACGCTGCCGCGATAGCGCTCGCGGTTTGCGTCCATCCACGGCTTGCGGTTGTTGAGCGCAAGCTCGCGGAAGAAGCGGAACGTATCGCGGGGGAGAGCCGGCTGCGTGCTCATGGCTGCGTGCCGCCCCTCAAGTTAGCACACCCGCCAGTTTTTCGTGCGCGGCAAAGCGTCCAGATTGGCACTTGCGGCAGCTACCGCGCGCCGTTACGCTTTTCTGATGAGCCAGACACCCGATTACACGCCGACCGAACGCACGCAGGTGCGGCGCCTGCCCGACCGCGGCAAATACGACGCCGAAACGATTAACCGGATTCTCGACGAGGGCTTCCTGTGTCACGTGGGGTTCGCCGTTGACGGACAGCCCTACGTGATTCCGACGGGCTACGCGCGGGTGGGAGACAAACTCTACATTCACGGCTCGGCCGCAAGCCGGATGTTGCGCACCCTGGCGGGCGGCGTGCAGGTTTGCGTCGCCGTGACGCTGGTGGACGGCCTGGTGCTGGCGCGCTCGGCATTCCATCACTCGATGAACTACCGTTCCGTGGTCATTCTGGGGCGCGCGACCGCCGTCGCGGGCCGCGAAGAAAAGCTGCGGGCGCTCGAAGCGTTCACCGAACATATCGTTCGCGGCCGCTGGAACGCACTGCGTCGCGTGACCGATTCCGAGCTGAAGGCCACCACAGTGCTCGCGCTGCCCTTGGCCGAGGTTTCCGCGAAAATCCGCACCGGGCCGCCGAAAGACGAAGCCGAAGACTACGCGCTGCCCATCTGGGCCGGAGTTGTGCCCCTGCGGCTCATGGCCTCTGAGCCTGTGCCCGACCCGAAACTGTCCGCCGGCGTTCCGATACCGGATCACGTCAGGAGGCACACTCGCTAGTGTCGCGTCTCGGAATACGTGAAACAAGTCCGATTCCAGCAAGTCCTTGTAGGGGCGCAGCATGCTGCGCCCGCTTGATGCGAGTTGTTTGCCGGACACAACACCAGCCAAGCGAGCAGCGGAGCGCGATGGCGGTATCTACTTTGTTCTCGATCCGGAGAACGCCGTGGCCAGGCCGAGCGCGATCAACGCGCCGCCGGAGATGTTCTTTCGAGCGCGCTGCCAGCGCAAACTGGTGCGAAGCTTGGCCGTTGCTTGGCTCGCTACCAGGGCCCAGGCGCTGTCGCTGCACAGCCCCATCACCGCGAAAAGCGTTCCGAGCAACAATATCTGCGCCGCGATACTCCCGCGCGCCGGGTCCGCGAACTGCGGCAGGAATGCGAGGAAAAACAGCGCCGTCTTGGGATTGAGAACGTTGACCACGACTCCCTGGCCGAAGATGCGGCGCAGGCTGAGGGCGCCTTCATAAGAGGCCGCTTCGGCTTCTTCTGTGCGCAGAAGCGTTCGCACGCCAAGAAACACCAGATAAAGCGCGCCAAGGATTTGCACGACCCGGAACGCGCGCGCTGAGGAAACGAGAACAGCGGACAACCCTAAGGCAGCCGCGGTCACATGGAAAAGCGTCCCCACCGCGATCCCCGCGGCCGAGACAAGCCCCGCTGCGCGTCCCTGGCCCACGGTGCGGCTTACGATGTAAAACACCGCCGGTCCCGGGATGACCAGCAGAACGATCGCTCCCGCGAGGAACAGCAGCAGCGAGGAATGACTGGGTAGCATGTTGCGTCGCGTCTCCTCCGGTTCAGATGCGGAGCCGGAAGAAAAGTCGCGCCTGAGCTGACACTGAGCGAACAAGAGTTAGTGGCAGCCGCAGCGGCCACCGCAGCAACTGCCGCCCGAGGCAGGTGCAGAAGAAGACGCGGAGGACTTCGAGCCGTTCGAGGGCGCCGCGAACACAGAAAGCTGGATGGTATGCTTCGCGCTCGCGCATTTCGGGCACGTGACCTTGGTGCTCGTGTTCCTCACGATGCGCTCGTAGCGCTCGCCGCAATCGTCGCAGACGTATTCGTAAATGGGCATCGCCGTTTTTCCCAGGCACTAATTATACAAACAATTAGTCCCACCACACGTCCCAGCTTGAGCTGCTGTTGTAAACGGCGCTGAAGATTAGGACAAGACCAAGAACTAGAAGGGTGGCAAGAACAAAAGCCACGACCTTGCGTCGCGGCCCCCAGTCGATCCCGTACCTCGAAGGGAGTGACATGCGCCCTAAAGCCACATAGGCTGGAAGCGCACAGATTAACGCAAGCAGCGCGACGCCGATGGACCCTTCGAACCAATCAATGAGCGTTTGCATTCCGGCGTGCCAATGAATTGGACACCGTTCTTACCCACGCGGCTACCCCGAAATAGGGGGGTCGTGTTGCGTCCGGCAAATAACTCGCATCAAGCGGGCGCAGCACGCTGCGCCCCTACGGCAGCACATTGCCACGGCGTGGCGGGCGCAGCATGCTGCGCCCCTACAAGGACTTACTGGATCGGAGTTGTTTCACGTATTTGCGAGACGCGGCACTAGATGTGCAGCTAAAAGCAACAGCCCCGGCCGAAGCCGGGGCTGTTCAAGATGCGGAGACGGGTGAAATCAATCGCCGGCGACGGCCTCGGCGGCTTCCGGCGTGTCGACTTTCGCGCTGCCATTCGCGGGGGCAATTTGCACCGGCCCGCCCGCCGGCGAGTCAGGCTTCACGGGCGCGCCGGGAACGGCCATCTGAATCTGCTGTAGCGAGCCGATCTGCACGACGTTCTCCGCGGGCTTCTTCAGCACCAGCTCTTCGTAAATCTTGCGCACTTTGGCCGCTTCCTCGAGCGCCTTCTTCCGGCGCGCGCGGTCTTCTTCGGCCGCGGTCAGCGGAATGTCGTGCTCGAGATGGCGCACGCGCGCGGCGTCGCCGGCGTCGATGCGCAGCGAATGCTCGTAGCTCGCGAGATCCACTTTCTTGCCCTTGGCGTAGATTTCGTGCTTGCCGTGCGTCTTGTACCACTGCGCGACGGTCGCGTTCTTGTACATGTTCTCGATGATCTTCCGCCAGCCGATGCCCGTGTTGTAGGCGCAAAAGGAAATCTCGCCCTGCTGCGTGGCGTAGGGAATGATGCACATTTCCGTGCGGCGGAAATCGTAGTTGAAAAGGTCCTGAAACCACATTCCGGCGATGAACAGCATGTTCCACGGGTCTTCCGTGCGGCGCCTCATGGCGTCTTCGAAGGTGCGGTTCGGGTTCGTGCGCCCGTACTTTTTGTCGGAGTTCTTCGAGACGGCCCAGGTCTTGTCGAACTTCTTCAGGATGTCCTTGATCCGCAGGCTCGGCGGCGCTGCGAAGGCGTCGTAGTTTCGCAGCATGGCCAGCGCCATCATGAACGCGGAAAACTTCTTGCCGCGCGCCGCGTCCGTGATCGCCGAAACGTCCTTCACCAACTGCGGGGCATTGAGGAAGCGCGAAATCGGCGCCCACTCTTTCGTTTGCTTGTGGATCATCACCGCCGTACCCACGCCGCAGTTCGGGTGGCAGCCGCAGGAAAGCGCGCCCCATTGTGCGTCGGGGCCGTGCACCAGGTCGGCGAATCCGGCGAACGGGGAGATGAACGACAGCGGGAACCAGTCGCGCGTCGGCTCGACCTTGCCCACCTGCTCGCTCACGTCCTTCGCCAGGTGCGAAAGCGTGTAGCGCTGGCGCATGCGGCGCTCGGGCGTGATGTCTTCGTCGCGCCCGGTGAACGAAACCGGCTGGAAGGACACGAACGCGATTTTCTTCGGATTTTCCATCGCGAACTTCACGATCGGGCCCACCTGATCGTTGTTCACGTTGTTGACGATCGTGGTCACCAGCACGATTTCGATTCCGGCTTCGTGCATGTTCTCGATGGCGCGCAGCTTCACGTCGAACAGGTTCCCCACCTGGCGGTGGCTGTTGGCGTCGTTGCCGATGCCGTCGAACTGCAAATAGGCGTAGCGCATCCCCGCTTCGAAGGCCTTCTTCGAGAAATCCTTGCTCTTCGCAAACTCGATGCCGTTGGTGGCGGCCTGCACGCTGTTGTAGCCGATCTTCCGCGCGTAGCGCACCGCATCCAAAAAGTACGGATGCATGGTCGGCTCGCCGCCCGAGAATTGCACCGACATCTGCCGGCGCGGCTTGATCTTCAGCGCGTTGTTCAGAATCTCCTGAATCTCTTCCCAGCTCAGCTCGTGGACATACCCCACCTGGTTGGCGTCCATGAAGCAGGGATCGCACATCATGTTGCAGCGGTTCGTCAGGTCCACGGTCAGAACCGCGCCGCGCCCGTGCCGCACGGTGCTTGACCCGTGCCGGTGCAGGTCCTCGTCGTTGTGTGCCGGGATGTCGCGGCCGGGGAAGTTCTTCTCGATCCACGCCAGGAACTTGGCATCGACGGCCATCAGGTCTTCGTACTTCCCGTGGATGGGACACTCCTTCACCATCCACACCTGGCCGTCGCGCTCGATAACCTGCGCTTTGATTTCGCCGACCTTCTCGGTGACCAGGTCGGCCCAATCCTTTTTGCCGTTGATGATGGCTTCGCGCGCTTCCTTCACGCAGTCGGGGCAGAGCGAATCGGTGGTGCGCGGCCAGCCTAGCGTGGGCTTGGACTTCTCCCACGATTTCAGCAGCGGCTTATCCGACCACTTCGGCGTGAAGGATGGGTTGGGGCGGTACTTGTTGAAGAACTGGATCGTGCCGAAGGCCACGCCGGCGGTCTTGCTCAGGGCCCAGTCGAACGATTTCCACAGTTTGTTGCCCACAGTCGTTGGCATAGTCCGCCACTCCTCCTCAGAATGCGCAGTCGAAATTTTGCCTTGGGAGCCTGACCCAGCGGGTGCCGACGTCCCCCCGCACCCGTAAGTCGTTAACCGAGCACCGCTTACCCTATCAGAGTTTGGCCGGATTTGAACGGCTAGTCCAAAGGAATGCGCCCAAAGGTACAAAGGGGGGGCTGAACGGCGTATTGGCGCATCGAATGGCGCCTATCCGAGGCCCGTCCTATGCCACTCCGTCCGTCAAGGCACAGGGAGGCCATACTTACCCTGATGACGCCGCCACGCGCGGTTCATGGAGTGCGGCGGCTTGACGCCGCTTTCACCCCTGCCTGGAGAGCGAAGGGCGTCCCTTCGGCGGTTTTCTCTGCGCCACTGCGGTGCGCGCCGGCTGTCGCCGCTCACTCCAAAGTTTCGGATTTGCCATCTCCATATTGCATCCGTCTTCTCTGCGCCCTGTGGGGCGCCCGCCGGCACACCCTCTCTCTGGAATTTCAAACCTGCGATCTGTGATGGCGTTGTCACCGCCTGTTCCCTTCGCTTTCGCGCTCACATCGGCGCGCTAAGAAATCTGCCCGGCGATTCGCGCGCACACCGAAAAATCCACAAATGGGTCTTGACGCGCGCGTGGCGAAGGGAGTACACCAAGGCAAATCCTTCACGGGAGGTGGGTCGAATGAAAGCCTTCAGACTGGCTTCTTGCTTGGCATTTGTTCTGGTATGGGCCGGCTCGACGGCGCAAGTGGCGCGCGCCCAGCAAACTCTGGGCGCCATCAACGGCACGGTGACCGACTCGAGCGGCGGCGTCGTTCAGGGCGTGGCCATCAAGGCGCGCAACGTCGCCACCAACCTCGAAGTTGCCGCCGAATCCAAAGGCGACGGCTCGTTCAGCATTGCCGACCTCCCCATCGGCACCTACGAAGTCACGTTCTCCAAGCAAGGATTCAAAAAGGCCAGCTACCCGCAGATCCTGGTGCAAGGCAACCGCACCGCCACCGTAAACGCCCAAATTCAGCCCGGTGAAGTGACCGCTACGGTGACCGTTAACGCCACTCCTTTGCTCAACGAAACCGACACCACGACCGGCTACGTCCTCGGCGGCCTGCAGATCGATAACACTCCCTTAGGCACCGGGAGTTTTACCCAGCTTGCCATCCTGAGCCCGGGTGTCAACGCGGATCTGTTGAACACGTCCGGTACCAACGCCGGTTTCGGCAACCAGGCCATCTGGGCCAACGGCCAGCGCGACACCAGCAACAGCTTTTCATTCAACGGCGTGTACGCGAATAACATTTTCAACGGTAAGTCTACTAGCCAGGTTACTTCCGCTCGCGTGGCCGTGAACATCGGCGAGAGTGGGAACAGCACTTTCAATCCGTCTGGAGAGATCGTGACCAGCACGGCCGTTTATGGCGCTATCGGCCAAGCGTTGCCCACCCCTCCTGTAGAAACCATCCAGGAAATGCGCGTGAATTCAGCCATGTACGACGCCTCCCAGGGAGCGAACAGCGGCGCGCACATCGAGTTGATCACGAAGTCCGGGACCAACAACCTCCACGGTGGCGCCTATGAGTATCACCAGACCACGGGCTGGGACGCTAACGAATGGTTCTTCAATCAGACTGGCATCCCCCGCGAACCCTTGCACCGCAATGTCTTCGGTGGGTTTGCCGGCGGCCCGATCAAGAAGGACAAGCTGTTCTTTTTCGCCTCCTACCAGGGGCAGCGCGTCGCCGATCACCTGCTCGGAGTATCACTGGTCGCTGTGCCGCCCGGTCTGACCGATACGAACCGCAACGCTGGGGGTCTTGCAACGCTTGTGGACAATGACTTCATCGGGCCATGCGGCGGAATGGGGCAACCGGCCTGCTTCGACCCGAATACCATCACTCAGCAGGCGCTCACGATCATGAACGCGAAACTGCCGAACGGCAGCTTTTTCATCCCCGATGCTGCGACTGGGGCTCAATTGCAAGCGTTGCAGAAACTGAACGCGGACGCGGAGATCAATGGTCCGGGTTCGCTCTTCGTTGCTGACCAGGTCAACGGAAACATTGATTACAACTTCAGCGCCAAGGACCGCCTGGCCGTGAAGTACTACTTTCAGCGGAACCCCAACGTGAGCCCTTTTGCGCAAAGCCAGCTTGAGGGTTTCCCCCAGACCATGAATGCCGGGAGCCAGACTGTTTCCATCGATAATACGCGAGTGCTCACGCCGAACTTGACCTGGGAACAGAAGTTCGGCTTCATTCGCGAGCGAGCCTTTGCCACCACAAGTCAGTTCCTGTCGGCGTCGGCTGTTGGGATGAACCTGTTTGGACTGAACACTTTCCCAGAGATGTCCATCACTAACGCAGACGGCAATTTCTTCTCTTTGAGCGTTGGCCCGACGAGCAATTTTGCGAATGCCGGTGTCTTTCAGAACAACTTCGAGGGAGCCACCAGTCTAAACTGGGTCCGCGGCAGACACACGATTTCCACCGGCGTGAGCTTGGACCATACACAGCTGAACGTGATAAACGACAACAATCAGCTCGCCCAGGTCAACTTCAACGACTTCCCAGGATTTCTGCAAGGACAGGTGTGCAGCGTGAGCAGCCCCTGCGGGAATGGCGCCGGACCCAGTCAACTGTTGGTCGGAGCATCCAATCGCCACTACCGCACCAATCAGGTGGGGACATATGTTCAAGATGACATCAAGGTTAAGTCAAACCTGACCGTCGATGTCGGTCTGCGATGGGACTGGGATGGCCCCTTGACCGAAATCAACGGTCTCCTAACAAACTTCTACCGCCAGGACTATTCGTACGACGTGCCGAGCGACACCGTGCAAAACATCGGACTGGTTGTTGCAGGAAACAACAAAACCTTCGGAACAAAGGGTGTCAGCGATTCAACCCTGACGGGACGCCAGTGGGGCTTCGCGCCAAGGATTGGCATCGTGTACAGCCCGTCCTTCCTCAAGAACTTTGTCATTCGCACTGGATTCGGGATCTACTACGACCGCGGCGAGTACTTCACCGAGCTGTCCCCGCCAGCCGGCGGCGGAATCAGCGGGCCGTTCGGAGTAACCGTCGAGCGCCCGTTCGTGGTCCCGTTCTTGTCCCCGCCGGGAGCGAACTTTGCCAATCCCTTCGGCACCACACCCCCGCCACCGCCGCCTACCAACCTTTCCGCCGTCCAGGCGCAGGTACCAAACGCGAACGACATTGTGAATCAGACCACTCCGTTCTGCATCCAGGCCGGGGAGCTTTTTTGCAGCGGCTTCTATTTTGGCGGCTACGACCCCAGAAACAAGTTGCCGTATTCGGAGAACTGGACTCTCGACCTACAATGGCAACCGGTCAACACCCTTCTGCTTAACATCGCGTATGTCGGCAATCACGGGGTGCACGGAGTCATCCCGCTGCCGTTCAATCAGGCGACAATCGCCACGCAGCAGAATCCAGCGCTGAAGGGCGGTCCGTTCGAGCAGGATATCTCCTACGGTTGGAATGTCGTCCCAAGCGAGAACTTGCAGACGCTCGTCACCGGGTTCGGAACGGGCAACGCTGCACTCCGGGTCCCGTTCATCGGATACGATCCAAACTCCGAGTTTGCCGAAGCGGTTGGGGTGTCCAGCTACAATGCTCTCCAGTTCCAGGTAAACAAGCGGTTCAGTCACGGCCTGCTAATCACCGGGTCTTACACGTTCTCACATACGCTAGACGAACAGAGCGGCTTGGGCCTTTTCTTCACTGGGAATGACCCCACGAATGTGAAGTCCGCCTACGCCACGTCCGACTACGACCGTAAGCACGTCTTCAGTGCAAGCTATGTCTATCAGTTTCCGACCGTGCCGAATGCTTCTACCTTCGTGGATGTTGTCGCCAACGGCTGGGGCATCAACGGCGTTACCGTCCTGCAAAGCGGCCAACCCTTTAGCGTTCAGGACTTCAGCGGATCGATCGCGAGTATCTTTTATCAGGCCCAGGACTTCACGACAAATCCGATCGTGCCGGTTGGAGGGGTGGGGGCGACTTCAAACCAGCCGGTTTTGCAGGGGACGACGGGGGTGAACGGGAATCTGCCCGTTCTGAACCCTAATGCTTTCGGTCCTCCCACTCCGTTCGCGCCGGGAACAAATGGCGTCCCGCTGTGCGCAACCGTCAATGGTCAGCAGGTATGTGACAACTTCGAGACCGGTTTTGCCGCCGTCAATCAACGCAATATCTTTCGGGGGCCATTCCAGAACAGGTTTGACTTCGGACTCTTCAAGAATTTCAAACTGACTGAACGCTTCCGTTTGCGCTACGACGTGCAGGCGTTCAACATTTTCAACCACCCCAGTTTCGACATACCCAACAACAATGTCGAGTTCGCCCCCGATTTCCAGAATCCTCCTGTTTATGGCCCGCTGTCTTCGAATCCACGGGAACAGAAGTTTACGCCATGTGTTGCGGCTACAGGTGCCTTCCGCTGTCCTCCAGTGGGCAACCTGGGCGTGCTTCAGCATACGATTGGCAGCCCGCGGTTCATTCAGATGGCGTTGCACCTGACGTTCTAGCTGCGGCGGCAAATTCGGCAAGAGGGCGTCCGCCAACCGTGGCGGACGCCCTTTTTGTTTCCGCGCGCCGCAGCTTGCAAGCTGGAATCATCGCAACTTGTGGAACACAAGGGACGGAAGCTTCGCCAGGTCGGGACAGAAAACGAGATTTCCGGGGCCTTCGACGAGAGAGCTCTTCGGGTTATTCGGCGTTCAGCGGTGTGCGCAAGAGGCCGATGGCAAAGTGCGCCAGGTGCGGAGCTTCGTCGTCCAGCTGAATCCAGCGGACCACGCAGTGGTCCTTCAAATATGGCGCGACTTTCGCTTCGCTGATTCCCAGGTGCTCGGCCAGCTTCGCTTTCAAGCCGCTGCTCGAGTAGCCGCGCCCGCCGCGGCCCTTCGACGCGCGGCCGCCGCCGCGCGCCAGGTTCGCCAGCCCGACGCGCAGCGTCTGGCACGCTTCGATGTAGTAGTAGGCGGTCTGGTCGGAGTCTGATAGCAGGAACACGCCCGGCCCGGCGGGTGCGTCATCGGTCGCGTCCAGGCGATGCAGGGCGCTGCCGAGCAGGCGGCGCAGCATCGATTCGAGCTGCGCCATGCGCGACGCCAGCGCCGGATCGCCCGCGCGTCCGTGCGCCGTGCGCTCGGACGGCAATTGCGGCTCGGGAAGCTCGACGCGCCCCGCCCGCGGCGGCTCGATAGTCGCCGGCTCAGGAGGCTCGAAGCGCTCGGGGCTTGGAACGCGCACGCGCCCTTGCGGCTGCGCAGGAGACGGCGCGCCGGGAGCCGCGGCGGATGCAGCAAAGGCCTGGCTCGGCAGCGCAGGAGCTGCCGCGCCTTTTCGCCGGCGTCCTCGGCCGCCGCGGCGCCCGCGGCGGCGCTTCTTCTTGGAACCTTCGCCTGGCGACGCCGCGCTCGCTGCCGATGTCTCCGCCGGCTCCGCGGCCGCTGTCGGCGCTTGTTCCTCGGACGGCTCGCCTGCCGCTTCGAAGGGAGTCTCGACCGGCTCGTGCATCGGCTGCGGCTCAGGCGCAGCGAAAGTTGTCGCGCCGTGCGCTTCGGCAGCGTGTTCCGCGGCGGGCGGCAGCTCCGCGCCAAGGCGCGTGAGCGCGTCTTGCGCTTTCTTCTTCCAGTCGGCGCGGCGGAAGCGCTGCGCGGCGACCGTGTACCACTTCACCGCTTCGTCGTTTCGCGCGGCCTTTTCTTCGGCCGCGCCGAGCTCCCAGGCGACCATGGCGTCGCGGGTGCGCTGGAAAAGCTCGGACAATTTGACTGCGGCGTCGGGGCTGTTCTTGGCTTTGCGAATGCGCGCTTGGATCTGCCGCCAATCGGCCATGGCGGGATTGTAACAGGCGGGGCATCCCCAGGCCAACGAAACGCACGCGCGTCCGCGTTTCGTTGACGGGATAGGAGACAGCGCGCTTCAAAAGTGCCCCCCTCTGGGCTATTTTGGTTGCGATGAAATTCCCATGCAAAGTAAGTTCGAATTTTCGCTAGATCGTCAAACAAATCCAAATTCTCTTTCATCTGCCGGATGAAGGTACCAATGACGGAGCTCGGTAACACATCAATTAGACGGGCTGATAGGGTGAAACAGAACCTTGGTGAAGTGAGCGTCGGCGACGTAAGGGAACTTACGCTAACGGTGAAGCTGTTGAGTGGCTACGAAGCACCGCCCTGAGAGTATTCGCCCAGTAGGAACTGTCAGGATGCGCTGGGAAGATATCGACTTTTTTGAACTCGAAGCAGCGTGGTTCTCAGAAGAACTTCACGCGGTAATCTTGCCGTTTTTTGCTCAAGGCGACGAGCAGCTTGCAAAGTCGGAGCGTCAGCGGAAAGCACATCTTTACAAACAGCTTGCCGAAGCAGGCGATGATGACGTTGAAAAGCAAAATGCGCGTGCACTAGCCGATCTTGAAGAAATGCACATCATGCAGAGGGGCCAAGTCCTGGGGGCTGCGGCGCTGCACTACCTATATTCAACTTTGAAAACTAGGCTCACAGAACTTTTGCGATATTTTGACCGCACGCACCCCCGCACTTCGAACGGCTACCAAGGGGAGAATGGGCTGGACCGCCTCAGCAACGAG
>Ga0187846_10000299_pt1 | contig 29994 bp, 22 predicted proteins | sample TC_taG_FD_161473 | JGI IMG/M metagenome (GOLD analysis project Ga0187846, IMG submission 161473) | Biofilm microbial communities from the roof of an iron ore cave, State of Minas Gerais, Brazil - TC_06 Biofilm (v2) | ecosystem: Environmental > Terrestrial > Deep subsurface > Cave > Wall biofilm... | reverse complement strand
GTTTGGGACCGGCAAAAGAGGTGGCGCAGACTGGTGCCGCGCTTGGTCGAGAGTTTTCGTACGAGGCGATACGCGCAGTTGCGGATTCGCTTCCCGAGCAGCGCCTCAAAGAGGCGCTGGAAAAGCTCGTCCAATCCGAGCTTCTCCACTGTCGCGGCGTGCCGCCAGACTCTATCTATATCTTCAAGCATGCTCTTCTTCAGGATGCTGCGCACGAGACCCTCCTCCACAGCAAACGGCGTGAGCTTCACGCGCGCATCGCTGCGGTTCTAGAAGAGCGCTTCTCCGAAATTGTAGATCAGCAGCCCGGGCTGCTTGCCCAGCACCACACCGAGGCCGGAGCGATCGAACAGGCGGTGGCCTACTGGGCCAAAGCCGGTCGGCAATCCGCGGCCCGTTCTGCAATGCTTGAGGCGGAGGTGCAGCTGCTTAAGGGATTAGATCTCCTGGCGCGCCTCGAGGCAGGCTCCGAGCGCGACCGGCTCGAACTGCAATTCCAAATTGTTCTCGGCAGCGTCTTTCACGCGACTAAAGGCCAATCGTCACCCGAAGCCGGACGGGCATATGGACGCGCCTGTGCCCTGTGCGAACAGCTTGACGATTCCGTCACGCTGATCTCGGCTCTTACCGGCCAAGCGGCGTGTTATATGACCCGAGCGGATCTGGCTGCCGGGCTCAAATGCTCCCGAAAGATTCTACGTCTAGCTGAGGCCGGGTCTGACACTATCGGTCGTATCGCGGGTCACCAAATGATCGGTTCTTTTCACCACTGGATGGGAGAATTTCGCCCTGCACGCGAGCAATGCGAGCAGGCACTTGGGCTTTGTGAGCTGGAATCGCCTCAACTCCTTGCTTCGGTCGATCACAGATCACTCGCGTTAGGTTATTTGCCGCTCGATCTGATGATTCTGGGATATCCGGATCAGGCTTTGTCACGGTACGAGCAGTCGCGACGTTGGAGCAAGAGCCGACGCCATCCCTTTAGCACGGCTTATACGCTGGTGCAGACTGCTCATCTCCAGACACTCCGCCGTGACTATGAGGCGAGCTTGGTGGTTCTCGATGAGCTGATCGTCCTAGCGACAGAGCAAAGGTTTCCGTTTTGGCTGGCAATAGCCAACACCATGCTAGGGCAATTGCTCGCCTCTCGCGATGAGCCGGCGGCTGGATTGGCCCTCTGCCGAAGAGGGTTGGCCGCCTACGCTGCGACTGGGGCTTTGTTGAATCAGAGCTATTTCACTTCTCTTCTGGCTCAGAGCAGCAAAGACGCCGGTCGGGCTGACGAGGCGCTTGCGCTCATCGCCGCGGCGCAGAAGATGGCGGACAAAACCGGTGAACGCTGGTTTGAGGCAGAGTTGCACCGCCTCAGGGGCGAATGGCTCTTGGTTTACGGCGACGATACCACCGAACCCCAAGCGTGCTTTCAGCGTGCCTTGATGGTAGCCCGCAAGCAGAGCGCCAAGCTATGGGAGTTGCGAGCTGCGGTTAGCCTCGCGCACCTATTGAGCGCCCAGCAGCGGCAGGCAGAGGCCCGAGCCCTTCTTACGTCGATCTACGGCTGGTTCACCGAAGGCTTCGACACACCCGACTTGCAAGAGGCAAAGGTGTTGCTCGGGACGCTGGATGCGTAGCTGGTCAGGCCGCGCGGCGCAGGATGAGCCGGGTCTACACCTAGCTGAGCCCTCGACCAGTGCGTCGATATCAGCGTCGCTGTGCAGTGGCGGGGTCAGGCGCAAGCGCTCGGTGCCGCGTGGCACGGTCTGGTAATTGATCGGCTGGACATAGAGGCGGTGGCGGTGCAAGAGCTCGTCGTAGGCGGCTTTGCACAGCGCGGGGTCGCCGACCATGACCGGTACGATGTGGCTTTGCGACGGCATGACCGGCAGGCCTGCTTCGGCGAGGCGGCGCTTGAGGGTTGCCGCGAGCTCTTGATGGCGGTGGCGTTCGCGCTGGCTGATCTTCAGATGGCGGATGCCGGCGATGGCGCGAGCGCCGGCGGCAGCGAGCTCGTAAAGATGAACCCCGGCGGGTGGCTGCGCAGAAAATCGATCAGTGCGGCCGAGCCCGCGACATAGCCGCCGATCACCCCGAACGCCTTCCCCGGGGTACCCTTGATCACCGTCGGGCGGTGCATGACGCCGTCGCGCGTCCCCGGCGCCGTAGTTTCGCTGATCGATAGAGTGCCGGTCGCAGCGGCTCTGCTGGCCGGGTCGGCAGCCGCGCCGACCGATGCTGCCGCGGTCGCGGTGTTGCTGCGCCGCGCTGGTGCGGCGCTGCCGGAACGGCTCTTCGCGCTGCTCGGGGTCGAGTCCGGGCTCAATGACCCGATGTCGGTGTTCTTGACCTTCCTGCTGATACACCTGATCGCCGAACCGGGCTCGATCGGCGTCGGCGGCGCAGTCCTATTGTTCTTCGAGGAAATGGCCGGTGGTGCGGCACTCGGCGTGGCGGGCGGGTGGTTGCTCGCACAGTCGCTAAAGCGACTACCGATCGAGGCTCCGCTCGCTCCGGTCCTGGTGCTCACCGGCGGGCTCACCGTGTTCGGGCTGGCTCAGCTCGCCGGCACCAGCGGTTTCCTGGCGACCTACCTGGCCGCGGTGATCACCGGCGCCACGCAGCACCGCGCGCGACAGGATGTCGAGCACTTCTTCGAGGGCATGGCCTGGCTCGCGCAGATCGTGCTGTTCCTGATGCTCGGTCTGCTGGTGACGCCGGAACATCTGCCGCCCTATCTTCCGGGTGCGGTCATCGGGGCCGCCGTACTGATCCTGCTGGCTCGGCCCGTGGCGGTGTTGATCTGTCTGCTGCCGTTCAGGTTCAACCTGCGTGAGACAGCGTTCGCCTCCTGGGTGGGGCTGCGCGGGGCGGTTCCGATCTACCTCAGCATCATCCCCGGATTGGCTGATCCGCATCGCGACGAGCGGTTGTTCGCCAGCATCTTCATCCTGGTGATCGCCTCTCTGGTCGTGCAAGGCTGGACCGTCGCCCCAGCTGCCCGTCTGCTCGGCTTCGGGCGCCAAGGATGAGTGAGGGGTGCTTTCGTGCCATTTTGGCAACACAATTGCGGCGTATGTTGCCCGCAAGAATAACCGCGCCGCGGCCGCGCTAGCTCGACGTCAAACCATTGTCAAAATTTCCCGGTTAAGGCCTCAAAGAATCGTCCGACTGGTGTTGTAAGCATCTGATATAGCATTGATTTCTGATGCTGCGGTCGGGCTTGATGCGATTTTTTCCCGCTTTCTCCCTGAGAAACCGGGAAAACACGGGTGCGCGGCCTCCCTGCTCGACAATGCCCGCTCGGCGGATCTCAGCCGTGGTCGCGGGCACCAAGCCTCAGCATGCTTGGCCCCGCTCTGCGAGGAACGAGATCTCGTCCGGAGTCGGTTCCCGGCCGAGGATCTCGTTGCGATGGGGAAATCGGCCAAAGCGCTCGATGACCTCAACATACGGGCGGCCGTAACGACGCAGAGAACCACGACGATCGGGATTTCGCGGCAGAGCATCGAACAGAGCGACCGAGCGGCGTTGGTCGGCGATGTCTTCGCTATGATGAAACGGCATGTAGAAGAACCGCCGCCAGACCAGGGGGACCGCCTGGTCGAAGCCGCGCTCGAGTGCCCGGTCCGCAACCGCACGCGCCGCGGCGTCGGTCGCATAGGTGCGCGGCGAGCCGCGAAAGATGTTACGCGGGATCTGGTCGAGCAGCAGCACCAAGGCGAGGGCACCCTCGGGCAGCGCTTCCCACGGGCGCAATGAGCCGGCGGCGGCCGCTTCGTAGTCGGCAAGAAAGTCGCGTCGCAACGCATCGTCGAATTCCGCGGTGCTCTTGAACCAGATCTCGCGCTGCTGCTCGCGCGCGGGGTTGTCGGGCGGCCCGAACCAGGCGTCGAGCAGCGCCTTTGCCCGGTCCGGAAGTTTGCCGTCAGTCATTTTTCACCCCCGTTGCGCAGCGCCTCGTCGAGGCGGGCACGCAACGCCAACAGGTCGCGCCAAGCCTCGCGTTTGCGCTCCGGCGTGCGCAGCAGAAAGGACGGGTGGAACATCGGCAATGTCGGCACCGGCTCGGCGAGGCCGGGGATCTCGAGGTCGAACCAACGGCCGCGCAACCGGGTGATGCCCTGGCCCCCGGGCAACAGCGCGCCGGCAGCGGTGCCGCCGGCGAGAACGAGGATTTTGGGGTGCACCAGGGCGATGTGGCGCAGCACAAAAGGTAGGCACGAGGCGATCTCTGCCGTGCTCGGCGTACGGTTTCCGGGCGGCCGCCAGTAGACGACATTGGTGATGTGGACACCCTCCCGATCCAATTGGATCGCGGTCAGCATCCGGTCGAGCAGCTGGCCGGCGCGGCCGACAAACGGGCGGCCGATGCGGTCCTCGTCGGCACCGGGACCCTCACCGACGATCATGACGGGAGCAGCCGGGTTGCCGTCGGCGAAGACCGTGTTCGTCGCGGTCCGCTTCAAGCCGCAGCCGTCGAAGCCGGCGACCAAGGCGGCGAGCGCCGCTACCGATTGGGCGCCGGCAGCGAGCCGGCGCGCCGACTGGGCTGCCTCCGCCAAGGATTCGGTCAGCGCCCGCGGCGGCGCTACTGCACCCGCGGGGGCGGCTCGCGGGGGCGGCGAGGAAGGCGGTGTTGGGGCCTCGATAGCGGGCGCTGGTGCTGGTGCGAACCGGTTCGCCGGTTCGTCGGCAATCGCCTCGTCGGCCCCCATTTCGACATACCAGCGCAGCAGCGCGATCGCGGCGTCGCGATCGTTGAGATTTGGCGGCGTAGCGGGGGAAGTCATCTCGGTCATGTTACCATCACGACCGAGCGGCGGCGATCCGATATAGTCACTCCGCGACGGTCGGAGAAAGAGCGGTGGCGGAGGAGCGGATAGAGCGCGAACGGATGGAATACGACGTCGTCGTGGTCGGAGCCGGGCCCTCCGGTCTCGCCGCGGCAATCCGTCTGAAGCAGCTCGCCGCTGCGGCCGAGCGCGAGCTAGGCGTTTGCGTAGTCGAGAAAGGCTCAGAGGTTGGTGCGCACATTCTGTCGGGTGCAGTGTTCGAGCCGCGCGCGCTCGACGAATTAATCCCGGACTGGCGGGAACAGGGCGCGCCGCTTGTTACTCCAGCGACAGAGGATCGCTTCCTGCTGTTGACAGCAAGCCGGGCGCTACGTTTGCCGACCCCGCCGCAGATGAAAAATCACGGCAATTACATCATCAGCCTCGGCAATCTCTGCCGCTGGCTGGCGCAGCAGGCCGAGGCGCTGGGTGTCGAGATTTATCCCGGATTTGCCGCGGCCGAGGTGCTGTACGACGCTACCGGACAGGTTCGGGGTGTGGCGACCGGCGATATGGGCATCGGCAAGGACGGCCGGGCAACCGATCGCTTTCAGCTCGGGGTCGAGCTTGTCGCCAAAGAGACGCTGTTTGCCGAAGGTTGCCGCGGCTCGCTGACCAAAGCGCTTGTCGACCGGTTCCGGCTGCGCGACGGCATCGATCCGCAAACCTACGCGATCGGCATCAAGGAATTGTGGGAGGTAACCCCCGACCGGCACCAGCCCGGGCTGGTTGTCCACACCATCGGTTGGCCGCTCGATCGGGCCACCTATGGAGGCTCGTTTCTATATCATCTCGAGAACCGGCAGATGGCCGTCGGCTTTGTGATCGGGCTCGACTACAAGAACCCGTTTCTGAGCCCCTTCGAGGAATTCCAGCGATTCAAGACGCACCCCGCGATCCGGCCTTTTTTTGAGGGCAGCCGGCGCATCGCTTATGGCGCGCGCGCCCTCAACGAGGGCGGCTTTCAATCGATCCCGCGCCTCGATTTTCCGGGAGGGGCGCTGATCGGCTGCGCTGCCGGCTTCGTCAATGTGCCCAAGATCAAGGGCAATCATACTGCCATGAAATCCGGGATGGTTGCAGCCGAGACCGTATTTCGCCGGCTCACCGGAGATGCCGGTGCCGAGGTCAGGCGCGCCCTCGAAGCGAGCTGGGTCTGGGAGGAGCTGCGCCGCGTCCGCAACATCAGGCCGAGTTTCCGTTGGGGCCTGTGGGCGGGTCTCGCCTATTCCGCGCTCGACACCTACGTCTTGCGGGGTGCCGCCCCCTGGACGTTCCACCATCACCCCGACCACCTTCAGCTGACACCGGCGAGCACGGCGCGGCGCATCGACTATCCCAGGCCGGACGGCAAGATCAGCTTCGACCGGCTCTCTTCGGTGTTTATTTCGAACACCAATCATGAGGAGGACCAGCCCCCGCATCTGCGCCTGCGCGATCCGGCAAAGGCGATCGCGGTCAACTATCGGCTCTACGATTCGCCGGAACAGCGGTATTGTCCCGCCGGCGTCTACGAGATCGTGCAGCAGGCCGGAACGGGCGACCCGTACCTACAGATCAACGCGCAGAATTGCGTTCACTGCAAGACCTGCGACATCAAGGACCCGGGGCAGAACATCGAATGGGTCGTGCCGGAGGGCGGCGGCGGGCCGAATTATCCGAATATGTGACGCGGACGAGCGTATAGAGGCGAGTGGATAGAGATAGATGAATGAAAAGGTGATCGACATTTTCGGGATCTGGAGTTTGGCATGTTTGCTGCTGGCTTTTGTCGCGGCCGCGCCGAGCGAGGCGGCGCCAACCGCCGAGACACCATCCGGTGCCTATCTAGCCGGTCGTCATGCGCAGGAGACGCGCGACTACGCGGCCGCCGCTTCGTGGTTTGAGGATGCGCTCAAGACCGATCCCCAATCGCCGGAGCTGATCAGCCGCACGTTTCTGGTGGAGGCGAGCGAGGGCCGGTTCGACCGCGCGCGCTCACTCGCGGAGAAGGAGCTCACACTCGATTCGACAGATGCCGTTGCCGAGCTGGTTCTGCTGATCGACCGCATCAAGGCGGGTGACAAGGCCGGAGCGCTCGCGCGCGCCGAAGCGCTGCCGACAGAGGGCGTGCACCGCTTCCTTGGCCCGTTGGCGCGCGCCTGGACGAGGATCGGGATGGGTGACGTCGCCGGTGCCGATGCCGCGCTGCGTGAGCTCGACAAATTCAACGGGTTCGCCCCACTCGAATTTTACCAGCTCGGTCTCCTTTACGACTTTGTTGGCCAACCCGACACGGCGGAGGAGAACTTCAAGAAGACGCTCGAGGCGACCGGCCAGCTTAACTGGCGGCTGACCGACGCGATGGCCAATTTTTACGAGCGCCACGGCCGCGCAGATGAGGCAGACGCACTCTATCAACGGTTCATCAACGACAACGCCGGGAGCGAGCTGGCGGAATCGGTACTGACTCGCAAGCCGGCCGAACCGCCCCCACCGCTGATCGATTCCGCCGAGGGAGGCCTCGCCGAGGCACTCTTTGATCTGGCGAGCGTGGTCAACCAGCCCGAGACGATCGACCTCGCGTTGCTCTACGCTCGCTGCGCCCTCCAGCTGCGCCCGCATCTCCCACTCGCTCAATTGCTCCTCTCCGACGTGTTGAGCGCGCAGAACAAGCCGGAGGAAAGTCTCACCATCCTCGCCGAAATCCCGCCGAGCTCGCCCTATTCATGGTCAGCGCGATTGCGCGTCGCCGCCAATCTCGAGATGCTCGACCGTACCGAGGAGGCGATCACGCAGCTGAGAGAGATGTCGGCGGAAGCGCCGACGCGGGCCGGCGCCGAAATGCAGCTCGGCGATCTGCTGCGCGGCAAGAAGCGCTTTGCCGAAGCGGTCGAAGCCTATGATGAGGCGATCCGGCGCCTTCAAGCAGCTGGCATGCCGGAGCGCTGGTCGCTGTACTACAGCCGCGGGATCGCGCTCGAACGCTCGGGCCAATGGAAGCCGTCGGAGGCTGACCTGCTACACGCCCTCGAACTCAAGCCAGACCAGCCGCTGGTCCTCAACTATCTCGGATATTCCTGGATCGACAAGGGAGAGAATCTGCAGCGCGGCCTCAAGATGATCGAGAAAGCGGTAGAACTGCGCCCCGAGGACGGATACATCGTCGACAGCCTGGGCTGGGCGCATTATCGGCTTGGCGATTACTCGAGTGCCGTGGAATATCTCGAGAAAGCGATCGAGCTGGTGCCTGAGGATCCGACGATCAACGACCATCTCGGTGACGCTTACTGGCAAAGCGGGCGCGCGAGCGAAGCACGCTTTCAATGGCGGCGAGCCCTGCAATTCGGACCGGAGCCGGACGAAATCAAGCCGATCGAAGCGAAGCTCGACCGGGGAATAGTGCCCCCCACTCGAGCCGGCGGCGGCTGAACCGGCGATGGCTCTAGCGGCCTTTGCGCCGGCAAAGGTCAACCTCTATCTGCATGTGATTGGACAGCGGCCGGACGGCTATCACCTGCTCGACAGCCTCATCGCCTTTGCCGATATCGGCGATCGCATCACCGCCGAGCCAGCAACAACATTGTTGCTCGAGATCAGCGGGCCGCAAGCCGCCGGCCTCGCCGGTTTGGGGCAAGACAATCTGATGCTGCGCGCCGCCCGCCTGCTCGCCGATCACGCTGGGACGTGCCGGGGCGCTGCACTTCATTTGGAGAAAAACTTGCCCATTTCCGCTGGCATCGGCGGTGGGTCGAGCGATGCGGCGGCGGTGCTGCGGGTGCTCGCGGCGTTGTGGCACCTATCAATCGACGAAACGGCGCTTCGCGGCCTCGGCGCGCGGCTAGGCGCTGACCTCCCCGCCTGCCTCTATGGACGCGCCGCCTGGGTCGGCGGCATCGGCGAGCGGATTGAGCCCGCCCTAGACCTGCCGGAAGCTGGAATATTGCTCGCCAACCCGGGCAGGGAGCTTCCGACCGCCGCGGTCTTTGGCGCCCGGCCCGGCTCTTTCGGCGAGGCGGGGAGATTCGCACTGATGCCGAAGACCGCCATCGAGCTGGCCGGGGTGTTGAAGTCGCGCCGCAACGACCTGACCGGCGCCGCGATCGGTCTTGTTCCTGAAATTGGCGCGGTGTTGGCCCGCCTCTCGCAGCTCCCTGGCTCTTTGATCACGCGGATGAGCGGCAGCGGTGCCACGTGTTTTGCTCTGTTTTCCGATCGCGGCGCGGCCGAAGAAGCGCGCCTGGCGCTCACCGCGGCCGAGCCCGGCTGGTGGTGCGCAGCCGGCAGTTTTATTGTCCGGAAGGGTCTTTGCAGATAACCTCCGGCGGTCGTTGGGGCGTAGCCAAGTGGTAAGGCAGCGGATTTTGATTCCGCGATACGGAGGTTCGAATCCTCCCGCCCCAGCCAGTCAGTGCTCCTCTCCCTGACAGGGCGGGGCCGAGACCGACCATAGTACTTGACGTTCATCGGATGAACGCTGTACGGTCCGCCGTCGCCAGACAAGGACGATCGGCGTGGGGGAACAGGGGCAAGTCGAAGATGCGGGCAATCCGGGCATCGTGCTGAGCGTGCTCACATCGATTGAGCGCGACAGCGCGATCACTCAGCGCGCGCTCGCACGCGAGCTGGGAATCGCTCTCGGCCTCGCCAACGCATATTTGCGGCGCTGCGTGCGCAAGGGCTTGGTCAAGATGCGCCAGGTCCCGATCAATCGCTACGCCTATTATCTGACGCCCCAAGGTCTTGCGGAAAAGAGCCGCCTGACGGCCGAGTATCTGGCCGTGTCGCTAGACTTCTTTCGTCGTGCGCGCACGGACTGCGCGACCTTGTTTCGCCAATGCGAGGCACGCGGCTGGCAGTCCGTCGCTCTTTACGGTGCCGGCGACCTCGCTGAAATTGCGGTGCTGAGCGCCGGCGAGACCGCGGTCAAAGTGGTCTGCGTCATCGATCCGGAACAGTCGGGACGCCGCTGTGGCGGCCTCGCGATCGTTCCGGACCTCGACACGGCCCTGTTGCGCGCCGGCGCCCAAGGGCTGGATGGGGTGATCGTAACGGATACGCGGGCACCGCAGGCCAATTTTGATACTCTGCTGGCGGCCGTCGAAATGAGCGGCCAGCCTGCCGGGGGCGTCATCGCGCCGAGCCTGCTACGCATCTCGCCGGCTCCCTTACGGGCAATCGAACAGGCGGCACCATGATCCGCTGGTACGCCGTCTTCACGCAGCCGCATGGCGAGATGAAGGCGGTCGAGCATCTCTTGCGGCAGGGCTATTTGGCCTATTTACCGCGCTATCGCACGCGGGTCAGCCATGCGCGACGTCGCCAGACGGTTCTCCGGCCGCTCTTCCCGCGCTATCTGTTTGCCGGCATTGACCGCGCGTCGATGCGCTGGCGGCCAATCCAGTCGACTTTCGGCGTAGCTGACATCGTCCGCGCCGGTGATGAGCCAGCCACTGTACCCTCGAAAATTGTGGCCATGATCCGGGCGCGTGAGGAGGCTGGGGACTTTGACCGGCTCAATCCGCAACATTCGCTGCGACTCGGTGAATTCGTGCGGGTGACCACGGGAGCCTTCGAGGACATGGTCGGCATGCTGGTCGAGCTCCGCGACCGGGATCGCATCGTTGTGCTGCTCGAATTGCTTGGACGCGCGGTGCGTGCTCAGCTCCGCGCCGAAGCTGTAGAAGCAGCCTGAACCATCGGGCCGCGGCGCTGCCGCGGTACCAGCCTGTTGCAGTCCATTCCGGTGGCGCCATTGTCACCCGGACTGCGGTAGCATGAGGACATTCTGTTGGACGATCGCAAAGTCTTGACCTCGAACACAGAGCCAGGCTGTCCGGTTCGGGTGGCTACCGTTGGTTGCGGCTATTGGGGCAAGAATCTGGTTCGAAATTTTGCCGAGCTTGGTGCCCTGGCGGCGATCTGCGACCCCAACCGCGCCGCGGCCGAAGAACTCGCCAATCGCTATCATGCCGCGATTGCAGAATTCGAGACTGTGCTGAACGACCCTGACATCGCCGGAATAGCGATCGCAGCTCCTGCCGCGCTACATGCCGAGCTCGCCCACCGCGCGATCGAGGCGGGCAAGCACGTCTTTGTTGAGAAGCCGCTCGCATTGACCCTCGCGGAAGCCGAGCAGCTTTGTGCCCTCGCGGAGCGCCAGGATCGGCGGCTGATGGTCGGCCATTTAATGCAGTATCACCCGGGCTTTACCAGGCTGCGCGAGCTGGTGCGCGAGGGGTCGTTGGGGCGCCTCCAGTATATCTACTCCAACCGATTAAATCTTGGAAAGGTGAGACGCGAGGAAGACATCCTCTGGTCTTTCGCCCCCCATGACCTGTCCATGATTCTGTCGCTGGTCGGAGAGGAACCCGACGAGGTGACCGCAAAGGGAGGCTATTACCTACACAAGACCATTGCTGACGTTACGACCACCCACTTGGCGTTCCCCGGTGGCGAGCAAGCTCACGTGTTTGTCTCCTGGCTGCACCCGTTCAAGGAGCAGAAGCTTGTCGTCATTGGCGATCGGGCGATGGCGGTCTTCGATGATGGACAGCCTTGGAGCCGCAAGCTGTTGCTCTATCCGCATCGGATCGAGTGGCGCGCAGCGTTGCCGGTGCCGCAGCGGGCCGAGGCCGATCCGGTTTCGCTAGAAGAAGGCGAGCCACTGAACCTTGAATGCCGACACTTCTTGCACTGTGTGATCACCGGCAGTCGGCCGCGCACCGATGGACGCGAGGGTTTGCGCATCCTGCGCGTTCTGGCCCGCGCGAGCGAGGCATTGAAGTCGCGCTCGACAATCGGGCCGATGCAGAAAACCCGCTCAAATTCGGCTGTGCAGATTCATGAATCAGCCTTTGTCGACGAACCTTGCGAAATCGGATCGGGCACCCGCATCTGGCACTTCGTCCACATCCTTCCGCGTACTCGGATCGGTCGTAGCTGCTCGATTGGCCAGAACGTCATGGCTGGTCCTGATGTGACCATCGGCGACGGTTGCAAGATCCAGAATAATGTCTCGATCTACAAGGGCGTCACTCTTGAGGACGGGGTTTTCTGTGGCCCCTCTTGCGTCTTTACAAATGTGAACAATCCGCGCGCCGAGATCGAGCGCAAGGACGAGTTCCGCGGTACCTTGGTCAAACGTGGCGCGAGCATTGGCGCTAACGCGACCATCGTTTGCGGCCACACTATCGGGGAGTACGCCTTCATCGCCGCGGGCGCGGTCGTGACGAGCGATGTGCCGGCCTTCGCGTTGATGGCCGGCGTGCCGGCGCGCCGCATCGGCTGGATGAGCCGTGACGGTGAGCGGCTTGGCGCAGATCTCGTCTGTCCGCGCTCCGGCCGCCGTTACCGTGAGCTTGCCCCCGACCGGATCGAGGAGATCGCGTAATGTCCGATTCCGCCCTACGATCGGCGGCTTCCCACATCGAATTCATCGATCTCGCCGCTCAGCGTCGGCGGATCGGCCGGCGGATGGACGAGGCCATCCTGCGGGTCGTCGATCACGGTAAATATATTATGGGTCCTGAGGTTGCCGATTTTGAGCAGGAGCTCTCCGCCTTCTGCGGTGCCAAACACGTGCTGAGTTGCGCCAACGGCACCGACGCGCTGGGACTAGCGCTGATGGTCAAAAATCTCCGACCCGGACAGGCCGTTCTAGTGCCCTCCTTCACCTTCGCCGCTACTGCCGAGGTGGTGGCCTGGTTTGATGCGGTCCCGGTCTTCGTCGATGTGCGCGAAGACACCTTCAATATGGACCCGGCGAGCCTCGAAGCCGGCATCGCCACCGCTAGACGATCTGGGTTGGAACCGGTCGGCGTTATCCCGGTCGACCTTTTTGGTTTGCCGGCAAGCTACGACGAAATCCTGACGATCGCGTCGGCGCACAGGCTGTGGGTCATATGTGACGCAGCGCAGAGCTTTGGCGCTGTCTACAAGGACCGCAAGATCGGAACCATTGGCGACATTACGACGACGAGCTTCTTTCCCGCCAAGCCGCTCGGCTGCTACGGCGACGGAGGTGCCGTATTCACCGGGGATGATGATGCTGCGAGACTGCTTAAAAGCTTAAGGGTGCACGGCCAGGGCGGAGACAAGTACGACAATGTTCGGATTGGCATGAACGCTCGCCTCGATACGATCCAGGCGGCCGTGCTCCGCGAGAAGCTAAGAATCTTCCCCGATGAGATCGCGGCGCGCGAGCGAGTGGCCGCGCGCTACAGCGCACTACTCGACGAAAAGGTGACAGTGCCACGGTTACCAGAGTGTCTCACCAGCGTTTGGGCACAATATACGGTGCGCCTACCGAGCGGCTGCGAGCGCGACGCGGTGGCAGCGAAGTTGAAGACGCAGGGCGTTCCGACTGCGGTCTACTATGCGAAGCCGCTGCACCGGCAAACTGCTTATCGCCTCTATCCCGTCGCGGGCAACGGCCTGCCAATCTCTGATCAGCTTGCTAAAGAAGTTCTCAGCATACCAATGCACCCCTACCTCTCCGAGGAGACCCAGGAGCGCATTGTCGACGCGTTAAGCGAGGCACTAGGCTGAACGCGCCGGCACCGCGCATTAACTCCGGCTTTTGGCTTGATTAGCGCACTACAGCTGCTGTTTCGTTGCCGGCGAGTCCTCTATGCCACGACTGTGGTGGAGATTCGTTCCCGTTATATCGGAACTACTTTCGGTTTGAGCTGGGCGATACTTTATCCGTTCCTGTTTCTTGGTCTTTATGCCAGCGTATACGCCCTGATATTGCAAGTGCGCCTTGAACAGAGTACTCCATTCGAATACATCTTGATCATTTTTTCGGGCCTGATCCCGTTTATCGGCTTTTCGGAAGTGTTGAGCAGTTCGGTAAGCTCGGTCGTCGGCAACAAGCATCTGATCAAGAACACCATGTTTCCGATCGAGCTGGTTCCGGTCAGATCGGTGATTGCGGGCTCGCTGTCGATGACGGTCGGTCTAGCTGCTCTGTTGTTGGCGCTGTGGGGCAACGGTGATTTTCATATCACCCAAATCCTCGTCATCCCATTGCTGTTCACCCAACTGATATTCTCGATCGGAGTAGGCTGGATTTTATCGGCGATCAACGTGTTCTTACGTGATACTGCTCAGGCGATTGGAATCTTGGTGCTGTTCCTGATGATCGTTTCGCCGATCGGCTATACGCGCGACATGATCCCGCACCAACTACTGGCGCTCGCTTATGTAAATCCGTTGTTCTACATTATAGAGCTGTATCGGCAAGTGCTAATCTTCGGGGTCGTCTCGCCGAGCTGGTGGCTGGCCTTCATTATCCTCGCCTGCGCTACCTTCTGGCTCGGCTACGAAATGTTCCGACGCCTAAAGCCGGTATTTGCCGAATATGTCTGACGACAATATCGCGATTGCGGTCCGCGACTTGTCGCGCATGTTCAAGCGCTACCGGCATCCGCGCTATCGTATACTGGAAGCGTTGAGCTTGCCGCTGCCGAGAAACGCATTTGACGAGTTCTGGGCGTTGCGCGACATCTCGTTTGAAGTAAAGCGGGGTGACAGCTTGGCGATTATTGGCCAAAACGGCGCAGGCAAATCAACCCTGCTCAACATTATCTGCGGAGGATTGCAGCCGAGCGCCGGGTCAGTCAAAGTACGGGGCGAAATCCAAGCGCTGATGGACCTTGGCACCGGCTTCCACCCCGAGTTCACCGGCCGGCAAAATGTTTATTCGGCTCTTGCCTATCAAGGTGTCACGGGCCGCGCGGCGGACGAGCGGTTCGAGGAGATCGTTGATTTTTCCGAACTCGTCGATTTTATAGATCAGCCGGTCAAGACCTATTCGACTGGAATGTATGCGCGGCTGGCGTTCTCAACCTCGACCGCGATACAGCCCGATGTGCTGATCATCGACGAGATCCTAAGCGCCGGGGACGCTTATTTTGCTTCCAAATGCACAGACCGGATGCGCCGGCTTACCAAGGAACTTGGAGCTACGGTCTTGTTCGTCAGCCACGACATGTCGAGTGTCCAACGTCTGTGCGAACAGGCTGTGTGGCTCGACCGCGGTCGGATCAAGATGGCAGGACCCACACTCGATATCAGCAAGGCCTATTACGCGTCCGTCGTCGAGCGCGAGGAAGCGCGGCTGCGCGCGCAGACTAGCCGCGCGGTTTCGCGCATGCGGCGGCGGGACGGCTCCGACGATGGCGGTGGCGACGAGCAGATAATGCTATTTCGGTTGGTTGCAGCGGATGGGCGTCCGCCTACCCTAACCCATGCGATACATCGGTTGGCCCTAGTTTTCGCTGACGGCAAGCGGTTTGAGGTGTGGCCAGGGGAGCCGATGGACAACGATGCGACCCAGCCCGGCTACATCCAAACCGATCCTGCTTGCACGATTTGGAGCCGACCAATGGTAGTCGGCGGGCGCCACGTCCGTTGTCTCGAAAACACCGGCAGCGTTTATGCGCACGCACCAATATTCTTTCGCGTCCCACCGGACTTAGCCGGTTTGGCGACGCTAATCGAGATCGAGCACAGTGCCACACCCGGGGAGGCCATCGCCATCGAGTTTCACGAACCAGGGGGTTTTCGGCGCCTCGGTCTCTTGGCCCCAAGTGGGCGCATCCAGGACTGGCGTATCGACAAGGCACCAATCGAAGTTCCCGCCCCCGATGCTTTCGTCGCCCGCACCGGGGCCGCGGACACCGTCTCAGCGGCGCATGACCTCCCTTCGCCTGTAGACCTCGGTTCTGCCGAGGCGCCACGCGATAAGTGGGAAAGCGCCGAGGCGCGCTTTCTGGCCATTACCACTTGTGAGCCCACCGGCTCGCCGGCGCAGCACATCTTTCGGCTCGGCGATGCGATCACGTTCAAGATCACGATCGAACTGCGGGTTCGAGTCCCGGTTTGCTGGCTCGCTGGCATCATTTTTGATGCGCAAGGCAATCGCGTTTTCCTCGGCGTTCACAAATTCGAAAGCGGTCTCGAGGCGGGGAAAAATGAAATACTCTTCCGCCTTGACCATCCTAATTTACGACACGGAGAATATGTTGGAAGTTTTGAATTGCTTCCGATGTTCGATTATTATTGGCCTCATCCGTATCGTATTCCTTATCTGTGTCATTGGGATCGCTGTATTTACTTTAAGATTGATGAGGATTACAACGGCTCGATCGCGCTCGGGCTGGTGGCGCTACCGATCGTCGTCGTCACCCGTGGTCCAAGCCAGGTGATCGATAATCGCGCCGGAGCCATGATCGCGGCGCCGATAGAGCTAGCATCAGACGCAACCGTCGGGTGATGCAAACGTGGCAGAAGTGACGACTTATCGGGGGACTGAAGGCGACAGTCAGGACAAGCTCGACGCGCTAAATTCAGAATTCTGGAATACGTTATGCGGGAGCGGTCTGGCGCGAGAGCTCGGTATTACCGACAGCTCGCCGCAATCGCTGCGCAAATTCGATCAGTGGTACTTTGCCTTCTATCCATACCTTACGGAATACATTCCGTTCGAGGAGATGCACGGACAGCGCGTGCTCGAGGTGGGGCTTGGGTACGGGACGGTTTCTCAGCGAATTGTCGAAAGTGGCGCCGACTACACTGGTCTCGACATCGCGCAAGACCCGGTTGACATAGTTAACTACCGGCTGCGCGTCGCAGACAGTCCCGGTCGAGCGCATCGCGGCAGCTTTCTGGCATCTCCTTTCGCCGACAGTACCTTCGACTTTATCGTCGCGATCGGGTGCTATCACCACACCGGAAACATGCAGCGCGCGCTCGACGAGAGCTACCGGATGCTGCGACCCTCGGGGGCTCTTGTCGGGATGGTCTACAATGCCTACTCCTATCGACGCTGGTTCAATGCCCCGTGTCAGACGGCGCGCTATCTGGGGTGGGATTTGTTCAAGCTTGGAACGCAGCCGCTTGTGAGTCCCGATGAGCGCGCCGCCTATGACACCGATTTGGAGGGTACGGAGGCGCCCCACACGGATTTTGTCTCGCGGCACCATCTGCGCCGGATGTGCCGGCGGTTCGGTACTTTCAACGCGACACTCGCCAACATCGAACAGGAAAGGCCGTTCCAAGGCCGCGCGCGCGATCGACTTTTGCAAACGGCATGGCCAAAACGGTGTGGTCTCGACGTGTATTTCTCGGCTCGCCGATAACAAAATGGCCTCGCTCCGCGCAATACAAGTAGACCGAGCGCGGTCGACCCTCTGCTCGCGATGTCGGTGATGACGACCGGCAGATTGCTCGTCGGCTATTCCAACGCGGCGACGCATGTTTCGACGACGATGGAGTATCTTTCTAGCATCAGGCGGCACTCGCGCTATGAAGTCAGCTACCTCCACGTAACTGACGACGCGGTTGTCGAAGTCGATTTGAACCAGTTCGACGCAGTGCTCAACAGCTATTGTGCGCGGTTATGTTTTCCTGGTTATGTCAATCAGGCCTACGTCGAGGCTCTCAAGGGCTTTCGTGGTGTTCGTCTGCTTGCCGTTCAAGATGAATATCACCGAACCGGCGCGATCCGCCAGGCGATCAGAGAAATCGGTTTTCACGCGGTGCTGACTTGTGTGCCGCCGGAGCAGCATGACTTCGTCTACCCCAAGGAAATGTTTCCCGATACCGAGTTCGTCACCGTCTTGACGGGCTATGTGCCCAGGGCGCTGAAGGCGCACGGGCTGCGTCGGATACCGCTGGGGCAGAGACCTGTCGCGATCGGATATCGTGGACGCGAGAATGCTGCCTATTACGGCCGCCTCGGCTTCGACAAATACGAGATCGGACGGCGAATGCGTGAAATCTGCCTCGCACGGGGTATTGCACATGATATTGAGACGAGCGAGGAAACGCGTATTTACGGTGACGCTTGGCACGATTTTCTCGGACAGTGCCGGACGACTCTAGGTACGGAAAGTGGCTCGAACGTCTTCGACTTCGACGGCAGTCTAGAGACCAAGTATCGGGAGATGACGACGAAGCGCGGTGGCACCGTCGGCTACGAAGACTTTTGCCAATACACCGACCCACTTGAGAACGAAATTCAAATGGGCCAGATCTCGCCGAGGATATTCGAGGCGGCGGCAGCCGGAACCCCGATGATCCTGTTCAGCGGACGATATTCAGGGATCGTTGCACCCGACGAACACTACATCGAATTAAAAAAAGACTTTTCAAACATCGATCAGGTTCTTGATCGGATCAAGCATATTGACACGCTCGAGCAGGTTGCTGATCGCGCTCATAGACATCTAATTCAATCGGGGAATTATGATTATTCTCGATTTGTCGAGATTGTCGACGCACTCATCGACCGAAACCGGGAGGGCCAGGCCCGTAGGGCGTGCGGAAGCCGCCGCCCCGCGAGGCCCCTCGATCAGAGGATGGTGGTTGACCCGCAGCCGGTTCTCAACGAGCAACCAACCCCTTGGCCGCGGGACGCAATCTATCATCGCTACAAACAGCTTTACCGCGAGCACGAAGCGCTGAAGCGCGAATTTGCCAACGAAACCGGGCGCCTCACCCGAGAAGTGCAATACCTGCGGTCGGAATTTGCTAGCGAGACCCAGCGCCTAATCCGAGAGGTGGAGGCGCTGCAGTCGGCATTAGCTAGCCGATCCCTGATCCGACTCGGTCGCGCTTTCTCACATTAAGACAATCCGGTTCTGTCGCCCCATCGATTGTTGAGAGTCGGGTTCCACTATCGATGTAGCGGCGCGGAGCGGTCTTGTCTCGCGGTCACGTGCAGCGGATGTGTTGGCGGTGCGGATCCTTTCCAGTGGTCTCGACATCCATTTCCAACGCGAAGATAGCTGTGCCCCCCGGACTGTACCACTACCATAGAATGAACTTGTCCACATTGGCGCCTCGTCGATCGCGATGGTGCCGCCATCGAATGACTAATCCTTGAGGCTCTATGACGAGAGGTAAGCTCCTCGTCGCCTATTCGAATGCGGCGACTTGTGTTTCGACAACCATGGAGTATCTCTCCAGCTTCAAGGTGTACTCGCAATTCGACGTCAGCTATCTCCACGTCACACACGGCGCTGAGATTGATCTTGATCTCAACCAATTCGATGCCGTGTTCCACAACTATTGTGCACGTTTATGCTTTCCAGGCTATGTCAGCCAATCTTATCTCGAGGCTCTCAAAGCCTTTCGTGGTGTCCGTTTGCTAGCGGTTCAAGACGAATATGATCGAACCAATACGCTACGCCGGGCGATTGCCGACATCGGTTTCCACGTAGTGTTTACCTGTGTGCCGCAGAGGTGGCGTGAGTTTGTTTACCCGAGCGAAATGTTTGTTGACACTGAGTTTGTTACCGTATTGACCGGCTACGTTCCGGCGGGGTTGAAGGCTCGCGGTCCTAGCCGGATTTCGATAGCTGAGAGGCCCATCCTCATCGGTTATCGCGGGCGCGACCTGCGTGGCCATTACGGTCGCCTAGGGTTCGATAAGTACGAAATCGGCCGTCGGATGCGCGAGGTCTGTATCGAACGCGGTATTCCATACGACATAGAAATGAGCGAAAAAAAGCGGATCTACGGCGACGATTGGTACGACTTTGTCGGCCAATGTCGAGCGATGCTCGGAACAGAGAGCGGGTCAAACGTATTCGACTTCGATGGCAGCTTGGAGGCCAAATATCTCGAGTTGAAGGCAATCAGCGGCGAGGACCCTCATTATGACGAGTTCCGTCATTATACCGATCCGCGTGAGCGCGAAATTCAAATGGGCCAGATATCTCCGAAGATATTTGAGGCGGCGGCTCTACGAACTCCGATGGTTCTGTATACTGGGAGTTACTCCGGTATTATCTTGCCAGGAGAACATTACGTCGAGTTGAAAAAAGATTTCTCCAATGTTGAAGCCGTTCTCGGACAACTAGAGGATATTGCCGCACTCGAAATGCTGGCGGATCGCACCTATCGCCATCTCGTAGGCTCCGGAAGCTACGATTACAGCCATTTTGTGGAGATCGTAGAAAATGCAATCGAACGCCACCGCGAGGGACGAGCAACTGTCCGGCCGATTGGGAAGATACTATCGCTTGCGACTCGTTCAGTTGCGTTCGATGCAGAGCCAACCCTGCAGGAGCAGCCGACATCGGCGCCGCGGGATACCTTCTTCTTTCGTTACCGGGATCTCAATTCGCAACACGAGGCATTGAAATCAGAGTTTTTCAAGGAGACCGATCGCCTGAAGTTTCAACACGAAGCATTGGAATCAGAATTTGCCAAGGAGACCGAACGCCTGACCAGCGAGCTTTACTATCTGCGTTCGGAGTTCGTCCGCGAAACGGCGCGCCTGATCGAGGAAGGGAATTTCCTGCGATCAGAATTCACCAGCGAGACCGCGAGGCTCACCAGCGAGACCGCGAAGCTTGCCAGCGAAATCAACTGGTTCCAAACGGTCCCCATCTGGCACTTGTGTTTTCGTCGTAGTAGTGCGCGCGTCATGAACATCATTAAGGCTGTGCCACCGCCAATGTTATTGCCGTTGCGATGGATCAGGAAAAATCTTCGCCGGCGTTTCCGCACCGCGTAATCGCACTGAACGAACGGCAAGGAATTACTTCGCGCGCTCGTGAAACCACAGACCGTTGCGGCGGCTGCACCGCTGTTGGTCCGGAAAACAACGAGCGATCTTGAAGGAAAATCTGGATTCCCGCCGAATCGCGGCGCGACCGGCCACGCAGTCATGCCGAGCCTCTCATAAACACTTCTATGAAAGATCGCCTGCGCACTCTTTACCTCAGCGCCAATGGCGTCGGACCGCAGATGCTCATCGCGGACACGGTATTACGGGGAGTGCTGGGCTACGGCGACGGCGACACTCCGCCCGCGCCGTTGCGACGATACCCTTGGGTCAATGCTCTCTTCGCCGAACTGCGCGACGTCTACGGTCAGCTCTCATACGTCGCCGACTGGCGCGAGGCGCTCGTCGGATACCCTGACTTGGAGGTCGAGTGCTGCAATATCAACAATCTCATACACTTTGGGCGCTGTCTACTCCAGCTTCGGAAATACGACTTGATTGTGGTGTCCCATACTGCTGCAGGCGATGATTTGACGGTATTGTTGCGGGCGGCTCGTTGGTTTGACCGGAGAAGGGCGCCGATGGTCGTATTCATCGGAAATGAATACGACATACTGGACGACAAACTTGCGTTTATTCGCGAGGTCGACGCCGAGTTCGTGTGCAGCCAGCTTCCGCTCGCGACTGCGCGCGCTCTCTATCAGGAATGCGAAAGGAGCCAAGTGATCGAGCTGCCGCATGCGCTCAATCCGAGACAATATTTCCCCCTTCCAGGAGCAACAAGGTATACTGACATCGGCTTCATCGGCGATATCTATTGGCCATTCGTTGGCGACCGCGAGCGGACGGATTTGATTGAGTGGTTCGAGGAGCACGGAGTCGAGCGCGGTCTGCGGTGCGACATTCGCAAGCAGCGCGTTGGACGCGATGCCTGGCACCAGTTTTTGAATCGCTGCAAAGCCATCATCGGGGCCGAGTCAGGAACCTATTTCCTCAACGATCGGGGCAGGTTGCTCGAACAGGCGCGTGCCTACAACCTGTTCGAGAACCCAAATGCCAGCTTTGAGGAAGTATTTGACAAGTTTTACAGCGGACAACCGCGCACCCTCTCTGGTAAAAGTATCTCATCCCGCCACTTCGAGGCAATCGGCACTAAGACCTGCCAAATTCTGATTACCGGGGAATACAACGGTATTCTCCAGCCAGATCGTCACTATATTGCGCTCGACAAGGATCTCGGTAACATCGACGAGGCAATGGCGCGGTTTCACGACGAAGCGTACCGAACGCGAATGGTGGAAGAAACCTACGAATACGTCAATGCTAAGCACACCTACGCCCACCGCGTCGAGCATCTGTTGAAGATTGTAAGCTCAGCCATACGCGGCTAGCTGAACTATTAACGGCTAAGTCTGTGATTCGTCAACGGCAGATATTGATGGTTGCGCAGCACAAGTATTGCCACGTGCCAATGTAATGCTCTTTAACTCTTACCCGTTTCTGTTGATGTTCTTGCCGGTCACGCTGGCGGGTTTCTTCCTGCTGGGGTTGTGGGATATTTGGGCCGCTGCGGCCTGGTTGGTTGTGGCGTCCCTGTTTTTCTACGGTTGGTGGGACGTGCGATTCCTCGGCCTTCTGCTACCGTCGATCGCCATCAATTATGCTGCCGCCCGGGGCTTGGCAGAGCTGGCCGTCCGTGGCCGCGATCGGCAAAAACGTTGGCTGCTCCGGGCAATAATCGCCACTAACCTGCTGGTCCTCGGCTATTTCAAATACATGAATTTCTTTCTGCATGCTACTAATGGCGTGCTCGATGCCGATTTCGGTCCCATGACCGTCATCCTGCCCCTGGGTATTTCATTCTTCACGTTTACCCAGATCGCGTTTCTGGTCGATACCGCGCGCGGCGAGGTTCGGCAGCTCAACTTCATCCACTACAGCCTGTTCGTTAGCTATTTTCCCCATCTGATCGCTGGGCCGATATTGCATCACCGGGAAATGATGCCGCAGTTTCAGGCGAAGTCGAGCTATGTCTTTTCGGCCGAGAATTTAGCGGTGGGGTTCGCCTACCTTGCGATAGGGCTGGCGAAGAAATGCCTTATTGCGGACAGCTTCTCGCCCGATGCGGCAGTGGTCTTCGAGGCTGCCGGGAAGGGGAGCGCGCTCGGTGCGTTCGCCGCGTGGCAAGGAGTACTCGCCTACACGCTACAGCTCTACTTTGATTTTTCCGGCTATTGCGACATGGCGATCGGGCTGTCGCGGCTGTTCGGCATTCGTCTGCCATTCAATTTCAACTCACCTTACCAGGCGGCGGGCATCATCGAATTCTGGCGGCGCTGGCACATGACCTTGTCGCGCTTTTTGCGCGATTACCTTTACATTCCCCTCGGCGGCAACCGGCGTGGTCGAGCGCGCCGCCATGTCAATCTGATGATCACGATGCTGCTCGGCGGATTGTGGCACGGCGCCAATTGGACGTTTGTCGTGTGGGGCGGTCTGCACGGGCTTTATCTGATCGTTAATCACGCGTGGCGAGCGGTACGGCCATCCGCGGCCCTAGCGCGGCTTCCCCTTAGATTGCGCATGTCGATTTCCACAATTACCACTTTTATAGCGGTAATTGTTGGCTGGGCCATTTTCCGAGCGTCTGATTTACCGAGCGCGGCGAATTTGCTTGCTTCCATGGCCGGTCTAGATGGTGTCAATCCCTCTGGCGACGTGGTGATGCCCTCACTGGCGGCGGGATGGTCCAACATTTTCGGTCTGTCCCCGGGTGCATCACGTTGCTTCGAGTTGTTACGCTATTTTGGTACGCTGGCGGCAGTGCTCGCGCTGCCGAATACGCAGCAGATCATCGAGGGGGATCGAGTACGCCGTGATGCAACGTTTCTATGGCCGCAGCTGTACATCGCCTGGCGCAATAATTTCGCTTGGGGTGCCGTACTCGGCCTTACTGCTGCCGCAACATTTGTGACGTTCGCGCGAGTCAGTGAGTTCCTCTATTTCCAGTTCTGATCGCGACGCATCGATCATCGCGATGGCCGGGGCGAAACCCCACTCGTTTTTGACCGGGTTCTTCACGGCGTTAACATTGGCGCTCACCGCAATCGGCTTGCTTAACTATGTTGTCGATCCGTTGCATTATTATCGAGGGTTAACGGCAATTAATCGCGTGTTCTTTTCCGGGTATCAGCGTTATCAGAATGTTGGACTCGCGCGCAGTTTCAAATACGATACGGTGGTCATCGGCAGTTCGGTCACCGAAAATTTTTTGCCCTCCTATATTGAGCGTTCCTGGGGCGGTAAAGCGATGAAGCTGTCGATCTCGGGGTCGACCTCCTACGAGCAATCGCTGATCCTCCAACAGGCGATTGCCACTGGCCAGGTTGCACGTGTGCTCTGGGGTCTAGATGTATCGGCGTTCTACAGCGGTGCCTTGCGGGTGCGGGATGATCAGGCGCCATTCCCGTATTTCATGTATCGCGACTCGGCATTGCTGAATATCGAATATCCGCTGTCGCTGTCAACATTGGATCTTTCGCTGCGCGTATTGAGAGGCTGGGGCGAGACTGATCTCGATGCGCTCGACACCTGGTACAAGCGTTTCAAATTTGGCGCAGAGACGGTGCTGGCGGGATGGTCCGGAAGTTGTCAACTGTTTGACCACAAATACCTGCCGGACCGGAACGTTGCGCCTGAAGCGGCGATCGCTCGGATGCAGGAGGCGGTGCGGCAAAATCTGGTAGCCATTGTGCGCGCTAACTCTCGTGTCTCCTTCTACCTGTTTATGCCGCCAATGGCCCTACTGATCTATGTCCCGGCGGATAGCGGGATGCTGACCTATTCGCTCCCGTTTCGCCAGTACATAGCGGGGCAAATTGCAGCTGAGCCCAACGTACGCTTATTCGATTTTCAGTCGATGCCGGCACTTGTCGGCGATCTCAACCGTTACAAGGACATGCTGCATTTCGATCTGGCCACGGCCGAATACCTGATCGATGCAATGCGTGATGGCACCGGGCGAATTGACGGCCAACAGCTGTTGGCCAATAACACTCGCCTAATAGATCAGGTCAACTCTTACAATCATTGCAGCGATCGAGGCCCGTTAGTGGCCGGCCACTAGGATGGCTCCCACTTTTTGCAGACCACAACTTTATCGTACCAATCTTTTGCGCCGGAGACACGCCGCGCCCGGTCTTTGTGTCTGCCGGACGAGCTCTGCTGTCTTGATCACGGACTGTCGCTCGCTGACGAGACGGGGCGCGCAGAGATCACGCAGTCGTCGCGCTACCTGGCATGCCCTGCCGGCTGTCGCGTTCCTGTGGTCTATGGAATCCCCCGGTTTGTATCCTCTGATGGCTATGCAGCCGGTTTCGGGCAGCAATGGAACAGATTTCGCCGCACCCAACTCGATTCCTTTACCGGAACGACAATCTCGCGCGACCGACTGGCACGGTGCCTTGGCGGGTCACTAACCGAATTGTGCGGGAAGACCGTATTGGAAGTCGGGTGCGGCGCGGGTCGCTTCACCGAGTTGTTGCTTGCCGCAGGCGCCCGGGTGTTCGCCAGCGACTTATCGAATGCGGTCGAGGCCAATTACGCCAATTGCTGCGGATCGGTGAATTATTTTGTTTGTCAGGCTGATTTGCGAGCGCTTCCGGCACGTCGGAGCTTGTTCGATTTCGTGATTTCTCTCGGGGTGATCCAACATACTCCCGATCCGGAGGCTACGATTGCCACATTGTGTGCGTTTGTAAGGCCCGGTGGCTCCCTGGTTATCGACCATTACCGCTACAATGCGGCGGACATGACGCCTATGCGGCAACGTTTGCGGTCGTTTCTGATCCGGCGCGATCCGCGCGTCGCGCTGCTTCTCGTCCGCGGCCTGGTTGCCGCATTGTGGCCAGTGCACCGCCTGCTCTGGTGCTTGTCCGGCAACCGGTGGTTCGCGAAGGCGCGGCGGCTGTTGCTGCGGTATTCCCCGGTGCTCGATTATCACGATTATTATAATTACCTGGGACCTCGGCTTCTCTATGCCTGGGGCGCGCTGGACACTCACGATTCACTGACCGATTTTTACAAGCACAAGCGTACCGTTGAGCAAATCACCAACTCGTTGCGGCGGCTCGGTTTCGACAATATCGAGGCGAGTTATGGCGGGAACGGCGTCGAGGCGCGGGCTACGAAACCCATGTCGGCGAACAACCACTGATGTGCGGGATCGCTGGCGTCTTTGAGTTCGATCCAGAGGCGCGCGTCGACCCCCAGCTATTGAGGCGAATGACGGATCTGATCGCCCATCGCGGGCCCGACGACAGCGGTCATTGGATTTCCGGCAACATTGGCCTCGGCCACCGTCGTCTGTCGATCATCGATCTCTCGCCGGCCGGCCATCAGCCGATGGGCAGTGCCGACGGCACTGTCTGGATCACCTATAACGGCGAATGCTACAACTATACCGAACTGGCGATGGGTTTGCGCCAGCGTGGCCACCGCTTTCGCTCGCAATCTGACACCGAGGTCATCCTTCAACTCTACGAGGAGCGTGGTGAGCGGTTTGTCGATGCGATCGATGGCATGTTCGCGCTCGCGATCTGGGATGCCCGTCGGAGGATTTTGCTGATCGCGCGCGATCGCATCGGCATCAAACCGGTTTACTACTTTGCCGACAACGAGCATTTCCTGTTTGCGTCGGAAATGAAGGGGCTCCTGGCCGATCAGCGAGTGCCGGGCGAGATCGACGCGGCCGCCCTCGGCGAATATTTTCATCTCCTCAGTGTTCCGGATGCGCGTTGCATCTTGAAAGGCGTACGCAAGCTGGCGCCCGGTCACTATCTGAAAGTCAGCGCGTGCGGCATCGAGCAGCGGCGCTATTGGGATCTCGTGATTGATCCAGACCCGCACCTCTCTTTCGAGAAAGCTTGCGCCGAGTTCGAGCCACGCCTTGCGACGGCTGTGAGCTCGCACATGGTCGCCGATGTTCCGGTCGGCGCCTTTCTTAGCGGAGGTGTCGATTCGAGTGCAATCGTGAGCGTGGCATCGCGGGCGGCAGCCGCCCCGATCGAGACCTTCAGCATTGCGTTTCCGGGGCTGTCTGAGTTTGACGAGAGTCCCTACGCCAGCGCGGTAGCGGAACATTGCGGGGCGTGTCATCGCGAGTTTCATCTCCTGCCGAGTTTGGTCGACGGGCTCTCGCGGGTGGTCTGGCATGCCGACGAGCCCTTTGCCATTTCCTCGGCTTTTGCCCTTTACTTCCTTGCGGAACTGGCCCGGCAGCACGTTAAAGTCATATTGAGTGGTGATGGCGGCGATGAACTTTTTGCCGGTTATGTCTGGCGTCACGCCGATTTTCCGCCACTAGCGGCGATCGGCGCGGCTTTCGGCAACGGGTTCGCAGTACGGCTCCGTAGGGTTATCACGCTTTTCGGCGCGGCGGCCGGCCTAAGGCGACAAACGATCTCGCCGCGTGACGAGCGGTACTTGCGCTCTTTTGCCTGCTTTCAATACGAAGATCTCGCGGAACTACTGGCGCCAGATGCCGCGGCATCGATCCTAGACGGGCTCGAAAACAGCGTCGTTCAGCGCTGCCTCGATACTGCACAAGGCCGGGATCAGCTCGACCGCAAACTATACACGGATATCAAGACAACGCTTGTCAGCGAGATGCTAACCAAAGTGGACCGCATGACAATGGCACACGGGCTCGAAGCGCGCGTCCCGTTTTTGGACCACCATTTGGTCTCTTGGGCCTTTACCGTACCGTCGCAGTACAAGCTTTGCGGGAGCGAAGGGAAATATCTCGTCAAAAAAGCGCTGGAGGCCCATCTGCCTGCCTCGATCCTGTATCGACCGAAGCAGGGCTTCAACGTTCCGATGAAGCTATGGATGCGTGACGAGCTGCGGAATTTCGTCTGCGACTGTTTGACGGGCTCGCGCTTGATGGAGCGAGGGCTATACCATCGCAAAGCGGTGAGCGCCCTGCTTGATACGCATATGTCAGGCCGGACCGACGCCTCAAACAAGATCTTCGCCCTCTTAATGCTCGAACTTTGGTATCAGCAGTTCTGTGATCGCCGTGCAGACTTTAGGGCTCCGTCCCCTTCCTGCTGACCGGCAGAGTGGATGAGTGCCACCGTCGAGCGGACCCACAGCGAAGGGCTCCCAAGCGCGGCAGCTGCAGCGCGTCAACTGACCATCTGCGCCATCGGCTACGCGACGAGCCCGCATGTAGCGGCGCGCGTGCGCTGCTTTGCCGAGATGGGCCACCGCGTGTTCCTAATTACCGAAACACCCAGTCCGTGTGGTATCACTGGCGTGACTGAGCTGGTGCCTGCCCTGGACCCCGAGTTCGCTTGCAGCCCGTGGCTCCGCCTGTTCCTCTGGGCCGGCAAGCAGATTGGCGGGAGGGCGGTCGACGACAGCTGGCGGGTTGCGGCCTTCCTGCGGCTGCTGCGGCACTGCCAGCCCGATGTCGTGCACGTCCATTTCGCGTACAGCTATTACGGCTGGCTCGCGGGCTTGCTCGGCTGCCGCCCTCTAGTGGTCACGGTTATGGGGGGAGATGTGCTGTTCGAAGAGCAGGGTACCCCGACAGCCGCGGGTAAGTGGTTGACCCTGGAGCTGTTGCGCAAGGCCGATTACATCACTTCCAAATCAAACTATTTGATCGAGGTGCTTGATAACCTCGGCGGGTTTGCCGGTAAATGCGAGCGCATAGTCTGGGGAGTTTCGCTCTGCCGATTCCGCCGTGTAGAGTCTTCCGAATTACGGGCAAAATTGGCGCTTGGCCGCGAGCGTCGGGTTATCTTCAGCCCCAAGATCTTGCAGCCACTCTATCGCGTGCACCTCGTCGTCGAAGCGATGGCGATCGTGCGCCGCCGGTTCCCGGAAGCTATCCTACTCGTCGCCGAATACTCACCCGACCCCAGCTATCAGCGCACAATCGTGCAGCGGGTCGAAGAGCTCAGCCTTGGCGGCCATGTTATTTTCTGCGGAACGATCTCACACGCCGATATGCCGGTTTACTACAGTCTCGCCGAAATGTCGGTGGCTGTACCATCCTCTGATGGGCTGCCGCAGACCCTGCTGGAGAGCATGGCCTGTGGGACCCCGAATATTCTAAGCCGCCTGTCTCGGTACGAGGAGATTGTGCGACACAATGAAAGTGCCTATTTCGTGTCGGCAACCGTCGAGGAAATTGCGGCGGGGATCAACACTCTCCTCGACAACGGTTGCCTCCGACAGAAAATCGCCGAAAATGCCGAGACAATTGTCCGGCGAGAGGGCGATCTCGATCGGGAGGCGCGGCGCGTCGAGACGCGTTACCAGCAACTCGCCACGACGGTTCGTCCGCGAGCGGTCGGGTTGGCGGGGTTGTGGGCGACAGCTCGGTCCTACTTCCGCTTTCGCTCCGATGTCGGCAGATTTACGGTGCTGCGTCGAAGCGCAAAAGGGGGCACGAGCTGATGGGGGACCCGATCAAAGTTCTAATGCTCTGCGCCCATGAACCGAGCCTCGACCCGCGCATCCGCTGGGAGGCTACGAGCGCCGTGTCCCGGTTCGACGTAACGGTAGTGGGCTTCAACCGCGCCGACGGATCGTGCCCGACGGTCGAAATTCGCGACAACTACAAAACGATCCGGTTAAACCAAAACGAGGTCAGCGGGCTCTACTATTTCTGGCGGCTGAAAGATGTCCTGCCGCGCAGCGTACTATTACCAGGAACTGTCGTGGCATTGGCATCGCTGCCGGTGTTGATAGTTGCCGAGATCGTCTTGCGGCTCGTCTTTTGGCTCCTCTATAAGCCGGTGTGCTGGTCAATCAGGGGCGTACGCTCGCTGCTGGCCAAATCGCTTGTGCTGTCGCTGGCGCTGCGGCCGTTGCACCGCCGGCTGGGTGCGGTCCGTCGCCGGGTAAAGGCGCGCGTACATTATCGGCTAATGGCGCGCGTGCATTATATTGTGGCGGTGATTCGGGTCCAGTTCGCCCCGGCCGTCTCAGTTTTCTGGAATTATTTGCGCGAGCTTGCCGAGAAGCCCGACGTCATCCACTGCAATGACCTTGACACGCTTCTCATTGGTATATTAGCTAAATCTAGATATAAATGTCGCGTGGTTTATGATGCTCACGAATTCTGGCCAGTATCCGATTCTCTGTGCACCTGGGTTGACACAACTTTCTTTGCTTTCCTTGAACGCTTGCTGATTCGAAAAGCAGATGCCGTCGTCACGGTTAACCCACTGCTCGCGGAAGAGATCCGTCGCGCCTATCATTTGAAGCAGGTTTACTCGGTCCCGAATGTCGAGCCTTGGGTTGCAGATCGGCCGACAATCGCGAACTCCTTGATGAGTGAACTCAGCGCCGGGCGAGTGAAATTTCTTTTCCAGGGCCGATTTACTCTCGCCCGGGGAATTGAGGAGCTGATTCAAGCCTGGGCGGAAGTCGACAGCAGCAAAGTTGCATGCTTTCTTCGTGGCCCGGACAACATTTGGCGCCAGCAGGCGATGCAGTTTGCAGCGCAGCTCGGCGTCCTTGACAAGAGCGTCTATTTCCTCGATTCGGTGACCGAAGACCAATTGGTTGCAGCAGCAGCTGAGGCGGATGTAGGGCTGATTCCCTATTTACCTCTGGCGCTCAATGAGCGATTAAGCTGCCCCAATA
>Ga0187846_10000298_pt1 | contig 30164 bp, 21 predicted proteins | sample TC_taG_FD_161473 | JGI IMG/M metagenome (GOLD analysis project Ga0187846, IMG submission 161473) | Biofilm microbial communities from the roof of an iron ore cave, State of Minas Gerais, Brazil - TC_06 Biofilm (v2) | ecosystem: Environmental > Terrestrial > Deep subsurface > Cave > Wall biofilm... | reverse complement strand
CAATTCTTCAGGTTCACCAACTCGCCCAAGCGGTATGGCTGCGCCCCGCTCTCGCTTCACCTCCGGGCTCATGCCTTGAGAATCAATCGAGCCGGGAACAAGGGCGTTCACGCGAATGCCGTAAGGAGCAAGGTCGAGTGCCATAGCGCGAGTAAGGGCTTCTATACCGCCTTTCGACGCGTCATATGCAGCCATCCCCCGGTGGGAGCGAGTGGCCCCTCCGCTGGACATGTTGATAATAACGCCTTGATGACGGCGGGCCATCACCTGGGCCGCACGGAAGGAACAGAGGAAAACACTTTTGAGGTTAACCGCGAGGACCCGGTCCCACCAGGCTTCGTCCGCCTCAAGGAAGTGACGTTCGACATTGATTAAACCAGCATTATTGACCAGCACATCCACCGTTCCAAAGAGTTCAAGCACAGTATCAAATAAGTGGTCGACCTGGCTCTTATGCGCAACGTCGGCAATACCAGGAACGGCCAGCCCTCCGTTTGTAATAATCGCCTGGACAGTATCTTCGGTGCCCTGGACGTTGACATCATTAACGATGACCTGGCCGCCCTCACTTCCAAAATGAAGAGCAATAGCCCGCCCTATGCCATGTGCAGCCCCTGTGACTAGCACTACCTTGTTTTTGAAGCGTTGCCCGATTTGCGTCACTCTATTCACTCATCTTTCTTGCCCATATCAGGCGAACGAGACCTCCTGAGGACATCAGCATCCTCCAGGAGTACGTTCATATCTATAATGAACATCTTTGGCTTCAAAATTGCCCTGAACCAGCAGCTCGACGAGTTCCTATGCGATTTTTACCCTGTCAATATCCATTAAATTCATGTGCCTTTCTTGCGCTACTACCGTAGTAATCAAGTATACGACGCTCGCGCAAGGCCATTGGGGGCATTAGCTCGATAGCTTGCTCTACTCCCAAGCGTGACATCACTATCACTCTTTGTCCTCCTCCAACTGCGTACATAATCCCACCCCACAAATGAGCTAGAAATAACGGCTCATAGTAACTCTCCGAGGTGTGACCCAGCGCAGTATACCAGGCCCGCCCGCCATCATACTCGTGATACCACGCGATAGGATGGTCAGCGCCCATCACTCCGCCCTTGTATGTGCTTTCATCTATTGTCATCAACACATTGACCTTCCCACGAGGATTTGAAGCGAAGTTATACCACTCATCGGTACGCACCCAGAGTGCCGGTAGCATCACCGTCGATGGATGGGTTCTATCGATCACATGAATGGTCGCCTGTACTACTTTCGAGTGTCTATGTATACGGTCGAAATATGCTCCCACCAGGCCCCCATACCAGGACCAGGCGTATTCTGTATCGCTGGCAGAGTGCACGCCCACATACCCACCGCCAGCCCGAATATAGCGCTCAAACGCAGCTTTCTGATTATTATCGAGGATGTTACCAGTAGTCAGCAGGAAGACAACAGCACCGTAGTGTGCCAGATTCGCATCGGTAAAGGCCGCTGCGTCTTCAGTAAAATCAACCGAGAAGTTATGTTCGGTAGCGAGCTTTTGGAGCGCTATTTTTCCATCCTTGATCGAGGCATGGCGGAAACCGCCCGTCTTCGAAAAAATGAGTAGCCGCCTGCTACATTGATTGATTGTAGCAGGAGAACCACTGCTATTAGTACCGGCCTGCTGTGCATTGCAACTGACTTGAGTAACAGTCGTGGTGGCGGTAGGCCCATGAATGAGGCTACAGCTTGCAGCCGTCAATAAAGCGGCTGAAAGTAAGAATACAGGTGCAAAGGTGACCAGCCAGTACTTCCTAATCATAAGAATCCTTCATTTCCCTCTATTATAACCTTCCCCCTATTTAGATGCGATTGCCCCGGTCATAGACCCATCTTTCTGCTATACTTAGGATGAGCCATTTTTTCGTTCGGATACTCGTCAGAGCCCAGTTATGCGAACAACCACAGATGGATCTACAGACCCGGTAGGAATTTGATCACGGAGCATGTCGATTTGGCGAGTCGCCGTGCGTCGTTATTGTACAGTGGTGAAATGTATTTCTTGAAAAGATTCCCATAAGGAAGGGGGATATCGATGCGTTATATGTTGTTAATCTATGCAAGTGAAGAGACCTACGCCAGGATGACCCAGGAGGAGCGCACTGCGCTGATGCAGGGTCACTATACATTCTCTAACGATGTGCAGAGACGTGGCCTCTTGACTGGTGGAGAACCATTGCAGCCGACCAGCACTGCGACCACCGTTCGTATCCGCAACGGCAAAACCTTGATCACTGATGGCCCATTCGCCGAAACAAAGGAACAGCTTGCGGGGGCTTACATCCTGAATTGCAAAGACCTGGATGAAGCCATCGATTTGGCGGCCAGAATTCCCGACGCGATGTTTGGCTCCATCGAAATCCGCCCGGTAATGAAAATATAGTCATCCTTATGGTGAGGTGTTGCCGGGACGAATCCGCTGCGGCTCAACGATTCACACTCCTGGCAATGGAGAGCTGTTGGGACTGGTAGCACGTTATGGACGCTATGCACGATCTAATCGCGCATATTTTTCAACAGGAAGCGGGGCGCGTAATTGCCACGCTGTATACCAGCATCCGCGATCTTGAATTGGTGGAAGATGCGGTACAAGATGCGCTCGTGCTCGCACTGGAGCGCTGGCCAGTAGATGGCACTCCCAACAATCCGGGCGCATGGATCACGACGACGGCCCGGCACAAGGCCATCGACCGACTGCGCCGCGAAAACACGTTGAATCGTAAGAAGGCCATCTTGAAAACGCTGATGGAGCTAGAGCAGGAGGAAGACAACGTGGACGTTGATGAGATCCCCGATGAACGCCTGAAATTGATCTTTACCTGCTGTCATCCTGCTCTCTCAAAAGAGGCACAGGTCGTCTTGACGCTGCAAACTCTGGGCGGCCTGACGACGCCTGAGATTGCACGCGCCTTTCTCGTCGCTCCGCCGACCATGGCACAGCGGCTGGTACGGGCCAAGCGCAAAATCCGGGATGCCAGGATTCCCTACCGGATTCCGCCCGCTGACGCCATCCCCGAGAGAATAGATGCTGTGCTGTCTGTACTGTACCTGATCTTCAATGCGGGATATACTGCGCCTATGGGAGACGAGTTGATCCGGCACGACCTCTGCGTGGAAGCTATTCGTCTAACGCGCATCCTGACGACCCTGCTGGCAAAGGAGCCGGCGCAGACTGAAGATGCAGAGGCGCTTGGGTTGCTGGCATTAATGTTGCTGCAGGACTCGCGGCGCAAGGCGCGCGTAAACTCAGCCGGTGAATTGGTCCTGCTGGAAGACCAGGACCGGACGCTGTGGGATCAAGAGGAAATCGCGCAAGGAGTTGAGCTTCTGGAACGGGCGCTGGCGATGAAAACCCCCGGTCCGTACCAGGCGCAGGCGGCCATCAATATACTGCACGCGCAAGCCAGGCGCCCTGAAGAAACCGACTGGGCGCAGATTGTAGCTCTGTACGATGTGTTGTACGAGATGATGCCGTCACCGGTGGTCGAACTGAACCGGGCGGTGGCAGTGGCGATGGCGGAAGGGATCGAACAGGGGATGATCCTGCTCAATCGGTTAGAAGACACAGGCGAGTTGAACGAGTATTACCTGTTTCACGCTGCTCGCGCCGATCTACTGCGGCGTACAGGCCGCTTGGATGAAGCTCAGATCGCCTATACCCGCGCACTGGAACGCTGCCAGAACAACACCGAGCGATCATTCCTCAGCCGGCGCCTGGCTGAGATCGCGGACCAGATGCGCTAACCTGGAGAGCCAGCAGCCGTAAAAGGTAGTGCTGCTGCCAGTCGGCTCTACTTTTGTGGCCGATAGGGGCCTGTAATGTGTTCGAAGCGAGGGCGATAGCGTGTAGAGTGATAGTCAGCAGGATCTACGCGCCGTGGTGGTAAATCCTTACCCGGGATATCTGTACTTATAAAAGCGCCATCGCGATGTGCCGCCATAACACCATGCGTGCCTGATTCAACCAGGCTCATAACCGCATTGGCATAATAGATCGCCATATGTTTGTCATAGAGATCCGGTTCGCCGCTGCGCAGGAAATAGGTCAGGTCAATCGGCAAAAAGCGTACGCCGGGTATACGTAGGGCAAGTTGATCTGCCAGGAACTCAGCCACGTTGGCCTTTTTCCGGTGACCATATGCATCAGGTTGCCCGACTTCCGGTACGGACATGCCAAGATTCGCTCCCTCGGAGAGCACCACAGTTGAATAGCTCTGTGGATTCCGCCGATCTTTGGCAATTAACCCGGCCAGGATGTCAATGTTGACAGGCACCTCCGGGATTAGAAGACGATCAGCCCACGTAACGATAGCCGCCTCAAGTGCAGTGAAGCCAGCATCACGCCCAAACATGCGGAATAAAACAGTCTCGCTATGAGATTCGGCGGTTGAGCGAATGTGGTTGATAAATTCTCCCGCCCGATTAATTGCCGTTTGAAATCCGATACAATAGTCCGTGCCAGGCACATCATTGTCCATTGTCTTGGGTATCCCCCAGATCGGAATCCCCTTTGCCGAAAGCACGGCAGCATAACTCAAAGTGTCATCCCCTCCCATTACCACCAGGCCATCCAGCTCAAGAAAGCTCAAATTCGCAAGCACCTCACTGGTCAGATCAACCTGGTCATCTGGTGCATGGTCGACAGCGTGAGATTGCAGGTGCGGTGGAAGATTTCTCACGCGCATGGCCGCAGGATTGGTACGGGAGGATTGCAGAATCGTCCCGCCCTGCCTGTCGATGGTGCGAGTATTTAGTTTATTCAAGGGCATCAGGTAGCTATTCTGCCAGGTGCCTGGTTCCTCAGGGTCGAAGGTCAGGGAATCAATGCTGCGTGATCGATCAAGGAGGGTGATACCTTCCCACCCCAGGCGTAGGCCCATAATGCGGATACCCAGCGGTTCTGCACGATAGACCAGCGCCTTGATAGCAGCATTTAACCCTGGCACGTCACCGCCACCAGTAAGTACGCCTAGCGAGCGAATAGGTCTTAGTGTCTGTCCCGGCATTATCCGTCCTCCTTCTAAGTGGCTTGAATACGTAAATCCTATTGATTATACTCTTTCAGAGCCTACCTTGACAGAAGGTGGCACAAGAATCTGTCTTTTATGCGTGCGACGCTCGTATTCAGGATTTGTGGAGGATTTTCTGCTTCTGTTCCTGAAATTCCTCATCAGTCAAAACGCCGGATTCTCGCAGTTGTCCGAGCAACCTGAGCTGAGCTAGCTGATCGCTTTGTGCGCTGGCCTCTGGCTGGCGTTGCTGATACTGGTTCTGCCCCTGCTGGCGTCCAATCAGGTAGCCTAACCCACCGACGATCAGACTGCCCAGCAGGCCACTGCGGCCAAACGGCGGCGGGCCAGGTCTTCTTAGAAAAGGACCTCCCCGATAACGGTAGTGATGTCTCTGCATGGTGTTTCTCCTTCACTTTGCTTTCAAGAGAACTTCTGTTAAACTCTGTTTCATCAGAAATTGCCCGTCAGGCTCTGGCTACCTCCTCTCTTTTGCTATACGAATAAGTCAATAATTTGATGCAAAAAAAGAAAAAGAAAAAAGAAAGGGGACACCGTCCCGAGTTTTGACAGTGAATAGTCTGGTGTGCCATACTACGCTTACGCCTTGTCAGAGGCGCTAAACCAGAATCATTGTTAGGAACAGGTATGTAAGTTCAAACTTGTGCCATTTAACAGATCTGCTTCCGCCAGCTCCAACTAGCAGGCAAGGTTCCTGGTAGTTATGGGCTGCTCTACTCACCGCCAGCTTCCCCTGGTCTGTTTCATGCTGCCCGCGCACCTCCTCTCGGAGCATTTCCACACCTCACGCTACCCTTCGCACTTCGCATATCAGCAACAGCGTCCGAACGTGCTGTGAAACTTGCATCGTATGTACGCTGTTTGGCCTCAGCTATGTTCCGCGTAGGCTACTCTCCGTTGAGAGGACTGGTCTTGCTCTATTCTCTTCCACCAAATAACAGAGGAGGTCTTTATGGAATATCCAACATCTTCTGCCAGGGGCAGCCTCGATCAGGCGCTCCTGGAGCTTCATCGTGAACTCGCCCATACCTGGGGGATCGACTTCCACCGCACTCGGGCGCTCCTATGCCACCTCGCCAGCGGCAACTGGTACGCGATTAGCGACCTGATTGCGCTAAGCAGCCTGTCTCACTGGAATGTCACCCACCTCTTGCAGCGGCTCCAACCCTGGATGGAACACGAAGGCGAGCATGTCCGCCTGCATCCAATGTTCAAGGATCTTTTCACTTCCATCTTCGACTGCTCGGACATCTCTAGCGAGTCTCTCATGACTCCCTACGAAGTTGCTACGAAAGCAGGTGAAGTGGCAGCGCACTCCACAGCGCTGCTGGCGACAATGACACGTCTGGTGAACAGTCTTCCTTTCAGCCCGGTGAGACACCTGGATCATGTCTCGGCAACGCCATTGACCTGCTTGAAGCGAGCACTCTTTCTGAGCAAGAATTATGAACTGGCGGGAGCAAAGATCCTGTTGCTGGGAGATCATGATCTGACTTCACTTGCCCTCGCCCAGGTGTCTCCAAGCGTTGACATCACAGTCGTTGATCTTGACGAGCGCATCCTGGACTATATCAGCGTCATCTCCGCTCAACATGGGTGGACGATTCGACCCGTGTTCGCCGACTTACGCATCGAGCTGCCCAGGAGCGTGATGCAAGAGGTGGATCTCGTATTCACTGATCCACCGTATACGCCTGCAGGTATTCATCTGTTTCTCAAACGTGGACTGGAGGCGCTCAAACCCTCCGGCTATGCCAGGCTCCTTTTCTGCTATGGATTCAGCGAACGCCGTCCAGGCATCGGGTTGAAAGTCCAAGCAGTCCTGCATGACCTCAGTATTGTGACAGAAGCGATCCTCCCACATTTTAACCGCTATCGCGGTGCGCAGGCCATAGGAAGTCACGCGGCCCTTTACATCTGCCGGCCAACTCGTAGGAGCCTGCCCGCAGCAAAAGCACAGAAAATCGATCCACGGATCTATACACAAGGGAGGAGTGCCGAGGAAACATTTGAGCGTGAGTTGCTTCCAGCAGGCATCGTAGCAACCGTCAAACGCTCTCTGGCTGAACTGGTCCCTGCGAGAGCGATCCTGGTAGGAGAAGGCTGGCCCAAAGACATGATTGGATCGCTGCAAACGACGTCACTCGGTGGCTACCTCCGCTCCATGTACGCCATCTCCCAAAGAGGCTTACCCTCACACTCTGGCCTGGTCGCCATCAACCTCTTTCCCCATTTCAATGCCTATCTTGTGCGAGTGCTCTTTATGGCCGCTGCCGAACAGGTTATCCTCGTGGCAGTCGACGATGTGCTTTGGGTGCTCTTCAACGAGCACCAGCATGATCCTTTGCGAACACTCATCGGGAGCAAGTATCAGGTGGTTTCACGAGAGCGAGGCTATGCCCGTCAACCAGGAGTGGTCCATGTGAAGCAGGCCCATTCCGCGACGCCAGTGAGTTCCGTGTTACGCTATATTATCGACCACCGGCAGGCAAAGCTTGTCAATGCCTGGCGGGAGGCACTCATTACATGGGGAGATAAGCAGGGTCGTCGCATCTCCAAAAACGAGGCACGCCGGCTCATCGATCAATGCCCCCTCGCCGCGCGACATATGAACAGTTACCTCTCGGAACTTCCACTGAGCGATTTGAGGGCACTGGTCATCTATGTTGAGCAAAACCTTGAGGCACTCCTTGCACCTGACCAGGAGGAACACCCTTAGCACCGGCCCTCCTGTTCATCAGAAAAGTGGCTTCTGCGGGACGCCGGATGTGTTTGAAGGGATGGACATACTGTGTCATGATAGCCTGCCTCCGGTGGCTTGACCATCCCATAACCTGATGCGAGGAGGGGCCATTGATACCCAGGTTGATTTTACCATCATCTTGAAGTCGCTGTGTTACCACGAGGTGGTGTAACTCTATTAATGATCGGCAAAGGTCTTGCGCGCCACATACTGCCCCCCACCTTTGCCTCCTACATACTCACCATCCCTCACAATCACCCGCCCGCGGAGAAGTACCGTATCTGGCATTCCCTGCACGCGCCTGCCCTCATATGGCGTGTAATCGACGCGTTGATGCTGGGTTGCGGCGCTGATCGTCGAAGTTCGTTCAGGATCAAAGATAAGCAGGTCGGCATCGCTGCCCGGGGCGATGGTCCCTTTGCGGGGGAAAAGTCCAAAGAGCTTGGCAGGCGCGGTCGAAACCAGGTCCACAAAATGCTGTATGCCCAGTTTACCCTGGCGCACTGCATTGTACATCAGGATAACGCGATGCTCTACCCCTGGCAGCCCATTGGGTATCCTGGTAAAATCGGTCAAACCCATCTCCTTCTGACCACGATAGTTAAAGGGAGCATGGTCGGTAGAAACCACCTGGAGTTCGCGACGCTGTAAACCGACCCAGAGCGCCTCATTGTCAGCATCGCTACGCATGGGCGGTGTGCAGACGAACTTAGCACCTTCAAAGCCTGGGGCGGCATAACAACTATCATCCAGGTAGAGGTACTGCGGGCACGTCTCTCCCCAGACAGGTAATCCTTTGACGCGGGCAGCAGCGACAGCATGAAGCGAATGGGAGCAACTGACATGGACAACATAGAGAGGCGCTTCGGCCAATGTTGCCAGAGCGATAGCACGCTGCGCAGCCTCGCCCTCCAGGATAGCTGGGCGCGAACGAGCGTGATAGATCGGGGCGGTGCGACCGGCAGCAATCGCCTCACGTACTAGGAAGTCGATCGTAATCCCATTCTCTGCATGTACCATTACCAGGCCGCCCAGACGGGCAGAGCGACGCAGCACACGATAAATCGTCTCGTCATCAACCATGAAAGTGCCCGGATAGGCCATCAATAGTTTAAAGGACGTCACTCCTGTGGCAAGCATCTCATCCATCGCCTCCTCGGGAGCAGAGGCAAGATCGGTGATTGTGATGTGAAAGCCGTAATCGATCACTGCCTTTCCCTCCGCTTTACGATGCCAGGATTGGAGGGCTTCAGCCAGGGTATGCCCGCGCTGCTGATTGGCGAAATCAATGATGGTAGTGGTGCCGCCACAGGCGGCAGCTATCGTACCCGTCTCGAAATCATCGCTGGCAACAGTTGTGGGCAGTGGAAGTTCCATATGCGTATGTACATCGATAGCGCCTGGGAAGACATATTTACCCTGGGCATCGAGTACCATATCGTTTTGCAACGAGGCAAAGGTTCCGGGCGCAGCGACTGCGGATATTTGCTCATTCTCGATAAGTATGTCACCGGGAAAATCATCGGTCGCGGTGATTATATGACCATTGCTGATGAGTGTACGCATCAATGCCCCTCCAGATATATTATGCATTTTGACAAATTAATCCGGCTATCCGTAGTGGCCCGATTATGCACATTAACAAAATCATCCGGCTATCTGTAGGGGCCTGATTTATCGCGCCCATACACATCAACCTAAGTTGCCAACCACTCTCACTCTGAGTGAAGCGAAAGGCTCAGCATGACAGGACTGGACCTTCTTACGAAAGAGGATAGACTTCCAGATTACTATATACTATATCAGCCTGTGTTGCACCATCACTGGTAGCAAGAAAAGCAATTAAACCTGACAAGTAGTTTGTATCAGTTAACTCTACCAGGAACGCCCCATTCGCGTAGAAAAACAACCCGCTTCCACGCGCAATTACCTGTAAGGTATTCGTCACGCTATTGCCTGTCCTTAAAGAGGATGAGCCGGTCCAATCCTTCAAGGGAGTGCTCCCGAAACTATAATTACCCGACCTCAATATTCTATACTTACCCGTACTGCTTATCTCAAATAAATAGCCAGCATAGGTATTGAATAAGAAAGCAGTGGTGATGCGGAAGAAGAGGCCACCGGATTGCCCATTGAGAACACGCACATCCACTGTAATAGCCTCATCCTGGTAGGTATAGGCGGACTCTTTGCACCCATGTAGATTGTTTGCTTCTTTGACATGATAGCCATCAGAGGCAAATATGCAATGGCTATCCTGGTCCCAATTCGCCGCCGCTGTATTTGCATTGTTGGCATTATTCAATGCATCCTGGTAGGCAGGCTTACCTGCGGTTGCTGTTTGAATCACGCCAGCCGTAGCGCTGGCCCGCGCCTGCGCTGTAGCAGTCATACCAGCGATAGCGGCTGCGGTTTCCTGTGCCTGAACCGTAGCAGTGGCCGCCTGCGCTGTAGCAGTAAAATTTGGCGTCGGCGAAAGAGATTGTAATCCTGTTGTTGTCGAGGTCTGTGTAGTACCATTTGCGCTGTTTCCGCTGTGATTGGCATGAGGCATAACGATGGCAAGAAGCGAGGCAGCAAGCAGCACCAGTGCTAATAGTACAAGCACAATGCCAAACCTGCGGCGGTGATATGGTGGCCTGGGAGCCGGTGCTGATGGGGAGGGAGGTAATGGAGATTGTGGCATTTCTGCCCTTGCAATTGGGGCTTTGAGATCGGCTTGCGGAGCAATAAACTGGTAGCCTTCTGTCGCATCGACGAGAGGCGATGGCCTGACCGTTGGATTGACGGCAGCCACAGGCGGTAAATGAGAGAATACGATCTGATTGGTCCCGCCAATGGTGGCAGCAAAGTCAGGCTGCTCAACCCTGGGGACATCACTATGCTCCAACTTCCTAGCCTTGTTACTGTCACCAACTGCACGGCAAAACGCTTTTGCTAACTCGGTGGCGCTGGCATAGCGCTGCTCTGGTCTCTTCTCCAGTGCTTTGAAGATTACACGCTCGACCCGCGAGGAAATATGTGGAGCGATACTCCGTACCGAGGGAGGACGTTTGTTGATATGCATCGACACCACGGCAAGCTGATTCTCAGCGGGGAATGGTAACCGGCCCGTGACCATCTCGAAGAGTAACACCCCCAGAGAATAGAGATCGCTGCGAGTATCGGCTCTACGCTCCTCTTCAAATAGCTCTGGCGCAACGTAATCGACGGTACCAAGGACATCTCCTGTACTGGTGAGTTGTGTCAGGTCGCTAGTTATGCGAGCAATACCAAAGTCTGTGAGATAGCATCTGCCCCCAGCATCGAGCAGCACGTTAGAAGCTTTGATATCACGATGGATGATTCCCTGGCTATGAATGTAGTCAAGAGCACTGGCAATTTCTCGAATACTAGTACATGCCTCTAAGGGAGAGAGGGGAGAGCGACGAATTCGAGCGCGCAGGGTGCCTCCGTCCAAAAAAGGCATAACAAGATAGTAGCGGACGTCGCCATCTAACTGGCATTGACCGGAGCCGGCAATCGGCACAAGATGCTCGTGACGTAAGGAGGCCATCAGGCGTGCTTCACGAATGAAGCGGCGCAGCATTTCTTCATCTTCGCGCTTAAAGACTTTGACGGCAACCTTCCGTCGAAATTGTAGATCTTGTGCTTCGTAAACATTCGCCATCCCACCCTTGCCAATCAACCTTCGCAATTCATAGCGATCAAGTATTTTTCCCTCCAGGGCTGCCATGCGAATTTTTCTCCAGTTACCAGTGTTAATCCACCAGGACGGTCTCCAGGAGTTTCCTGTACCATACTACGTGGCAATGATGAAGCCGTCCGGAGTGGTGGCGATGCCTTGCCTTGTGGTCGCACCCTATAATCGCCCGCACAGATACTACACTCTTATCTAAAATCAACTACAGTACAGGCCACTTTGGTTTAATCTCAATCTCTGCTCGTTGATAGAGCGATTCGGCATGTTGACCGGCCTGCTTGATCACTTCCTCCTCATTCATAGTGAGCAACTGACCTTGCTCGACTACAACCCGCCCATCAACGACAACTGTATCGACTTCCCCACCCGTAGCTGCATAAACGAGCGATGAAACAGGATTGGGAGAGGGAGTTGTGTGCAGGCGATTCAGGTCAATGACAACCAGGTCAGCCTTCTTGCCTGCCTCCAACGAGCCAATCTCATGCTCCAGGCCGAGCGCACGCGCTCCATTGATCGTTGCCATCTCTAGCACAGTTTCCGCAGGAACAACTAACGGGTCATTGCTGACAGCTTTGTGGATAATAGCAGCCAGCTTCATCTCGCGAATCAGGTCGTAATCATTGTTGCTGGGGCCACCGTCGCATCCAAGGGCAACATTCACGCCACTGGCAAGCATCTGCGGAACCTTGCATACACCAGAGGCAAGTTTGCTATTTGAAGAGGGATTGTGTGATACATTTGTGTGCGTTTCCGAAAGTCTATCGACATCAGCCTGGGTGAGCCAGACCATGTGAACCAGCACTGTTTTCGGACCAAGTAGCCCAACGCTCTCGGCGTAATAGACGGGCGAAAGACCATATTTCTCATTGAGAAAAATTTTGTCGGCTTCGACTTCAGCCAGGTGCATGGTGATGCCCATGTTGCGCTGGTGAGCATAGTCACTCATTTCGCGATAGAGTTCGGAGGTGACGCCTCCAGGAGTACGAGGGCCAAACCAGACATGAACGCGATCATTGGCAGCACCGTTCCATTTGCTATGCATGTCAAGCACCCCAAAAAGGCTGGTCTCACGGCTCTCGACCAGGCCTGGATGCATTGAACTGGTTTGAGTGGCATACGTGCCAATGTCCATCACTATTCCAGCAAGGCAGGCGCGAACGCCGCTTTCTTCGACTGCCTTTGCAATGCCATCGAAGCCATAGCGATGGGCAAGCATCGATTCGAGGAATGTTGTAGTGCCCGATTTCAGCATCTCAGCGATACACAGGCGAGCACTGGCATAGCCATCTTCTTGCGTGAAATTCCCTTGTAGCATCCACACGCGCTCGCAGAGCCATTGTAAGAGCGCCATGTCATCAGCGCATCCGCGAATCAACGCCTGGGCAAGGTGAACATGCGTGTCGACAAGCCCGGGAAGAATGAGTTTCCCCTTCACGTCTATCACATTATCATCGTGATATTGACGGAGTAGAGCATCGGTTTTACCTGTGGCGGCAATGCGGTTATCGCTGATAGCGACTGCGCCATTGGCGATGATCTCTCGCCTGGGGTTCATAGTGATGACAGTGCCATTGGTGAAAAGCATGATTATCGACCTCCTGATGTTAGTGATTATAAATAATGCACATTAACACACTAATCCGGCCATCCGTAGGGGCCCGATTTATTGCGCCCATCGCCGATGATGAACTTTACCAAGCAAGATCGGTAAGTGGTCTGAAAGCGAGCAAGCCTGTCATCCTGAGCCCATTCGCTGCGCTCAGGGTAAACTCCGCGAAGGATCTGATTCGCACGGCACCGAGATCCTTCGCTGCGCTCAGGATGACAACACATTGCCGATCTTGGTCGTTAACATTCATCATCGGCCATCGGTGGATGTTTTGATGTCCGCATGAAAAAGTTAATCTCCATTATTTGCACTTCAAAGTGCCACATAGTCACGGGGCAAATATACCATGAAATGATCTTACACTCAACCGCACGGGAGTATTTGATTAGTTTGGCAAATGGCTTGCAGTGAGTTCCATCATGTAGCATTTTTAAGACATAGCCATAGCACTGAAGTCACCCACAAGTTACCCTCCATACTTCACAGCCGTCTCAATATTGCAGTGTTTGTATAGCTTTGCTACAATATGAGTATAAGGTGGTATGTTTTTTGCCTTTCGATCTCGTAATCAGCTTCCTATTCATCCATAGATAAATGGTACTAAATGAGCATTTCTCGCTCACATTTATAGATTTTTGTGCATTTTTTCGGAGATTTGCACACAAATGTGAAGCCGATCCGTCATTATTATATTATTAATGTAAATATTTTATAAAAGCCCACTTATTTTAATAATAACTATCTATATATTTTCTTTTCAACACAGCGAGTGATGCACACATATCACATAGAACCAGAAAGGGCTGAGCTATGGAGCAAGAAAAGCACCTGGTACCCGCTAATGATACTTATCGGCCGGCAAAACTTCCAGAAAATAGTCGAGCGGCCGCCGCTCAGCGGCTCAATGATCTGCCTCAGAAACCCGCCAGGGGAGTTTACTATGCAGTTCCTCACCGGCTAACGCATCCCACTGGATGGCGCACGCGACGCTATTTCAAACGCAAGCACCTGCGACTCAGCAATGAGCAATATACAGCCACAGATCGCATTGGCACGCAGTTCACCATGTTACCGATGGCGCTTGGAGCGCTGGCTTTCATGGTGGTACTTGCCTCAATACTAGTGGGTTTAACGGCGATAGTTCAAGCCACACAGGAACGCTATCAGCAGCAGGTGACAACGCTGGCGGATATCATCCCCAAGGATAGCCTGAAGATGTATGATATGCACGGAACGCTGATCTACCAGATGCTTGACCAGGGTATGCAGACAACCGTGCCGCTCTCGCAAATTTCTCAAAACTTGATAAACGCCGAAGTTGCCATGGAAGACCAGTATTTCTGGACAAATCCGGGTTATGATATCACGGGAATCGTGCGGGCAGCGATAACAAACATCACTCACGGACGCATCGTTTCCGGCGGCAGCACCATCACGCAGCAGCTAGTCAAAAATGCCATCGTGGGTAATCAGGATACAATCCTACGCAAACTTCAAGAGATTATCCTGGCCCCCGAGGTGACACGGCACTTTACCAAGCAACAAATCCTCACGATGTATCTCAACACCATTTATTACGGTGAACAGGCGTATGGAGCTGATGCTGCCGCCTTTACTTACTTCAACTTACATCATACAGCTACTGCCAGCGCAGCTTCCCAGCTCGACCTTGCACAGGCAGCAATGCTGGCGGGAATTCCAAGCTCACCTGCCGCCTATGACCCTTTCTTGCATCCCCAGGCTGCTTACCTGCGCATGCAAGAAGTGCTGAACGAGATGCGCCTCCAGAATTATATTACCAGCGAGCAGATGAGGGCTGCGCTTGCCGAGGCCAGCCAGCGGGGTTTCCTGCATCGCGGAGTAGTACGAAATAATCTCGCTCCGCATTTCGCGGATTACGCGATTAACGAACTGGCACAGTCGTTGAATGTAAAGCGTACAGACCTGGCGCGTGCTGGACTGGTCGTCCACACCACGCTTGATCTGCCGTTACAAAATAAGATTCTAAAGATCGCACAGCAGCACATTGCGCAGTTGACCGCGGCACATCACATGTCAGACGCTGCAGCGGTGATGATCGATTTCCATAACGGTGCAATTCGCGTGTTGTTAGGCAATATCGACCCGGCCAATCCGCACTATGGATCGTTTGACATGGCCTCCCAGGGTTATCGCCAATCAGGATCATCCTTCAAACCCTACATTTATGCCACGGCTTTTGCGGAGGGTATGAGTCCGGGTATGCCAGTCCTGGACGCATCATTTACGATTCAGCTTTGCTGTGGCCTGCCGTCCTATAGCCCGCAAAACTACGATCAACGCTTTCACGGCCTGATGCCGTATCGCTACGCCTTGCAAAACTCGTTCAACGTGCCAGGGGTAAAGGTACTGTCAAAAGTCGGTGTTGATGCCGCGTTACATACGGCCCAGCTTATGGGCATCACCAGCTACACCGGAACGCCAAACTACACAATGGTGCTGGGCACGCTCGGTATCCACTTGCTGGATCAGACCTCGGCTTTTGGCGTCTTTGCCAACGGCGGCGTGCGCATTCCTCCTCATGCGATCAATATGGTGACTGATCCACAAGGTCACCTGATCTACCAGTTCATACCCCAGGGGAAACAAGTTATCAGTAAGCAAGTTGCTTACATGATGACGAATGTGCTGAGCGATAACACCGCTCGTACCTACGAATTTGGCAGCTGTAGCGCCCTCTACCTGTACAGCAACTCGCAAACGCAATGCTACCAGGGCAACCCTGGCATTGTACACCCTGCGGCTGTCAAGACAGGCACGTCACAGGATTTCCGCGACAACTGGACCGTCGGTTATACCACAGATTATGTGATGGGCGTCTGGGCAGGTAACAACGACAACTCGCCGATGGTCAACATAACGGGTGTGGATGGCGCAGCCCCCATCTGGCATGATAGTTTGCTGCTGGCAGAGCAGGGACGACGCATTACCGACTTCCAGAATCCGGGAGGTCTGGTAAAGGAGGAGGTAAGTTATCCGGAGGGGATTACGACGACTGACTGGTACCTCAAAGGGGTACCTATCGAGAACTGGTATATGTAAAGATAGGTTGTCAAATACCCTTCGCGTGGTTACACCGGCACATAGATTTGTGTTTCTTCATCATAGCGATAGAGCGGATTCCCTTTTTGAAATTTCAAACTCCCATTGTTGCCGGCTGAGAGCCAGAGCAGCACTCGTGTACCCGCGGGGAGATGTAAGGGATAGCGCCAATGGTCCAATGAGCTAGCGCCAGTAACTCCGAAGAGCCATGCACCGCCATCATCAACAATGGTGTTGGGAAGCAACTGGCTACAAGAAAGCGAATTAGCGTCGTGAGTATTATCTACCTGGAGATCGCAGGCTCGCAATAACATACCATTCAGCGAGGTATTTGGATCGGCATAGGGATAGTCAGCGAATCCAGCAATTTGCTTACGTGCAAACATCGCCTGCGCCCAGATCCAGGAGCCAACACGAACTGGCAACATCGTTTGTACCAAAAGACGGATCTGCGTACCCGGAGCAATACGCACCGTCAGCAGGCATCCGTTAGAGCAATCAATGCCCCCCTGTTGCTGGCGAGTGACAGTTATTAAGGGTGTCGGTAATGGCTGTTGTGGTGAGGTAGCATCGACTTTGAGCACTACGCCGCCCAATGCTACCAGGGGATAGTGTGGCGAGAGCATGATTACCATGCCAGGTTGCAACCTATGACAGTCCTTGCCAACTGCGCTATCAAGCGCTTTCACCGTTTTGGGATTGGCATCGCTGAAAATCTGTCCCGCATCAACCATATGCATTTGGACTGAGAGAATCTCATCGCAGGAGTCCCCAGACTGCACAGTATAGAGTAACGAACCAGGTAGCGGCAGTGCTCCAGGAAAGGGCGGCAATGGAGTGGGTGTTGGCGGCGGCGGTGGACCAGAAATATTATAGAAAACGTTTGTTAAGGCTGGTAATAGATGTTGACCAGCCCTTGTCCCGAAAAGAAAAACGGGAATACCTACAACGAGTAGAATTGGCATGAGCAAGAGCAGTCGCCAGGGTATTGCGTGTATGATATCTCGACGATTGGATGCGCGACGCGGATGAACACGACCAGACATGGTCGCCTCCGTTCTCTGAGAGCTTTGTTCAAATATATTATAGCAACTCGAAGCCTCATTTACTACCGGTAAAGGTAGCTTGAAGCAATTTTACCGTCCTCCCATCGTCAGGGCCATGAGTGCGTTCTGTGCATGCATGCGATTCTCAGCCTGGTCGTAGATAACCGATTGCGGGCCATCGATAACTGCATCAGTCACCTCTACGCCACGATCGGCGGGAAGGCAATGCATATAGATCGCATCTTCCTTTGCCAGGGACATGCGGTGCTCGTCACAGATCCAGTGCTCGTATCGACGGATTGTGTCAACTATCTTTGACGGGTCTTTTACCGAGACCAGTGGTCCCCAGCTCTTAGGATACACGACATCTGCTCCCACAAATGCCTCATCCATATCATGGACAAGCTTAAAGCTGCCACCTGATATACGTGCGTTATTGACCGCATTGTCCAGGATCTCTGGCATCAACTCGAACTCAGGTGGATGAGCCAGGACGACATCGGCGCCAAACTGCGTGAAGAGTTCAATAACCGATTGAGGCAGCGACAGCGGCTTGGTATAGGACTTGGCATAAGCCCACGACATCACAACTTTTTTACCACGCACGTCTCTTTTCTTTTCAATACATGTCATGAGATCTGCCATAGCCTGGCATGGGTGGTAGATATCGCACTGCATGTTGATTATGGGAACGCTGGCATGTTCCGCTACATCCCTGAGATATTTATTTCCTTCACCCCAATCACAGTGACGAATGGCGATACCGTGTCCATACGCGGAGAGAATCTTGCCAATTTCTTTAGGAGTATCACCGTGCGAGATCTGCATCTTGTCCGGCTCTAAGAAAATAGCATGCCCTCCCAGGCGCGTCATACCTGCCTCGAAAGAGGTGCGGGTGCGAGTTGAAGAGAAGAAAAAGAGCATAAACAGGGTCTTATCCTCAAGTAAACGGGTAGGCAGGTCGAGTCCCCACTTCATTTTGAGATCAAATGCGAGTTGTAGTACGGTCTCCAATTCTTCTTTGGTCCATTCCTGTGTGCTGATAAAGTCGCGCCCGCGTAAATTAGTTTTCATTTTATAAAGATCCTTTCTTAATATCCTGATTGTCAGGTACAATCCATGTTCCCGTCTGACCTGCGAGGGCCTTGCCGATGGTTTCAGGCATAGTAATCAGAGCAGATTGTCCACCACGTTCAAGATAGTTGATGATAGCTTTGATCTTTGGCCCCATGCTGCCCCTGGCAAAATGAGCTTCTTCGTAATACTGTTTGGCCTCACTAAGCGTAATGCGCTCCAGGTCTAGCTGGTTGGGCTTCTTGTAGTTCAGAGAAACTTTCTCGACAGCAGTAGAGATCAACAAGAGGTCCGCATTCAATTCACTGGCCAGCAGGCTGGAAGCCAGGTCTTTGTCGATGACACCCTCGACGCCAGCGAGATTGCCAGCTTTATCAAGCACGACAGGGATGCCACCACCACCAACAGCTACCACAATAAACCCGTTTTTGATCAGCGTATCTATCGCATCTCGTTCGATGATCTCCCTGGGGATAGGCGAAGGCACAACGCGACGCCAACCCCGGCCGGCGTCCTCAAGCATCACCCAGCCTTCTTTATTCATCTTCACTCGCGCTTCCTCCTCTTTATAAAAGGAGCCGATGGGTTTGCTAGGATTCTGCATGGCCGGGTCGTTGCTACCCACAAGTACCTGTGTGACCAGTGTGACGCATTGACGGCGAATGCCACGGCGTAAAAATTCATTATGTAGTGATTGTTGAATCATGTAACCGATAGCACCCTGGGTATCCGCGCCGCAAGAATCAAGCGGCACAGTATGCAACACATTGTTCGCGAGTTCTGAGCGCAACAGAATGAATCCCACCTGCGGTCCGTTGCCGTGGGTGATGACAACGTTCCAGCCCTGTTCAATCATCGCGGCGATATGTACCGCCGTCTCGCGAACTGCATTAAACTGGTCCGGCACGCTCTGATGCGCCTCATCTTTAATTAACGAATTACCTCCAATGGCAACAACAGCCAATTTGGTCATTTGACATCCTCCAAGAAAAGCGGCAACATAGCATAAAAATCGGCGCACTGCACAACTTCTGTGGCAGGCACCTGGTCAAGAGTCGTGTGCGCCCAATGCTCTTCACCAGGGCCAAAACCGATTGCCGGAATACCCGCCTTGCCCATCCAGTAGGTGCCGTTTGTTGAAAAGACCCACTTTCCAGTTTTCGCAGGACGACCGTAGCAGCTTTCAAAAGCGACTTTGCCAGCCTGTACATAGGGATGATCCTCTGCTAGCGACCACGCCGGGAATATTTTTTCAACGGGGAAAACAAAGCCCGTATAGCTCCGCTCTGTGTATATCGGCACGACGATCTCGGCCAGGTGAGCATTGGGTAAAGCACGCAATTCGTCCAGTACAACTTCTTTCGTCTCGGCAGGATGCATACGACGGTCGAGATAGATCGAACACTCGTCGGGAACGGCATTGAGCGAGACACTGTGTGTACTGATACTGGTCACTGTGATTGAGCCAGCGCCAAGGAATGGATCAGGACGGCTCTTTAACTCTTGATGCAATCGCTCAACTCCTTGAATAAAGGGAATAGCCTTGTAGAGTGCATTGTCACCGCGTTCGGGCGCGCTGGCATGGCAACTACGCCCTTTGAAGGTAACACTTATCTCGGTGCGTCCACGGTGACCGCGATAAATTTCCATGTTGGTGGATTCACCAATCACTACGTAATCAGGGCGAATACCTTCATGTTCGACGAGCGCATTCCCGGAAATACCATCGCACCATTCCTCCATGTTGCCAAAATAATAGAGCGTCCAGTCTTTCGCCATGCCCAGCTTTTTTAACGTAGCCAGAGCATAGATCATGGGTGGTGTTGAACACTTTTCATCGCCAGCGCCGAGGCCGTAGATGATGCCATCTTCGAATTTGCCCTTGAATGGGTCCCATTGCCATTGAGCAAGATCAGCAACCCCAACCGTATCAATATGGCTATCATAGAGCAATACGCGGGGGCCATCGCCGATACGCCCCAGGATGTTGCCCATAGAATCACGCCTTACCTCGTCAAAGCCAAGCTCACTCAGACGCGCACCTATTGCATCACCAATCGAACCAATCTGGCTATCAAAGCTGGGAATGGCGACCAGGTCACGCAGGAACTGGATCATGGTATCGTGATGCTTTGCCAGTTCTTGCTGGACAACTACTTGTTCTTCACGGATGTTCATAACAACCCTTTCTTAACCATTGACTAATGATCTATCCTCATAGATACTGCGCATTCACATTATGCACTCGCTTCATATCCAGTACTTCGCGCAGCATCGCCACCAGGCGATAGTAGTTCACTATCACATCCTATTCCACAGGGCCTGTGAAAGCTCCCTTGCTCGAGCGTGAATACGTGCTTCATCTACAGTAAGCAACTGGCGATTACGCATCAGCCAGCGACCGGCGACCATTGTTGAATTGACGTGCTGTCCATCCATGCCAAAGATCAGGTGCCAGGGGAAATTTCCGCTACTGAGCGGTGTCGGCGGCAGGTAATCGAGCAAGACGAGATCAGCGGCACCACCAACACTCAGTTCGCCGACCCGCGGGAAATCGTTGCAGAACGGGCCAAAGACGGCATCTATTATGCGTGCGTTATGCTGAAATGCCAGGTTCAAAACCAGGTCGCCTGGCATTACCCGCGGGTCTGCCAGCTCCAGCTTATGCAGGAGGTACGCTACCTTCATTTCCTGCATCATGTTCATGCTGAAGCCATCGTTGCCCAAACCAACATTCACTCCTGCGCGAACCATCTCTTCGACGGGTGCTCGCCCTACCGCGTTGTTCATATTCGAGCGGGGATTATGCACGCTGTTAGTATAAGTTTCAGCAAGGCGACCTATTTCGCCGCTGTTGACATGCACGCAGTGCGCGGCGATACTGCGCGGGCCCAGAATACGATCTGCCTCTAAACGATCTACCACACGCATAGCATAGCGTGTCGTGCTATCTTTCTCATCAGAGATATCCTCGGCGACATGTATATGAAAGCCAACTCCCAGTTCAGATCCGCCGGTTGCGCAGCGTTCAAGTGTAGCCGTACTCAGTGTGAAGGACGCATGCAGGCCATAACTCGCGGCAATCAGGCCAGCCTCCGCCTGTTGCTTACGTTCGGCACGCAGCGAGCGGATGAAGCGTTCATTCTCGCGAATGCCATTTGCAACCACAGTAAGGCCATCACGGTCGGAGACTTCATAAGCGAGGCAGGCGCGAATGCCAGCTTGCTCAACGGCATTGGCGATGACATCCAGGCTTCCCTCTATGGCATTCGGGCTGGCGTGGTGATCAACGACGCAAGTTGTACCAAGGCGGATAGCATCAACTATAAACATTTCAGCGCTGGCTCGAGTATCCTCCAATGTCAGGAGCTTATCAAGCCTCCACCACAGGCGTTCGAGGATCTCTGGAAAGTTGCGTGGCGGCTCACCCGGGATAGCCATGCCACGGGCAAAGGCGCCATAAAAATGGGTATGCGTGCATAGGAATCCAGGCATGATTAAGCCGCCGTTCGCATCGACGTAATCGGCCTCAGGATGCTGTTGGCGCAGTGTAGTGCCAGTATCGATAGCAGCGATGCGACCGTCGCGCACCAGGACAGCCCCATTTTCGAAGAGCTGGTTTTGGGTGCCAAGCGTGACAACGGTCCCGTTGCCAATAAGAATGTCTGACATCTATTCAGCCCCTTTCTTTGGGATTGCTATCGTGGTATTTTACTATGCCGGTCATCCCTTTTCCCTGAGATAACTATGCACAACTTTCTCAACCATCCTCATCCCCTCTGAACCTTTTGCAATGGGCACAACACTCCCAGCAGCTTCCACTACAGCATCGATACTCTTAAGGCCGCTTCCCGTGACGAGCAAAACAACCTGCTCATCTCGCCCTATTTTCCCTTCGTCAAGCAGGCGGATCAGGCCAGCATAGCTGGCTGCGCCGGACGGCTCAGCGAACACTCCCGTCCGGCTGGCAAGTTCTTTCTCAGCCACAAGGATCTCTTCATCAGAGACGGTAACTCCAAAACCGCCGCTTGCACGAATCATGCGTACCGCCATTGCCCCGTTGCGCGGCAAACCAACGGATATGCCATCTGCAATCGTCTGCGCCGGATACGGCCGCACAACACCATCACCCTCCAGGGCACGCACAATCGCGGGAGATCCCTCAGCTTGCACTGCGATCAGACGCGGGATACGCTCGACCATCCCCAGGCGATAAAGATCCTCAAAACCACGATAGACGCCGCTGATAATACAGCCGTCACCCGTCGGAACAAGCACGCTGTCAGGCACCTGCCAATCTAGTTGCTCAGCGATCTCTAAGCCAGCGGTCTTCTTGCCTTCAACAAGATAGGGATTGTAACCTGTGTTGCGGTTGTACCAGCCAAAGATGCTGCACGCCTCGATGCATAGATCAAACGCATCATCGTAGCTGCCCTGCACTGCAAAGACGGTCGCACCACACATGAGCAGTTGTACAACCTTGGCACGCGGCGCATTCTGCGGCACAAAGATATAACACGGTAAACCTATTGACGCCGCCTGCACAGCCAGCGACGAAGCAGCATTGCCAGTAGAGGCACAGGCTACAGTCTTTCCGTCCGCACGCAACACCGCAATGATACTGGCCCGATCTTTAAGAGAGGCGCTGGGATTGCGCGTGTCGTCTTTGAGCCAGAGATTCTTCATCCCCAGAAAAGCCCGCAGGCGTTTCACTGCATAGAGCGGGGTTCCACCAATTGCCAGCGGTGGCTTATTCATTTGGCTATAAGAAAGCGGCAGAAGCGCGCGATAACGCCAGATAGTTGGGTCACGCTCTTCCGCTAACTGAGCGCGGCTGATATGCCTTGCGATTTGCTCGTAGTCATAGTGAACTTCGAGTACACCCAAAGGGCCACAGGCAGGACACGTATAAGTGACCTCTGCAGGGTCATAGCTGGCCCCACAGAGGACACATTGCAGGTGAAGAATGTGGTTGACTGGCATTAGCTTATTCCATCTACAGCGTGATAAATCGCATCCCTACCGGATCACCTCAAGTTTGACACGCGCCAATCTGGCTTTATCTTCTTTACTGATGGGATGCTCGCGGTCTGGCACCTCTAGCTCAGTGGGTACACCACAGAGTTCGGTAGAGAAGTAGCGCAGGCCGTTATCAGAGAGCACGGTTACAATCAGGCCAATGCCGGGATAGCGATGCGCAACTTTGATTGCAGCCGCAACATTGCAGCCAGAAGAGATGCCGCAAAAGATACCTTCTTCGCGTGCCAGGCGACGTGCCATCTCAATCGCTTCATCCGAGGTGGTGGTAACAATGCCATCCAGGTATTCAAGATGCAGCACTTCAGGAATAAAGCCATCTCCGATGCCTTCGATTTTGTGTGGCCCCCAGGCACCGCCGGAAAGGATGTCACATTCGTCAGGCTCAACGGCAAATACCTTGATCTTGGGATTATGTTCCTTAAGATATTTAGCCGCGCCGGTTACGGTGCCCCCCGTTCCCTGAGATAAGACCAGTGCACCTATTTTGCCCTCGGTTTGCTCCCAGATCTCCGGGCCAGTAGTGCGATAATGTGCTTCGATATTATCGACGTTGACGAATTGACCAACCTCCCAGTATTTACCAGGGGAAGCAGCCTTGAGTTCTCTGACCTTTTCGATCACCAGGTCCACATCGCTCTCCGCACCAGGGGTCAACACCAGCTCTGCTCCATAGGCGCGGATAGTTTTCTTGCGCTCATCGCTCATCCCATCGGGCATGACAATGACAACAGGATACCCCTTAGCGGCGCCTACGCAGGAGGTAGCTATGCCTGTGTTGCCTGTTGTGCCTTCGATAATGCTCATGCCCGGACGCAGGTCTCCTCGTCGCTCTGCTTCTGAAACGAGGAATGGTAAAATACGGTCTTTGACGCTGCCGCTCGGATTGAAATATTCGATCTTGGCTACTATAGTAGGTTTCACGTCACCTACAACGCGCCGCAGGCGTACCATTGGCGTCATCCCTGCCGTATCAAGGATGCTTTCGGCAATACGAGCACGACGATTCCAGTCAACCATCAAATAAAACCTCCTGCAAGAAATATGAGGCAACCTCAAATGGCTCTTAACAAAATAAGATGGTTATCCGTAGGGGCCCGATTTATCGCGCCCAACGCCGATTCATCGGCCCTCGTTGGACTTTCCACTACCCAGATTATTTTGTTTATGTCCATAAGTTGTCCCTCACTACATTTTCAGTAGAGTGCGATCAATGCTCTCTAATGTTGGCCGGCCGACCAGGGCCATTGCACACTCGAGTTCCTTACGCAGGATCTCCAGTACATGGAATACACCTTCAGCCCCATTGACTGCAAGCCCCCAGAGAACTGGGCGACCAACCAGGACAGCACGCGCTCCCAACGCCAGGGCTTTCAAGATGTCCGTACCGCGACGGATGCCTCCATCGACGTATACCTCGCAGCGTCCCGCAACCGCTTCGACGATTTCTGGTAAGGCCTCAATACTGGGAATGGCTGTGTCGAGCTGGCGACCACCATGATTGGAAACAACGATACCATCTACCCCATGTTCAACAGCCAGCAGCGCGTCCTCGGCAGTCAGTATACCTTTGAGCAGGATCGGCAAGGCGGTGATCGAGCGCAGCCAGGCGAGCGATTCCCAGGTGAGTGGGACCCATTCCTGCCCCATTTTTTCTACGTCAATAAAATTGGCTTCTCGATAGGGCGGCGGAGGTATGGTAACCTTGTTACGTTTGTCTTTCTCGCGATTGCCGAGAACGGGAAGGTCTACCGTAAGAACAATGGCGCGATACCCGGCCGCTTCCGCGCGGCGCACAAGTCGCTCCGCAACTTCCAAACTGGGATACACATAGAGCTGAAACCAGAGCGGACCGCTCGCCGCCTGCGCGATTTCTTCGAGAGTACGAGTCGCAGTGGTAGCAGCTACCATCAGTGTTTTTGCCATACCTGCTCCCTGTGCGGTTGCGCACTCGCCTTCTGGGTGAGCCAGGCAATGCATTGCCATCGGTGCTACCATGATGGGCATATTTATAGGAGTGCCCAGCACAGTCGTACGCATATCGATTGTGCTGACGTCAACCAGTACACGCGGACGCAACCTTATACCTTCAAATGCAGCAAGGCAGGCACGCAAGGTCACCTCGTCGTCGCTGCCGCCCTGGTAGAAGTCCCAAAATGCGCGTTCCATTTTTGCCTGGGCAAGGACTTCGTATTCGAAGACATTTATAGGTTCCATGGAATATTCCCCATCTAGGAAAAGCCCTTCCTTTTGCTATACTTGAACACCCACTTGATCTAGCTCTCTGACCCATCAAACAGTGATGGTTGTGAGCGTTCCTCCAGCAGTTTCTGCTCCTTCCTTTGAAGCTGCTGAATACTCTCAGTTGGTGTAGGCAAATCTTCTGGCGGCGTGCCGCCCAGTTCCTCAATCGTCTGGCGAACTTTTTTTCCCACCTCAAGATGAGTTTGATTGGCCTTTTCTTTTCCCTGAACCTGTTCGCGTTCTAACTTCTGCTTCGTTTGACTGGCTCGGAAAATATTAGCAGCGAGTTCATCACTCCCCATGTAATCAAGTATCTCCTGGCTCTTCTTCAGCCCCTTGCGAACGTGGATATCCCTCGCGCCAAGCCCTCCATATAGCCCTTTGTATCCATGGTCAGTAAATATCGCAAAGTCAATTGGCTCGATGACTCCTGCTTTCTGTGCCGCCTGTGCCAACTGGTTGTTGTATATGTTCATCTGAGAGCGCCGCAGTAGCCGTAATTGATCCTCTGGAAGTGCAGCCAGTTCGTCTGCCAATTCTTGCCGGCGTGTCTGTACTGCAAAATAGGTTTGCCCCAAAGCAACGATTGGCTTGGATGGATCGGCATTCTGAACTATGAGATAGCAGGCGTAGCGTGAAAGATAGACAGTATTAAACTCTCGTTTAGCACCCTTCCCCGTCTCGATCATCTCACTCACATGGGTGAAATGATCTGAGACGGCTTGTCCACTGTTCTGACAAGCTTCTTCTGCTTTCGCAATAGCGTTAGTGAACTTGTTATATTGGGTGTACCCCAGTATCTTGGCAATTTCACGAGCCGACCAGTACTCACTTCCATCTTCCGCTACCCTACGTATCGCCTCGAACGGAGAAGTGTGTGGTACCCTGCTGTCTTCATTGTCACTACCCATAATTTTCTTACCCCTCTAACTTTATTTTCTTTATTGTTTCGCCCCCTGGGCGTGAATAGCATGCAAGACCCTTTCAGGAGTAAGCGGTATCTGGCGTATACGAATCCCCAGAGCATCTGCAACCGCATTAGCAACAGCGGGGGCCATGCCATCAATGGGTATCTCAGCAATAGCTTTAGCGCCAAAGGGGCCGAAAGGATCGCTGGTCTCCACGATATGCGTCTCCATTTTTGGCATATCGGGCGCGCTGAAGATGCGGTAATCGCTCAGGTTGGTAGTTAGCAACACTCCATTTTGATCATAGATCATCTCTTCGCATACGCCATAACCAAGCGCCTGGGTTGCTCCGCCCTCGATCTGGCCCTCGGCAGTAATTGGATTAATTACACGTCCTGCATCCACCGCCGAGATGGCCTTGAGAACCCGTACTACGCCCGTCTCAGTATCTACTTCAACTTCTGCGCCCTGGGCAGCGAAAGGCGGTGGTGATTCATAGCTCATCCACGAGGCGGTGGCCATTATTTGATGCTGGTTCTCAACATGCAGTGAATCTAGGGCCACCTGAGAAACTGTCACCGTTTGCCCATCAGGAGCGCTAATGATGTGGTCTTTAATGCTTAGCGTTTCGGGATTGGCTTTCAGCATGCGTCCAGCTACTTCGAGTATCTGCGCACGTACCTGTTCAGCCGCTTTCTTCGTCGCTCCTCCACTGATATAGGTCGTTGAAGAGGCATAGGCTCCGGTGTCAAAGGGTGTGAAGTCAGTATCGGAAGAATGCATAATGATGTCCTCGACGCGCACGCCAAGCACCTCAGCGGCAATCTGCGCTATTACTGTATCCGAACCTGTCCCGATATCGGTAGCGCCGACCAGTACATTGAATGAGCCATCATCATTGAGTTTAATACTGGCTCCACCCATATCCAGGCCGGGGATAGCCGTACCATGCATGGCAAGAGCCACACCAACTCCGCGCCGGAAGCGGCCATTCCCACCTTTGCCGCGCTTCTCTTTCCAGCCCAGTCTCTCCTCCACAAGCTGCAAGCACTGTGGCAATCCGCAGCTTTCGATAACCTGCGTGTAACCCTCTTTACCTTCACCCAGGGCCTTCGCCAGTGGGTTCTCGTCGCCCACTTTAATCCAGTTCTTGCGTCGCAGCTCCAGTGCATCCATGCCTAGCTGCCTGGCTATTTCGTCAATGTGGCTCTCCAGGGCAAAGAAGCCCTGGGGCACTCCATAGCCACGAAATGCTCCAGGAGGTGGCTGATTCGTATAGACTATCTCTGCCTCAAAGCGAATATTCGGACAGGGATAGATTGGGAGCGTTTTTGAGCCAGTGTTGCTTTGTACGGTAAGTGCATGCGTACCATAAGCTCCTGTATTAGCGAGCAAGGTCATCGAATTGGCGATCAATGTGCCATCACGTTTGACTCCAGTCTTCATCCGGATAATTTGCGAGTGACGTGAGCGACTGCTGCGGAACTCTTCAGCGCGAGTATATTCCAATTTCACCGGCCGATCAGTGGCAATAGTCAGCAGTGAGCAAATGTCTTCGATCAAAACTTCTTGCTTGACGCCGAAGCCACCGCCAATACGCGGTTTGATGACACGAATACGGCGTGGGGGCAGGCCAATTAGCGGGGCAATGATACGGCGTACATGATAGGGCACCTGTGTACTGGTGCGTACAACGAGGCGATCATCCTCATCCCAGTAGGTGATGACAATATGGTTTTCGATGGGAGTCTGCTGCACCTGTGGGACGATATACTCTCCCTCAACGATCAGGTCAGCCTCGGCATAGCCACGTTCCACGTCGCCCACTTCTGCATGAAGATGCGCCGCAATATTGCGCGAGGCATCGAATATTCGATATGACTCTGGCTCAGGATGCAGGCATGGAGCATCAGGGTCCATAGCCTTGCGTGGGTCAAGCAATGCGGGCAACACTTCATAATCGACCTGAATGAGTCTCAAAGCTTGCTCGGCAATCTCTGCCGTCTCTGCGGCTACAGCAGCGACACGGTCACCGGCAAAACGCACCCTGTAATCCAGGCAGTACTGGTCATGCGGACCAGGCTCTGGCCAGGATTGGCCGGCTGTCGTATATGCTATGCGCGGAACATCTTTATAGGTCAAAACAGCATGCACACCAGGCAGCGCTCGCGCCCGTGAAACATTGATATCACGTATAATTGCATGCGCGTGCGGGCTGGTAAGCAGCCGCCCATGCAACATGCCGCGAAGCTCTATGTCATCCACAAAAGCGGGCTTGCCGGTGACCAGCTTGACAGCGTCTACTTTACGCTCAGCCTTACCAACAACACTCAGATCGGTGGATACGCGTGTATCGACAAGCGTTGCTGTACCACCACCTGTCGAATCTTCGTCATGTGTGGGATAGCCCTTTCCTTCAGCAGCGCCGGAGAGGCCGCTTTCAGCATCCTGGCTGCTTGCTCCATGCTCAGCATGTTCGAAAGGAGAACGCCCAGGATTCCAGGGTTGGAAGTTCTCGTCTGAGCCAGGACTGCTGATTGGCGCCACTTTTTCTCCGCGCATGATGGCAGCAGCCCGCAGAACAGCCTGAACAGGTTTGACGTAACCAGTACAGCGACACAAGTTGCCTGAAAGAGCATCACGCACTTCTTCTTCCGTCGGATTCAAGTTGCGTTTAAGTAGGGCATGAGCAGAGAGCGCCATCCCTGGGGTACAGAATCCGCACTGAATAGCACCCGTGTCAATAAAAGCTTCTTGTATGGGGTGGAGTTTACGCATAGTGCCCAGGCTTTCAACGGTGGTCAATGTGCAACCGCCAACCTGGGCGGCCAGTGTAACGCAACTCGGGCGCGGCACGTCGTCAACCAGCACAGTGCACGCGCCGCATTCACCGGTCTCACAACCATGCTTAACGCTATAATAGCCTTCTCTGCGCAGCACCGCCATCAAAGATTCACTGGGCGCAACTTCCAGGCTTTTGACCAGCCCGTTAATACGCAGTTCAAGTTCCATACTACTGCCTCCCCTCAGATGAAACCATATTGCGCCAGCGTGAGATGTTGGCAGCTTCTTCAAGTACACGAAATGCCAGGTTCGTACCACTTACACGGCGATAGCCACTGCTTGCGCGAAAATCGCCTGGCGGCGAGAAGTCAGTCATGCCTGTTTGTATCGAGGCAAATATGCGTTGAATATCCAGGAGATTGTTTGCGCTCTCGGGGTTAACCGCAGGTTGGCCTTCAAGCTGTTTTTCAACGGCTTGCATATGCACCGGCTCCATATTTACTCCGCCTAAAGCCAGCCGTACTTGCCGGTAGATGCCACCATTCACCTCTACAAGGGCAGCAGCGTTCAAAAGGGCGACATCGGTGGGAGTGCGCCCTACACGCATGAAGGATGCAGCGCAACGGAAAGCCGGACGAGGAATAATCACTTCAATAATCAGCTCATTAGGTTTGCGCTCCGCAATTAGTGCGCTGTACGGCACACGCCTTTCATGCTTACCCTTATAGGTGACGCCTGGAAGCGCAAGTCCTGGCCGTTCAGCACTACCACCACTCAGATTAACTTGCGATTTTGAGCCGGAACGCAACACCACTTCAGCATCCATCACAGCCAGCGCTGTGAGCAGGTCCGCCTGTGAC
>Ga0187846_10000297_pt1 | contig 30215 bp, 24 predicted proteins | sample TC_taG_FD_161473 | JGI IMG/M metagenome (GOLD analysis project Ga0187846, IMG submission 161473) | Biofilm microbial communities from the roof of an iron ore cave, State of Minas Gerais, Brazil - TC_06 Biofilm (v2) | ecosystem: Environmental > Terrestrial > Deep subsurface > Cave > Wall biofilm... | reverse complement strand
CGTTCATCGAGTAGGCCAAGATCACGTCCGGATTCATCGCCAGATCGAGATCGATCGCCTTGATGAAGGACGGCGTGGCCGGCAGCACGGGTGACTCCGCGCCGTGGACGCGGACTTGTACGGCTCCGTCCTTGACGCCGGCTTTGGTCAACACGTCGCGAAGGCGGGCACCCTTCCACACGGCGTTGCCCATTGCGCCGTTCGCCCATTGACCTCCCGGCACGCGCGGCGAGAAAAACCCGCGGCTGTTGCCGGAGCACTCGCAGACGGCGGCGATCTCCACCGGCTCGAATTCCGTGCGCAGATCGGCGACGCGCAACTGCTGCGGCGTGCTCACGAGCCCGTGCACGTTGATCCAAAACGTGCTGACGTCCAGCGAGGTCGGAACGCCGGCGAGATGCCAACGCACGAAGAACGCGTCGTTGGGCGTCATGACGTTCTCGCTGAACACGTCGAAGGGTGTTTCCAGCTGCACGGGCCGCGACGTCAACACGATGAGGGGCCGCTTTTGCGGATACGCGATCAACGGACGCGAACCGTTGACGAAGGGCAGATCGACGCTGTCTGCGGCGAGCGCAGCCGACGCGTGGGTTGCAACGGAGGCGCCTGCCGCCGCAGCTCCGATGAGAAATGCTCCCCTGCCCATGCGCGGAAGTTCTGACATGAGCGTATCCCCCGTATTCAATTGTCGCCGTGGATCAGCGCGCGCGGGAGCGCGCTGTGCGTCGAATTCTTTATCGGCGGGCGGTCGAACGAACTTGACCGCTCGTCGCGCGAACTTCGGCTACGGGTACACGCCGCGGAGCTTCGTCGCTTCGGCCACCCGTCCGACCGCCACGACGTACGCGCCGTGCCGCATGTCCGTCTTGTACTTCTTCGACTGCTCGAGTGTTTCGCGGAACGCGCGCACCATCTTGCGCTTGAGCCGTTCGTTGACCTCGTCCTCGTCCCAAAAACTTTCCTGGAGGTCCTGCACCCATTCGAAGTACGACACGCTGACGCCGCCGGCGTTCGCCAAGATGTCAGGCAACACCATGATGCCTCGGTCGTGCAGAACTTGATCCGCGTCGGGCAGCGTCGGGCCGTTGGCGGCCTCGGCGATGATCTTGGCCTTGATGCGGGGCGCGTTCTCGCGCGTGATGACCTTCTCGAGGGCTGCGGGGACGAGCACGTCGCAGGCGTACTCGAGCACTTCCTTGTTGGAGATGCGCTCGCCGCCGGAGAAGCCGGCCACCGTCCCGGTCTCTTGCTTGAACGTGATGAGACCGGCGACGTCGAGCCCTTTCGGATTAGCGACACCGCCGCGGCTGTCCGACACGGCGACCACGCTGTAGCCGTCTGCCGCCATCAGTTCGGCCGCGTGCATGCCCGCGTTGCCGAAGCCTTGGATGGCGACGCGCGCGCCCTGCTGCTTGATGCCGGCTTCCTTGAGCGCCTCATTGGTCACGTACAGCAGGCCCCGCGCGGTGGCTTTGTCGCGGCCGAGCGAACCGCCGATCGAGATGGGCTTGCCCGTGACCACGCCCGGGATCGAATAGCCTTGCTGCATCGAGAACGTGTCCATGATCCACGCCATGATCTGCGGGGTCGTGTAGACGTCAGGCGCGGGAATGTCTTTTTCGGGACCGATGATGATCGAGATCTCGCAGGTGTAGCGGCGCGTGAGGTTTTCGATCTCTTTCATCGACATCGACTTGGGATCGCAGATGACGCCGCCTTTGGCGCCGCCGAATGGGATGTTGGCGAGCGCGCATTTCCAGGTCATCCACATCGCCAGCGCCTTGACTTCGTCAAGGGTGACGTCGGGATGGAAGCGGATGCCGCCCTTGCCCGGTCCGCGCGAGAGGTTGTGCTGCACGCGATATCCCTCGAACACCTTGAGCTTGCCGTTGTCCATGCCGACGGGGACGGAGACGGCGAGGATGCGCTTGGGCTCGCGCAAGAACGCGTGCAGGTTCTCGTCCAGCCCGATCAGGTTTGCGACATCATCGAGCTGGCGCTGCGCCATCTGCCAAACGTTGGCCGGCGACTGAGTGGCGGAGCGATCGAGGGTCGAAGACATGAAATCCCCTTCTTACGGCGCGTCAAACCCTGCCGAAGACAGGACTTGAACCTGCACGTCCTTGCGGACACAAGTACCTGAAACTTGCGCGTCTGCCAGTTTCGCCACTTCGGCTCGGGACAAATGGCTTTCGCTCACCCGTCTTTAACGCCTGCCGCAACGCGCGCGCCGCTCGCTGCGTTTCTCTTGGTGAAGCGCGATTGTCCGACGCGCGTGAAAATCAACATGCACCTATTCATTGTATCGATTGCGACCGTCGCCGCATTGACCGCAAATCCGAAATCCGTTCCTTACTTGCCGGTGCCACATGACGCGGCCGTGATGCTTGTCACTGGCTCCACCAACACGCTGGGCTATCGCATCGTGGTGCAATCGGACGGCAATGCCGAATTCGTGAAAGGGACCGAGCGCGCGACAGCGCGAGTCAGCGCGGATCTTGCCAGAGCGCTCTTCGCAGACCTGGAAGCTGCCATGCCGCTCTCCGAGCTGCATACCGGGCGCTGCATGAAAAGCGCATCGTTCGGCACGTCGACATTTGTCTATTGGCGCCAGCACCGCTCGCCGGACCTGTCGTGCGCGGGCGAATCGAAGGCTGGAGCGCTCTTGACAGACGTGCAGCGTATCTCGATCGAATTGAAGCTTGCGCAGCCGATCCTGCGCTACTTGCCTACGAACGAACCTGTCCGGCCACTTCCCGAACCGTCACGAACAAGGTGACCATCCCTACTGCGGCCCGCCAATTGAAACGATGTACTATTCGCGTCAGGTCCGGGTTGGAACCAGCGCGAGCTGGTTTCTTTTTTGTCTCGCTATCCGAATTCTGTGCCGCTCGTGAAGCGAAAGCCCTCGATCTTCGTCGCTGGCAGGACGTGGCTTTCGGACCGCACGAGCTCCCGGCTCAGTTCGCAGCGATTGAGCGCACCGAGAATCGACTCGTTGAAGCGCATGTTCTTGAGGCCGTGCGTCACCTCGCCGCGCTCGATGCGGAATAACCCGTCGCGCGTCATGCCGGTGATGAGCGTCTGCTTCTGGTCCACGAGGCGGATGTACCACGTGCGCGTGACCAGCACGCCGCGATCGATGCCACGAATGAGGTCAGCTTCTGGCTTTGAACCTGCCGGCACGACGATGTTCAGCGGCATTGGTCCATCGGTGTTCGGCGCGGGCAGCGCATGACCGGTGTTGGCGTGCTTGAGCTTCGCGGCATAGTACGAGTCGTAGACGACGTCCTTGGCGACGCCCGCGTCGATGAGCGTCACTTGCCGCCGGGGCGCGCCTTCGAAGTCAAACGGTATGCCCGCCCCGAGCGGATGCGCGAATTGGTCGCGAAATGTGACGTTATCGCCGGCGATTTTTTGGCCGAGCTTCCCGGCCATGAACGATGAGCCTTGCTCGTACGGCTGCGCGCCGAAGCCGATCCACGTCAGATAAATCAAGAACTCGCGGAAGGCCGGCGCCTCGAGGATGACGGTGTATTCGCCGGGCGCCAATGCCTGCGGCGACTTGCTTTCGACCGCCTTGCGTGCGGCGCGCTCGGCGAGCGCGGACGGTGAGAGATCGGCGAAGCGGCGCGCGTAGCCTTCGGCATAACCGCTCGAGGTCTCGCCGATGGCCTTGATGTTGATCGCGCTGTCGGTGCCGGCAAACGTGCGGCGCACGCCTTTCGAGTTCGCGACCGCTACCGAGTCGCAGCGCGTCGAAACATAACCGGCAGCGTACAGTCCACGAGAGCTCATGACCTCGATGATCTGCTCGACGGCGCGAGCGCGCGCTTCGGGCGCGAGGCGTGCCGTCGCGGCGTCGTACTGCGCCGGCGCGTCGTCGCACGGACCCGTATCCGAGGGCAAGCCGGGGAAATCCGGGTCCTCCGGCGCCATGCGTGCCATCTCCGTCGCGCGCTCGACAGCGAGTTTGACGTTAGCAGGGTCGAACCGATTGGTGCCCGCGACGCCGATGCGCTTGCCGACGACTGCGCGCACTGACAACTGCCAGTTGCGCTCCACCATGTTCTCGTGGATGTAGTTGTGCGTGTAGCGCGTCAGCGCGCTTTCGCTCGCGAACGCGAGCGCTTCTGTTTCGTCTGCCTTCGATGCGGCAAGCGCCATATCGAGGATTCCAGCGAGCGCCGCGCCATCGGACACGTAATCACTTGCCATAGCCGACGCCGACTTTGACGTTGCGAAAGCGCGCCGGTGACGCGCCCTGACAGGAGCGAGCGGTCTGGAGCGGCTCCCCTTTACCGCAATTGGGGGTGCCCCAGGCGACCCACTGCGATGCGTCGCCGATCGCATCGCACGCGGCCCAAAACGCAGGCGTCATGCCCGCGTACGTGGGGTTCTTGAGGAGCCGTCCCTTCTGGCCGTTCTTGATCTCGTAGCCGATCTGGCAGCCGAATTGGAAGTTGAGCCGCTTGTCGTCGATCGACCACGAACGGTTGCTTTCCATATACACGCCCTGCTTGACGCCGTCGAAGAGTTCGCCGGCCGATGCGCTGCCGGGCAGCAGGTTGACGTTGCCGATGCGGATCATGGGCAGGCGTCCCCAGTACTCACCACGCACTACGCCCGCGCACTGCACGCCGGCCGCAGCTGCCGTGTCGCGCCCCGCCATGTAGCCGACGAGGACGCCGTTCCGTATGAGATCGACGCTCGTCCCCCGCGTGCCCTCGTCGTCGTAACCGTGCGTCGCGAGCGCCTTCGGACAGGTCATGTCGCACACGACGGTGACGATCGGGCTGCCGTAGCGGAACGTGCCGATCTTATCGAGCGTCGCAAACGACAATCCCGAGAAATTCGCCTCCCAGCCCAGCACGCGATCGAGCTCGAGCGCGTGGCCGATCGACTCGTGGATCTGCAGCGACATCTGGTCGCCGGAAAGCACGATATCCATCTCGCCGCTCGGACATTGCTCGGCGGTGAGCAGCGCGACCGCCTCCTCGCCGGTGCGCCGCGCATTCTCGAGCAGCTTGGCGCTTTCGATGACCTCGTAACCGCCGCTCTGGTAGAGGCCGGCGGTGCCGGGGTATTGACGGTCTTGGACGTCGCCTTCGCCGACCGCGAGTGCGGAGAGCGCGCAGCCGCTCTGCACGAGTTCTTGCTCGACGCGGCTGCCCTCCGTGCTTGCGTACGATTTTGTGGTGCGCCACAGATCCATCCACGCGCGACTGACCGTCACTCCCCTAGTCGCGCGGATCTCTCTGTCGGCTGCGAGAAGGTGTGCGACGCGCTCGCCGGCCGTCACCGTCGCCGGGTCCTTGGTAACGGGCGTCTTGTACGAGTCGATGAACTTGCCCGCGGGCGCGATCTCGATGCGGTGCTTGCTCACCGAGCCGCTCGCCCGCGCAATGCTGACTGCCTGCGCAGCGACACGGTCGATCTCCGCGCTCTCGAGCGACGCGCTTGACGCAAATCCCCATGCGCCGTTGACGAGCGCGCGCACGGAAAAGCCGCTGCTTGACGCGTCGCTTAGACCCGCGACGTTGCCGTTGCGGACTTCGATGTGTTCGTCGCGTACGACGCCGAATCTGACGTCGGCATATTGCGCACCGCGCGCAGTTGCCGTGTCGAGCGCGCGCAGCGCCTCGGCCTCGAATTGCACGCTCGAACCCTTTCTTAAAATCCCTGCGCCGAGGCGCTCCGGACTATTCGCGTGCTGGAAATACTGCCGCGGCGCAGGTTCGGGCGCGCAGGCCAGCAGTCCCCCGGCACATAATTGGTAGCCAGATGTTCACGCCAGAGAACGGGGTGCTTAGCCCCGCGAACGGTGTGTCGGAAAGCGACGCCGTCGAGCGTCCGGCTCTCGTCCCCGCAGTTGACAAGGCCTTCCGGCTCCTTGACGCGCTGAGCGAGTCAAGCGAACCGCTTGGCGTGTCGCAACTCGCGCGCACGCTGGGCTTGGGCAAAAGTACCGTCCATGGACTCGTGACCACGCTCGAAACGCTCGGCATCATCGAGCCTTCGAATGGCTCAAAACGTTATCGGCTTGGTCCCGGGCTCTACGCGCTCGCTTCTCGCTCGGCCAGCCAACGCGATCTGCGCGATCTTGCGAGGCCGGCGCTCGAGCGCCTCGCAGCCGTGACAGAGCAGACCAGTTTTCTGGGCGTCCCCTCGGACGACCACGTGACCATTCTCGACCTGGTGCACGGCCGCCCAACGATGTCGATCTCAGCGCCGATCGGCTCGGCGATCCCGCTGCTTGCAGGCGCGGTCGGCAAGGCAATCGTCGCCGCGTGGAGCGAGCAGCGTCGCACTGAGTTCCTTTCGGCCACACGGCTGCCGGCATTCACCGCGAACAGCATCCGCGACACAGCGCAGTATAAGGAAGCGATCGGCACGGTGCTAGCAGATGGCGCGGCGATCGACATCGACGAGTACGTCGACGGGATGCGCGCGGCTGCTGCGCCGATCGTCGGCCAAGGCGGTCAGCTCGCCGCCGTCTTATGGGTCGCCGGTTTTTCGCGGCACGTCGACCGAGAGCGGCTCGCCGGCATCGCCCGAGAAGTCGCCAAGGAAGCTGCCCAGATAAGCCGCCTCCTCGGCGGCTAGCCGCTTACCCGCTGGCGGCCATCCATGCCGCCAGCGCGGCCAGCTTTTCATCTGCCCGCCACGGCTTTGTAGACGCGCCAAGCGATCCAACGCGTTCGTCGATCTCGCTACGCTTGCACGCAAGCCGTCGGACGGCGATTGCGCGGATGTCTGCTTCCGGAAACGTCTCGGCCGAAAGTTTGCACTCGCCGGCGGCGAACTCAACCGCTTCACGAAACAAACGCCCTTCGGCGGCGTGCGCACGGATGTGAGGGTTCGCGATGCGCCCCGGGTCGTTTACGGTGCCGCCCGTGACACCGGCGCAGCGCGGGTCCGCGCCTCGGGCAGAAAGCTCCACAAGTAGTTTGCTCAAGGTGTTCGCCGTGGCTGAGCGGATCATTCGTTCGGCGAGTGCGACTGCTCGCAGCGCCTCAGGCCAGGGAAGATGCATCACTTCGTGATGGGGCTGTACGGTCGCCGGCGTCGCCGAATCCGTGAGACTGATCTCCGTGCGCAAGATCAGGGATGGTACGCGATCGCGCAGGCGCACGGCGACGACGATGGCTTTGCCGGTTTTGACACGAAAGCCGAGCGCGACCCGTCCACGGCCCTCATTCTTGCCCATGAAAGCGCTCTTTGCCGGTCTTGCGAGGTCTTCCTCAAGGCGAAACTCGAGTGTATCGAAGTCGCCGCTCATTCCCATCGACTCACACGGCTTAATGCAACCATAAGACGGCTCAGACGGGACGAATCTCAGTAGCCGCGAAGCGCGCGCCGTGCGTGCAGAAAGTCTCATGACGATCGTCGCTGTCGCGGCGTTGGCACAAGGCGGCGATGCCGTGCTCCAGCCGCAGCCGCCGCTGCGGCTGCCGCGAGCCGCCGGCGCGTTTGACTACATGCTCGTCGATGATGCGCGGCGTCGCTTGCTCATCTCGCATACGAGCAGCAATGCGTTTGCGGGTCGATCTCGCCAGCGGACGGCTCGAGCGCCAGATCTACCTCGCCGGATTTCCGCACGGCATAGCAATCGACGAGCGCCGGGGCCTCTATCTTGTCGCCACGAGCGGTGAGCCGCAAGTCGTAGCAATCGACCGGCAACACCTGCGGATCAAGAAGACCGTGCGAATGCCAGGGCCCGTTGACGCTCTTGTGCTCGACGTCAAGCGCGATCGCATCTACGCGGACGAGGACAACGGGCAGCGGATCTGGGTGCTGGATCCCGACCTCCGAGTCGTTGTGACGATCGCAACGCCGCAAGACTCGGACAAAGTTGAGTACGACCTGCACACTGACCGCCTTTATCAGAATTTCACGACGATCGATTCGACGCTGGTGATCGACCCGGCTCGAAACGAGATCCTGGCCCGTTGGAGCACGCTGCCGGCACGGCGGCCGCATGGTCTGGCGATAGATCGAACGCGAGGCGTCCTTTATGTCGCCGGTGCCAACGGCTGGCTCGTGGCGACGGATGTTGTCACTGGTCGCCTCCTTGCAAGCGTACGGATCGCGCCGAACGTCGACCAAATCGCACTCGACGCAAAGCGACGCCGCCTGTACTGCGCAAGCGGCGACGGATACATCTCAGTCCTCGACGTGTCTCGTCGAGAGCCTACGCTGCTGGCGAATATCACCGTGCCTCATGGCGCACACACATTGGCTGTGGATCCGTCAAGCGGCGATGTGTGGATATCGTACGGCACTGAGCGCGACGATTACATCATGAGATTGGTGCCGCGCGAGTAGAACGCATAGTGCGATGTGGCGTGAGGCGGGCTCAAGAGCCCGCCACTACAGCTATGCCGTCGAGGCGAGCGCTTGCTCTACGTCCGCGATGAGGTCGCGTGCATCCTCGATGCCGACCGACAGCCGCAACAATCCGTCGGTGACGCCGCGCGCCTCGCGCACGTCCTTGGGGATCGAGCCGTGCGTCATCGTGACCGGATGGCAGATCAGCGATTCGACGCCGCCGAGGCTCTCGGCAAGCGAAAAGATCTTCGTGCGGGCCGCAAACATGCGAGCGCGGTCGGGCTTACCTTTGAGCGTGAACGAGACCATGCCGCCGAAACCGCGCATCTGGCGCTTGGCCAGCTCGTGCTGCGGGTGGGTGGGTAGACCCGGATAGTACACGTGCTCCACGTCGCGATGGCGCGCGAGAGAATCGGCGACCACGCGAGCGTTGTGATCGTGTTCGCGCATGCGCAGCGCCAGCGTTTTGACGCCACGTAGCGTCAGGAAGCAGTCGAGCGGGCCAGGCACGCCCCCGACTGCATTCTGGTGGAACTTCAGCGTGTTGAAGAGCTCCGGCTTGTTCACGCCGAGGAAGCCACCAACCGTGTCCGAGTGGCCTGCGATGTACTTGGTCGTGGAATGCATCACCACGTCGGCGCCCAGCGCGAGCGGATTTTGAAGATACGGCGTGGCGAACGTGTTGTCGACCGCCAACAGCAGATCACGGCTGCGACTGATCTTCGCGATCGCCGTCAAGTCCACGATGCGCAGCAGCGGGTTGGTCGGCGTCTCGAGCCAGATCATGCGGGTCGCTGGGCGTACCGCGCTTTCGACCTGCGCCGGATCGGTCGCATCGACGTAGGTGAAGGTCAGGCCATAGCGCGCGAACACCTTGTCGAAGAGGCGGAACGTTCCGCCATAGAGGTCGTCGTTGACCACGACGTGGTCGCCGGCCGACAGCAGATTCAAACAGACCGACGTCGCCGCCATGCCGCTCGCGAAGCACAGCCCGTGTTCTGCGCCTTCAAGCGAAGCCAAGCACCGCTCGAGCGCAAGGCGCGTCGGATTCACCGTCCGCGAATAGTCGAAGCCTTTGTGCTGGCCCGGAGCCGCTTGGGTGTAGGTCGACGTCTGGTAGATCGGCACGATGGTCGCGCCGGTCGTCGGATCGGCGTCTTGGCCGACGTGGATCGCCCGAGTGGAGAACTCCATAGGCTGCTAGCTTGACGACAAGTAAGTGATGATGTCCATCTTCGTGAGCACGCCGATGGGCGATCCCTTGCGCGCCACGACGACCGCGGCATGCCCGATCGACAGCTCTTTATATGCGCGCTCGACTTCTTCGTTCTCGTCGAGCACCGGAAATGGACGGGCCATGACGTCTTCGACCGGCTGATGGGCGACGTCGGCGTGATCGTAGATGAGCTGCATCACCGCGACTTCGTTGATGCTGCCGACCATCTCGCCGTCGTCGACCACCGGTATCTGCGAGATCTGGAACTCACGCATCAATTCGATGCCCCGTTTCACCGGGTCGCGCGGCGCAAGCGTGATCAACGGCGGCAGCGCGCCCTTCGCTCGCAAGACGTCGCCGACCGTCGCGCTGCGGCCGTGCTCGCCCAAGAACCCGTTCGCGCGCATCCACTCGTCGTTGAAGATCTTGGAAAGATAGCCGCGCCCGTTGTCAGGCAGCACGACAACGACGATCGCCGACGCCGGGAGTTCCCGCGCGACGCGCGCGGCCGCGACCAGCACCGTGCCGGACGAACCCCCGACGAGCAAGCCCTCTTCGCGGCAGGCGCGCCTCGCCATGAGGAACGACTCCCTGTCGGAGACGCGCTCGATGCGGTCGATCGCCTTCAGATCGACCGTGGCGGGCAAGAAATCTTCCCCGATGCCTTCGACTTTATATGACTTGGCCGTATCACCGGAATAGATCGAACCTTCTGGATCTGCGCCGACGACGACGATGCTGGGCTTTTGCCGCTTGAGATAGTGTGCGACGCCCGAGATCGTGCCGCCAGTGCCGATGCCGCTGACGTAATGCGTGATCTTGCCGGCCGTCGCGTCCCAGATCTCGGGTCCGGTGGTCAGTTCGTGCGATTTCGGATTGAGCATGTTCGCGAACTGGTTCGGCTGGAACGCGCCAGGGATCTCGCCCGCGAGTCGCGCGGCGACGCTGTAATACGACTCTGGGCTGCTGGCCGGTATTCCCGACGGCGTGATGACGACCTCAGCGCCATATGCGCGCAGCAGTCGTACTTTTTCTTCGCTCACTTTTTCGGGCATGACGAGGATGCAACGATAGCCTTTGATAGCCGCTACCATCGCGAGCCCCGTGCCCGTGTTGCCTGAGGTCGCCTCGACGATCGTGCCGCCGGGGCGCAAGAGCCCGCGTTCCTCGGCGTCGCGCACCATGGCGAGCGCCGGCCGGTCCTTCACCGAGCCGCCCGGATTGACGAACTCGACTTTGGCCAGCACCGTGCATGCAGCGTTGTCCATGACGCGGTGCAGTTTCACGAGCGGCGTCGAGCCGACCACCTCGAGCGCGTTTTCGTAGTAGTGCATGCCGTCTTCGCGCAGCGGTCCAAGGCGCGACGTCGCCTTCGGCTCAGTCTTCACAATGCCTAACTCTTTGGTGGCGCTCCCGCCAGGAATGCTTCTGTCCGCAGATCGCCCGGCTTGTTGAACAGCAACGGGGTCTCCCCTTTTTCGACGATCTCGCCGCCGCTCATGAACATGGTGATGTCGGCGAGGCGCGCGGCTTGCTGCAAGTCGTTCGTGGCGATGATGAGCGTGTGATCACGGCGCAGGCGCGTGAGCACGTCTTCGACCGCCAGCGCCGCGACTGGATCGAGTCCCGCGGTCGGATCGTCGACCAGCAGCACCTCCGGTTCGATGGCGATCGCACGCGCGATGCTGACGCGTTTCTGGAGGTCGAGCGGCAGTGTTGCGGCCTGCATCTGCAACGTGCGGCCCAACTGATCCCACAAGGCTATGCGGCGCAGCGCGCGCTCGCACGCTTGAGCGAGCGTCTGCTTGTTGCGCACGCCGCGCGCGGCGAGCCCGAACGCGATATTGTTGGCGACCGTGCCCGGCAGCATCGTCGGCGTTGAGAAGATCATGCCCACGACGCGCCGCAACTTTGACGTGTCGACGCCCGGTCCGAGCATTTCGGCGCCGTCGATCTTCACGCTGCCCTGTACGCGTGCGTCTGGATTGAGGTCGTGCATGCGGTTGAGGGCGCGAAGCAACGTCGTCTTGCCGCAACCACCGGGCCCGATGAGCGATGTAGCGGTCTTTGTCGCCGCACTAAAGCTGATGTCGCGCAGCGCGCGATGCTCGCCGAACCAGACGTTGAGCTTTCCGACCTCGATCTTGGTCTCAAGCGGCGTGCGTTCTTCAGTCATCTGCTCTCGGTTGAGGTCGTGGGCGTTGCGCGCAGCAATCCAAAGCCCTGCACCAGCCACAACAGTATCGTCAGCACGAGCGCCCCTGCCGCGGTCGCTCCGTACAACTTAACATCGGGCGCTTGGAGCCAAAGCTGAACCGCGAACGGCCAGGCGCCGATCGGGTCTTGGGAGCCGGGAAGCTGCGCCATCGCGCCGGCCGCGATCGCGACCACAGCCGCCCCGCCGATCATGTTCGTCGCGCCGAGCGTGATCGCGCCTCCGAAACGCAAGCCCGCTCGCGGCAACAGCACGCGAAGCACAACGAACGCAGGCGAAGCGCCGAGCGCGATCGCTGTTTCGCCGACGGGCGACGCGGAGGAGCCGATGACCGACGCCGCCAGTGCGGTCATCAACGGCGTACTCGCGATCGCGACGGCGAGCGACGCGCCGACGAGGTTCGGATGCCAGCTAATCGCGCCCGCAACCACGACGATGGCCGTCGCGATGACGATCGTCGGAATGCTGCCGAGCAGCGTGAGCCAGCGGCGCATCGATCGAACGCCGGCACCGAAGATCCGCTCGTCTGCCAACGCGCCGGCAGCCAACCCTCCGACGATTGCGGCAATGGGCAGCGCGAGGAGCGTGATGAAGAGCGTGGCAGTGAGCAGACGCAAAATGCCTCCGCTCATCCCCCAGAAGTTAGGCGAAAGCAGGCTCGCGAAACCTTTGATCGCAAGCCAGCCGCTGATGAAAATCGTCGACGCCGCCAAGACGGCGACGCAAACACCCAGCAGCCATGGCAGCACACTCTGCTGAAGCGTGTCGCGCGATTGCGGCGCAGCAACCGCCCTCATGGCCATGGGACTTGTCCTGCAGCACGGCGCCCGATGAGCACCGCGGCAACGGTCAAGCCGAGCAACGCGAGCGCGACCGGCGCGAGTGCGAACAGCGCTGTGTCACGCTGCGTAGCGCCTTGTTCGAGCAGCCACGTGGCGTAAGTGCCGTACACCGAGGACGGGTGCAGCGAAACGACATGCCGGGCAACCAGCGCGGACGCAAAAATGATCTGTAGCGCCACGCCTTCGCCCATCGCTGTCGCAAGCAAACTCCACCACAAGCCTGCGATCCGCTTGCGCAACGACGGCAAGACGACGTCGAGAGCAATCGTCGCCGGATCGGCGCCTGATGCCGCGGCGGCCTCGCGCAATCCCGCGGGCACGCTGGCGAGCTCTCGGCGCATTTGCACGAACGCGATTGAGCCGATGTTGATCGCAAGCGTCGTGGCGGCGACGCCGAAGACGACGATCACACTGGGCATGTGCGCGGCAAACAGCAGTCCGCCGGCGGCGACGATTCCAAAGCCCACAGCGGGCACGGCGTGCAGCGCCCCGGCGAGCGCCCGGACGCCCTGCCGCACGCCGGGCGTTGCGATCTCCATAGTGTAGAGGCCGGCACCGCCGCCGATGATCAACCCGAGCGAGGCGCCAGCCAGCGCAAGGCCAAGCGTTGCGGCGCCGAGCTGGAAAAAGCGCGCTGCGTCGACGAGCGTGGTCCCATGCACTACGGCCAGAACGCTTGCGACCACGAGCGCAGCGATCGCCATCGGAGCAATCGCAACGACGAGGATCGCGCACGTGCGCGCGCCCGTCTCAAAGAGGCGCTCCACGACGTTGATCACGCTTACGCGGTTAGCGGCGCTTCGCCTCGCCACCTTTTGAGCGTTGACTCGAGCTTCGCTCGAGTGCTACGTGAGGTATTGACTCGAGCTTCGCTCGAGTGCTACGTGATGTTCGGACACGTTCCTAGTATCGCATCGTCGCGTACCAGATCACCTTTGTCATCTCACCGGGCGGCGCCGAATCCGCGATATGTGAGATGGGCCAGCGTTGCGACTCCTCGGCGAGTCGGCGCTGCATTCCGCGCAGTTGCGCGACTTTCGGGTTCATGTCGTTGAGCGCAAGGTTAGCCTGGAGCGCGTTAAACGGCGCGAAGTTCGGCGTCGGCGTGAAGACCTCGCTCATCACAGCGGCGCTCGCGTCAAAGCGGTTCATCGGCGGCAACCCGAGCGCGACCTCGGCGGTCCGCACCATCGAGATCTGATTGTACAGCGCGGGCACGACTGCATGGCGTTTGACGTACGGCCCGATGACGAGTCCCGGCTGACGGTGCCCGTCGATATGATCGAGTCCGTCCTGCGAGTCATCCTCGGTCATCATGATGAGCGAATCTTTCCAAAAGCGGGAATGTGAGATCGCTTCGACGAGCCGCCCGATCGCTTGATCGTTCTCGGCGACCATCGAACACGGCTTGGGAAAGCCGTAATCAAAACCCGACGTGTGATCGTCGCCGAGCTCCATCAAGATGAGATTGGGGAGGTTGCCGGTCTGCTCGAAATGGTGGAACTCGCGCAAGAATTCGGCAAGGCGGACTTGATCGGGGACACGCGTGTCGTAACCGGCGAAACGCGGATCCACGTGCGGCTGCAAGTCGGGAATATCGCTGTGCGCGATCGCACCGGCATTGCTCGGCAAGCCCTGGTACTGGCGCCAGTAATCGCTCCACGTCGCGTTCTTGGGGGAGAAATCGGTGGTCACGAACTCGCCGTAGTCGCGCACGGTCTTTCCGTGGCGCAAGGCGTCCTGCCACAGAAAACCGGACCCCGCGTACGCGAGCGGATCGTCGCCGAGCTTCGGGTACGAGCGCATCCACAACGGAAAAGAACGCTCGATGTAGCCGGTGGCGGCGGCCTCGACGATCCATTGGTGGCCATCCCCGCTCTGGATGCCGCTTGAGTAGAAGTTGTCCATCAACACGAACTGCTCGGCAAGCGCGTGCGTGTTCGGCGTGACGAAGCGCGGGAAATTGGTGAATCGCGGATCGCTCGCGCCCTGCGGCAAGTCGCCGAAGACCTGATCGTAACCGCGATTCTCGCGGACGATGAGAAAGACGTGTTTGACGTGCGGTACCGGAGCGAAGCCCGCGCCGACCGCTCGCGCGAGAGCAACGGCGCGGCTGGTCGTCGCCGCTCCAGCGGCAGCCGCCTGAGCCCCGGAAATGAAATTGATGCTTCCTCTGAAGTTGTGTGCGTCGCGTCCGGACGGCGGCGGGCCTGCGCTCGACACCGGCCTGCCGCACGCCGGCATATCATCTGGTGCCGGAGCATCGTTTGAGATGACGCCCAGCGAGCCGATGCCCTCGAGATTTGCGACCGCGACGCCGCCGTCCGGCATGGCGGCGAGCGCTCCGGGGAACCAGTCGGCCGAGAGCGCACCGATGAATGTCAGCTCGTGCGCCGGCGAAACGGCATACACCGATACCGCATTGGCGCCGCCGAGCGCAACGAACAACTTCGTGCCGTCAACCGACAGCGCCATCGCCTGAGGCTCTTCGCCCCAACCAGCATCGCCCGGCAATGCAACTTCGTATCGCTTGACGACTTTCTGCTGGGCCAAGTCGAGCACCGCGATCGTGTCGTCATTCCCCTCCGTCACGAGCAGAGTCGTGTCATCGAGGAACAGCGCCGCGTTGGGATGGCGCCCGACCTCGATCTGCGCTTTGACGGCGAGCGTGTTCGCATCGAGGAGCGAAACCGTGCCGGCACCTACCATGCCGGTGTGCACGTCGATGGGGATCATCTGCCCGGTGAACCCACCGGTCCGCAGCGTATCACCCGCACGCGGCAAATGTCCGCCCAGGTTGACGACGGCAAGCGTCGCGCCGCGCCGTGCGACGGCGAGCGGCGCGATACCAGTCGCGCGTGAACCTACGATTCGTCCGCTGGCGACGTCGACCGCGGCGAGTTTGTTGTCGATGTTGACGGCCACGAACAGCGTGCGGCCGTCTTCGGAAAGCGCGAGGCCTGCCGGCAGCGAGCCCGCGTAGCCCGCGCCCTCGCGGCTTGTCACGTACGGACCCTTGCCCATGTCAAGCCTGTGAGCGAAGCTGTGCGAACTCATGTGGAAGACCTGCACCGCAGTCGGCATGGTCGAGACAAGGACCGTGCCGCCGTCGGCAGACCACACGAGGCCCGAAGGTGATGCCGACGTGCCGGTGTGGCCGTTCGCGCCCGGATATGGGAATGAGAGGCGCTGGCGCGTGCCAATGTCGACGAGGTCGAGCGACGTGATGTTCGCGACCGCGAGCGTACGTGCGTCGGGCGACAACGCGAGGGAGTTCGGCCGGCCGTCGAACTCCAGCCGCCCGCCGACGGGATCGAGCCGCTGGCCCTGCGGATTGAGGATCGTCCCGTCCACTTGGCGCCCGACGAAAAGCGGCCGGGTTCCAGCGGCGAGCAAAGCGACGGCGACGAGGACGGCGCCCGCGGCGAGCGCGCCGCGCAGCAAACGACCAGCCAGATTAGCGCGATGCATCATGATGCGTTGCTTCTCCAAAAGAGCACCGCCGGGCCGGGGGGATAGGCCGGCCGCGGCGGTCGGGTAACGCCGGCGCAATCGCCTGCGCCGGCGCCTGTTGCGAATCGACGGTCAGTGAAGCTTGTACTGGTAGATGAACTCGATGGTCCGGAACACGAGGCCGAACCGTTCGCTCGCGGTGGCGCCGATGAGCGGCGTGTAATCGGCGGCGGTGGCGTACTGGTTGAGCGGATGCGGATACCCCTCACCGATCAGCCCGCGATAGTCCGAGTTCTGTTGGAACAGGTTGTTGGTGACGATGTTCAGGACGCCTCGCTGGCCGGTGAACACCGACACGATGAGGTTCGTGTAGTTGTATGCCGGCAGGTTCTTCGGGTTGTTCGCAGCCACGAAGTACGTTTCGGTACGCGCCTCGACGAGTTTACCGAAAGTGTAGTCGAGCGCGAAGTTCGCCTTGTGCAGCGGGATGAAGGGCAGTTGCGCGTTGGGGATCAGCAGCAGATTGCCTTTGAGGATGTTGGCGGGCACGTCGAGCGGCACGCTGGAGTTGGTCGTGTACCCATAGTCGACGAAGAACTCGCGCGTGACGCGTTGCCGGCCTTGCAGGTCGATGCCCTCGGCAAGACCTTTGCCGATATTCGTTACCGCGTCGACTCCGAGATGCGTCAGCGCGTCAGCCGGCGTGCCTCCACAGTGTAGCTGATACGCGCCGACGTAGGCGTTGAGTCCGCCATAGCCGTTTGGTCCGAAGAAACTGCTCGGGAAGGCCAACGCTGGAATCGTCTGCGTGAAGAGCTGGTTGTTGATCGGTTCCGAATACAGCGAGAACTGGAACGACGAGTCGCCGCTGAAGCGGTGCCCCCAGCTGAACTCGGTGTCGCTCGCGCGCTCCGGTTTAGCGTTCGGGTTGCCGCCGCCGCCGACCGAATTGAGCGTACCGCAGGCCACATTGCTCGTGAAAGCGCCTGACGCTGTGGGGGAGAACGGCGAAAAGACCTGGTTCAGGTACGGCACCGTGCTGATCCAGCCAAGCGAGGCGCGGTAGACGTCGTTCGTCCTGTCCCCCACGATGGCGATGCGCGGGTCGACGAACGACGAGTTCGTCAGGGTCGAGTGCTTGAAGTACGCGCTCACGTACGTCGTGATGGGCGAGGTGATGGGGTGCCACGCGTCGCGGAAGAAGAAGCTGGTCTCGTATGCGCTGGGGCTGGGCAGCGGCACGCCGACCGATGAGAGCCGCAAACTGTTGTTGTTGTAGTACGCGCCAACACCCAACTCGTTGTCCTGGCCGACCATCGAGTACGTCCCGACGACCCCAGTGTTGTTGGCCGCCGAGTTTCTCCAGAAGGGTTGCGAGACGAGGGTGCACGAGGGCGTGCAGCCGGTCGCACTTGCCGCCGGCGCCGAGAGCAAGTACGGAAGTTGCCACGTGCGGTCGTACGTCTGCGTGTACAGATCCGAGTAGCCGTTGATGTTGAGCGTGTTGCGTCCGATGGTCGAGTCGAGGCGCACCTGGTAATCGGTGTTCGTGAACCCCTGCCACGCCGCGCCGGCGCCCTGCCATCCGCTATTCAGGTTGGCCCATTGCTGGGGCGTCACGCAGGTCGTGCCGCCGTCGGGGGTCACGCCATCGGTCCCATACCCGTATGCGTTGCCGCCTGTACCGGTGCCCTGAAACGTGCCGGCCCCGCAATCCTGGGGATTGAGCGCGTTGAACGGCGGCGTATTCCCAGGCGGAGTGTAGCTGGCCAGCGCCTTGTTGCCCGAGGCGAGCGCCGTATCCATCGGCAGGTAGTCGTTGTCGCCGATGCCCGACTTGTTGTCCCACCAGTAGCTGGAGAGCGCGACCGCGGTCAGATGCGTGTTATTTCCAAAGCCGTACCGGAGCTTGTAGAGCTGCGACCGGTTCACCAGGTTGGAATTGATGTGATAGGAGCTGAGCGCCGTCACCGCCGGAACGGTTGCGCTGATATCGAACGCGGCCGCCGGTTGCACGGTGAACGTGTTCTTTCCCGGACCGTTCGACCCCGACGATCCGAGCGCGAGTGCGTATCCCCAGCGATTGCCGTCGAGCGATCCCGTCGCGGTCAAAGCGCTGGTCAACTTGTCGAACGTCCCGTAGCCCTGCGTGATGATGATTTGCGGAGTCCGCGTCGGCTCGAGCGTTTGCATGTCGACGACGCCCCCGATCGCGTCGACTCCATACAAGTCGCCGCCGCCGGCGCCGTAGACGACGTTGACGGCTCGCAAGCCGAACGACGGGGTGATCTCGTAGTTGAGCCCCCCGTTCAAGCCGTAGGCGATCGGATGCCCATCGACGAGCGACACGGTCTCGAGGTCGCCGATCCCGCGAATCGCGATCGTGACGTCATCGCCCAGCGTTGCCGTATCGCTCGATGTATTCTCGACGGCGCCGATGCGCCGGACAGCGTCGCCGGAGCGCGTCATGCCCTGTGTCTTCAGCGTGTTGCCGGAGACTTGCTGGTAGATCACGGCTGCCTTTTGCAGCGAGGCGGCCGCGGTCACGGTCGTGCGGCCCAGCGTCCGGATCTGGCTTGTTGTCGCCGTACGCTGCATCGACAGCGTCAGCGGCAGCGTGAATCCTGGCTGGACCGAGAACTCCTCCGAAATCGTCGTTTCGTAACCGCTGAGATCCGCTTGGAGGCTGTACAACCCCGGCGCAAGCGAAGGCAGGGTGAACCTTCCTGCGACATCCGTCGTGGCGGTCGCGATCTTCGGTCCGATGGTCTGCAACTTCACGCCTACGAGCGGCAAACCGGTAGCGGCGTCGATGACCTTGCCGGTCACGTCGATGCCGGCCGCCGAAGCGAGCGCGGGGACAATGAATAACGCTGCGGCAAGCAGCGTGGCTGTGAAGAAACGATGTGTCTGCACGATGCGACCCTCCGGAACGGGTGTTCTCCGTGTGTGAGCAGCGCAAGCGCGCAAAGCGACGCGCATGGCTAGCCCTCAAGATCGCCGCCCTTCACGAGTGGTCTGCGGCAACGGGTAGCCGCACACGGATACCGTCCCCGGCCTTAATGCTAGGCCGAGCGCGTTAAGACGCGGTTATGGTTACGTTAACCGAAACGGCCGGTTATGTAATCTTCTGTTCGCTTGTCCTTCGGCGTCGTGAAGATCTTCGACGACGTGTCGAACTCGATGAGTTCGCCCGTCGCGCTCTCGCCGGCAAGCATGAAGCCGGTGTAGTCAGAGCAGCGCGCGGCTTGCTGCATATTGTGCGTGACGATGACGATCGTATACGCGCCGCGCAGCTCGCGCATCAGCTCTTCGATTTTGATCGTCGAGATCGGATCGAGCGCCGACGCCGGCTCGTCCATGAGCAAGACCTCCGGATCGACGGCGAGCGCGCGCGCGATGCACAAGCGCTGCTGCTGGCCGCCCGACAGCGACGTGCCGGCGCGCTGCAACTTGTCCTTGACTTCCTCCCACAGCGCTGCGCGCCGTAAGCTCTGCTCAGCGATCTCTTCGAGCGACGCGCTCCCCTTGGGCCTGCCCGCAAGGCGCACGCCCGCCAGCACGTTGTCCATGATCGTCATCGTCGGAAACGGATTCGCCCGCTGGAAGACCATGCCGATGCGGCGGCGCGTATCGGTCGGATCGACGCCCGCCTCGTAAAGGTTCTGGTTGTCGAGCAGCACTTCGCCCTCGACGCGCGTGTGCGGAATCACCTCGTGCATGCGATTGAGGCAACGCAACAGCGTTGATTTGCCGCAGCCCGAGGGCCCGATCAGCGCTGTGATCGCGCCAGGCTCGAACTGCATGGTGACGCCTTTTACCGCCAGATGCGAGCCGTAGTAGGCATTGAGCCCTTTGACTTCCAGCGAGGTGGCGTTGGCTGTGATTACCACGCGAGAAGACCTCCTAGTTCGCCGCGACGCGCGACGAGAACGCGAGCCGCGCGGTCAAGTTGAGAGCGAACACCAGCACGACGAGGATCAATGCACAACCCCACGCGATCTGCTGCCAGTCGGCATACGGCGAGTTGGCGTACGTGTAGATGACGAGCGGGAGCGCTGCGGTCGGCTGACCGACGCCGCGGCTCCAGAACTGGCTTCCGAACGCCGTGAAGAGCAGCGGCGCCGACTCGCCGGCGACCCGCGCCACCGCCAACAGCACGCCTGTCACGATGCCTGGCCGCGCCACCGGCACCGTCACCATCAGGGTCGCTTTCCAGGCGGGAATGCCGAGCGCGAGCGCGCCTTCGCGGATCATCGTCGGCACGAGGCGCACCGCTTCTTCCGTGGTGCGTACGACGATCGGCAGCATGATGACGGCGAGCGCCACCGACGCCGAGACCGCAGAGAAATGGCCGGTCGGGATCACCACGAGAGCGTACGCGAACATGCCGATGGCGATAGACGGCATGCCGGTGAGCACGTCACTGAAGAACCGCACGAGCGCCGCAAGCCTGCCGCGGCCGAAGAGCGCGAGGTAGATGCCCGCCAGGACGCCGACAGGGATCGCGGCCAGCGATGCCATCACGATGATCTCGATCGAGCCGACGAGCGCGTTGGCGACGCCGCCGCCCGGCACTCCGACCGGCGTCGGCAACTTCGTGAAAAAGGTCCAGTTGATCGCTTTGATGCCTTTGCCGATGACGTATGCGACCACGATCGCCAGCACTGCGCCGCACATGCCGGCGCACAAGCCGCTGACGACGATCATGAACTGGCTCCATGCCGCGCGCACGGCCTTCGCTCGCAGATTCATCGCCTGCCTCGCCCGCTCGCGCTCCAGACAAGGAGGCGCGCCGCAACGTTGACGACGAGGCTGACGACGAAGAGCAGCAGCCCGATCTCGATCAGCATCGAGATGTAGACCTTGCCGGTCGCTTCGGAGAATTCGTTGGCGAGGACGCTCGCCATCGTGTAGCCGGGGGCGAACAGCGAGGCGACGATCTGCGGTTTGTTGCCGATCACCAAGACCACCGCCATCGCCTCGCCGAGCGCACGGCCGAGGCCGAGCACGAGCGCACCGATCACGCCCGAGCGCGCGTACGGCAGCACGGCCTTGGTCATCATCTCCCACTTGGTCGCGCCGAGCGCGAGCATGCCCTCGCGCTGATCGCGGGGCACTGCTTCGAACACGTCGCGCGAAATCGCAGCGACGGTCGGTACGACCATGATCGCTAAGATCAGGCCGCCTGTGAGCATGCCGACGCCATAGATCGGACCCTGGAAGATCGGCAGAAAGCCAAGCGAGTGCTGCAGCGCGGGTCCGATGTACGTGCGGACGAACGGCGCGAGCGCGTACAGACCCCACAAGCCATAGACGATGCTCGGCACTGCGGCAAGCAATTCGATGAGCATGGCGACAGGTGTCGCGAGCTTGCGCGGCGCCAGTTCAGCGAGGAAGAGCGCCGCGCCGATGCCGATCGGTCCAGCGACGAGCAGCGCGATGAACGACGAGACGATCGTGCCGTAGACGAACGACAACACGCCGAACTGCGCGTCGTTCGGGCTCCACAAGTTCGAGAACGCGCGCGGTCCGATGGCCTGTATCGCAGGCCACGAGCGTTGCAGGAGCACGATGAAGAGTCCGGCGACGACGGCCAGCACCAAGTACGACGCGAAGAACAGCACGAAGCTGAAGATGCGATCGCCGGCCGGCGACGTACGCGCGCGCACGGGGCGTGCGGCTGCAGCACGTGTGGCGCTTACCAGTTTGGCGCTTTCTTGCGACATGCTCCCCGTGTTTGCGTCTGGAAATGCGCGAGGCGGTGGGGCGTCAGGCTTTGTCGCCTTGAGCTCCTCCGCCTCTTGCGTTGTGCGGAGCACGTTATTCGTTAACGTAACCCTCGAGCTGCGCTCGTAGCACCCGAGCGGAGCTCGGGTCTATTCTGCCCGCCTACGAATGAATCGAGGCGATCGCCTTGAGCGCCTCTTGTTGTACGTTGTCGGGCAGCGGCACGTAGTTGACCTTGGCCGCGTACTGTTGTCCGCCGGTGACGAGCCACTTGAGCAGATCTGCGAGCTGCTTGCCACGGGCGGGATCCGCTTGGTTCTTCCAGACCATGAGCCACGAGTACGCCGAGATCGGATAGCTGTCTTTGCCATCCATGTTCGTGATCGAGAAATCCGTGGGGCTCACGCTTGGCTTCATGGATGCTGCCGCGCGAACCGAGTCGACGGACGGCAACACGAACTCGCCCGCCTTGTTCTGCATCGCCGCATAAGCGATGTCGTTTTGCAAGGCATACGCGAGCTCGATGTATCCGATCGCCCCAGGCGAATTGCTCAGCTGTCCGGCGACGCCCTCGTTGCCCTTCGCGCCCACGCCGGCCGGCCAGTTGACGGTCTTGCCGTTGCCGACCTTGGTTTTCCACTCAGGGCTGACCTTGCAGAGGTAGTCGGTGAAATGGTAGGTCGTGCCGCTGCCGTCGGCGCGGTGCGCGACCAGGATCGCCAGATTCGGGAACGTCACGCCGGGATTGAGCGCGGCGATCGCCGGATCGTTCCAATTCGTGATCTTACCGAGGAAGATGTCGGCGAGCACCGCCGGTGAAAGTTTGATGTGCTTCGGGATGCTCGCGACGTTGTAGGAGATCGCGATGCCTCCCAGCGTGTCGGGAAGTTGGACGACTCTGCCGTTGGCGTCCTCAGCCGCCTGCAGTTCGGATTTCGTCATCGGCACGTCCGACGCGCCGAAGTCGACGGTCTTGGCGGTGAATTGCGAGATGCCACCGCCCGAACCGATGCTGGCATAGTTGACGGTGACGCCGCTGTGGTCTTGGCTGTAAGCGTAGAAGGCGCGGGAGAAGAACGGATACGGGAACGTGGCGCCGGCGCCGAGGAATTGAGTGTCGGCGAGCGCCGCGAGTGGGGCGACAAGGCCGGTGACAACGGCCGCCGCAACGGCGGACTTGAGGGTCAACATCTTCACGGTGAAAGCGCTCCTGCACGCGGTGACGCGTCGAGTGATGACGTCGTAGCACTCGAGCGAAGCTCGAGCTTCGACGGTCGGGTTATTGCACCAACCCGACCCTAACGCAGCGGCTTCAAGCCGATGTTAAGAGAAGTTTAAGATGAGGTTAAGAGGCCGCCGACTCGCCGTGGCTGCGCGCTTGCATGCTTTCGGCGTGGGCGATCGCCTGATTGATCTCGACAACGGAGCGCTTAAGGTTCTTGGGCACGCCCTCGACCATGTAGACCACACGTTCGCAGATGTTGGTGGCGTGATCGGCGATGCGTTCGAGATAGAGCGCCACTAAGATCAGGTTGCTGCCGCGGTTGATGGCGCGCGGATCCTTGGCCATGAACTCGATGAGCTCTTTGAACACCGCGCGATAGAGGCGGTCGACCTCGTCGTCTTTGGCTGGAACGTTGTGCGCGATCCCCGCGTCGTGCTGCGCAAATGCGTCGAGCGACTCGCGCAGCATCTCGCGCGCGGCCGCGGCCATGCGCGGAATGTCGATGAACGGCTTGAGCTGGGGTTCCGACGCGAGGTTCTTGGTGATCTGAGCGATGTCGCAGGCGTGGTCGCCGATGCGCTCCAGATCGATGATGATGTCGAGCATGGCGGCGATGGTGCGCAGATCCGAGGCCATCGGCTGCTGCAGCGCGAGCAGATTCAGACAATTGGTTTCGACGCGCACGCACAGGTCGTCGACGATGTCGTCGGCTTCGATGATCTCCTCGGCGAGCTTGACGTCCGAACGCATCAAGGCGTCGACCGCTTTTGCAGTCGCCTCCTCGACGAGACTCCCGAGACGCAGCGTGTCCTGCTGTGTCTCGTCCAATATCCGATGAAAGTTCTCGCGGCCCAAAACGCCGATACCCCCTCAGCTCAGAACGCCACCATATTATAGGCCGATGCGGGACGTTTGTAAACTATGGAGGCCTTAAATCGCGCGTGTCGGCGCTATCGATTCGAGTGCGCGAAAGCGGCATCGAAAAGTCGTGCCCGCACCCAGTTCGCTTTCCGCCGTGACGGTGCCGCCGTGCGATTCGACGATGTGCTTGACGATCGCGAGTCCAAGCCCCGTGCCGGTTGCAGCGCGCGCCCGCGAACGATCGACGACATAAAAACGCTCGAAGATGTGCGCCAGCGCCGATGACGGAATGCCGGGGCCATCGTCAAACACCGTGACGACGGCGTGATCGGGCTCACGATTCACCGACAGGCCGATGTGGCCGCCCGCCGGCACCACGCGCAGCGCGTTGTCGAGCAAATTGACGAAGACCTGGACCAACCGCGCTCGGTCCCCATCGATGAGCACTGGCTCGTCCGGCGTTGCCAGCGCGAGGTCGATCTTGAGCTGCTTGGCGCGCAATGCTTGCGTGGCGACGACCTCGCGAAGCACTTCGCTGAGATCGACGTGCTCGAAGGGGCTTAAGGGGGCGGCGCTCTCCAGTTTCGCCAAGCCGAGCAGATCCTGGACGAGCGCGATCATGCGATCCGTCTCGCGCGCGATGTCGGCGAGGAACTGGGCTTGCGCCTTCCTGTGGACGCCGCCTTGTAGCGTTTCGATCATGATCTTGACCGACGTCAACGGCGTGCGCAGCTCGTGCGAGACGTTGGAGACGAAATCGCGCCTGATCGCTTCGAGCTCGCGCACGCGGGTGATATCGTGCACCACGGCGACGGCTTCGCGCGGCGCCTCGCCGCCGCGCAACGGCCGCGTCGTCACCTCGAGCTTATGCTCGACGCCGGCGTTGTAGGTCAGCTCGGCCGTCTGCTCGACGCCTTGCCGAAGCGCGTTCGAGAGCCGGCGGTCCAATTCGAAGCTGCGCACGCTCTCGATGAGCGCGCGGCCGAGCGCGCGTTCGCGGGGGACGCCGAAGATCTCGCAGGCCGCAGGGTTGAAGACGGTGACGCGGCCGTCTTCGCCGACGACGATCACGCCGACCGGCAGTGCGTCGACGAGCGCATCGAAGCGCTCGACGAGCGCAAGCGCGGGATCCGAGATGCGGACTTGCTGTTCCGGATCGGGCCGCTTTTGGGAGCGGAACACGTCGAAGAGCGGCATATCCGAGCGGCGCTTTGGCTAGTCTTTGAACAGATACCCGCGGCTGCGCACGGTGAGGATGAACTTGGGATTGCTGGGGTCGTCTTCGATCTTCTCGCGCAGCCAGCGGATGTGCACGTTCACGGTTTGCAGGTCGCCGTAGAAGTCGTATCCCCAAACGCGATCGAGCATCGCCTGGCGCGTCACGATGCGGCCCTTGTTCTCGAGCAGCACCTGCAGCAAACGGAATTCTTTGGGAGCGAGTTCGATCTGCGCGCCGCGTTTGGTCACCCGATGGCGGCCGGCGTCGAGCTCGATCTCGCCGCTGCGCAGCACGCCGGTCTCAGCCGGCAACTGCGATGACTGCAACCGCCGCAAGTGCGCTTTGATGCGCGCGATCAACTCGTACACGGAGAAGGGCTTGGTGATGTAATCGTCCGCGCCGATCTCCAGCGCCAGCACCTTGTCGATCTCTTGATCCTTCGCGGTCAGCATCAGCACCGGCGTGGTCGAACGCTTGCGGATCTCGCGGCACACTTCGATGCCGTCGAGTTCGGGCAGCATGATATCGAGCACGATGAGGTCGGGTTTCTCAAGCTCCGCGACCGACAGGGCGCGTCTGCCATCGCCCGCCGTGCACACCGCGTAGCCGTTCTTCTCCAAATTGTATCGAAGCGTTTGCAGGATCGTCGCCTCATCGTCGACGACGAGGATCTTGGCTGCAGGCGCAACTTTCGTCTCGGCCATTTTCAGCGCGCGCGTTCGCCGGACGCCCCGCGGGCCACCTCTACACGCGCGCGCTCAGCGCGGAACGACGGTGTAGGCGTGGAATGCCCACGAATACCAAATGCCGTATGCATTCGCGAGAATCGAAAATCCGACAAGCGCATACGTGAAGAACGTCTCCAGTCGCGCAAGCCCGCGCGCGACCAATGGCAGGAGGAACGGCGTGAAATCGAGCGAGTGGCGCATGCCGAATTGCTCGTAGCCGTTCTGGTAATACAGCAGCGACGGGATCGCAGCGAGGAGCGCGGCCGCCCACAAGCACCCGGTTTCGCGGCTGCGCCCGCGCGCGAGAAACGCCAGCACGAGCGCCGGGCTTGTGAAGGTGAGCGCGACGCCGACGGGGTGCGGCAGCAGCCACGGAAACTTGTCGCTCAAGATCGGCGGCAAGATCAGGAAGCCGTACAGATTGGCCGGCAAGAACTTGAGTTGAAACGGGACGCCCGCTCGATTGGCGGCGGCGTCTGCCTGGAACCACAACGCGTAACCCTCGTCGGCGAACGTGTGCCAGCGCCCGTAGTTGTAGATCGCGTAGAGCAGCACGAGCGGCAGCGCACCGAGCAGCGCTTGCGAGAGCACGCGTGCGCGTTCGCCTCTTGGCGCATCAAGCACAAGCCAGACCGCGAACGGGATGCCGGCGAGCGCCATCGGGAGACGCGAGAGCGCCATGCACGCGAACAGCACGCCGAGCAGCCATGGCCGGCGCGCGCCATACCATTCGGCCAGTCCAAGCACGGCGAACATCGCGCCGGCGATGTGCTCGAATTGCCAGACGGATCCGAAAGCGGCGCACCACCAGTAGACCGTGCCGAACGCAAAAAAGGCCGAGATCGCGATCTGCACGCGGCGCGCCACACCCATTCGGCCGAGCATTACCCACGTCGCGCAAACGCCGATGGCAGCGGCGATTGCGCACGAGATCGCCTGGTTCGCCTGCAACCCCAAGAGCAAGACGAGCGGCAACGAAACGATCGCCGGCATGAAGCCGAACGTCACGTAGTAATGACCTTCGAAGATGACGGCTCCGACGATGGGGTCCGCATCGACCCAGAGCCTGCCGTGCAAGAACGCGTACGCGAGTCTGGTGAAGTTGTCGTATGGCGCATGACCCGCGATGGCTGAAGGCAAGTACCCGATGAGTGCGACGATGAACACCAAAGCGGGCGTCCTCACCGAGGCACCACGGTGTACGCGTGATACGCCCACGAGAACCAGACGCCGAATGCGTTGGCGAAAATCGAGAGCGCCACGAGTGCGTAAGCGAGGACGACGTGCGCCCGTTCCAAACCGCGCGCGACCAGCGGCAGGAGGAACGGCGTGAAGTCCAACGTGTGGCGCATCCCGAATTGTTCGAACCCGTTGACGTAGTAGAGCAGCGACGGAATCGCAGTGACGATGACGGCGGCCCATAAGAAAAGCGTCTCACGGCGCCGTGCGGGAGCGAAGCAGGCCAGCACGAGCGCCGGGCTCGTGAACGTGAGCGAGACGCCGTAGCCGTTCGGGTGCAACCACGGGAAGTGGTCGATCAGGTCGGGGCCGAGCATGAAAAAACTGTAGAGGTTCATCGGTAAGAACCGCAGCTGCAGCGGCGTGCCTGTTTTTGATCCGACTGGATCATGGTGGAACCACGTCGAGTACCCGATGTCGCGGAACGTGTGCCAGCGCGCCTCGTTGTACAAAAGGAACAACAAGAAGAACGGCAGCGCGCCCACGACCGTCTCGAGCGCGACGCGAAGCCGATCGCCCTTGCGCGTGTCGAGCATCAGCCACACGAGAAACGGAATGCCGGCAAGCGCCATGGGAAAACGCGAGAGCGCCAGGCAGGCGAACAACATGCCGAGCAGCCACGGACGGCGCGCGCCGTACCATTCGGCAAGCGCAAGCACGGCGAACATGACGCTCGCGACGTGCGCATACATCCACAGCGAGCCGAACGAAGCGCACCACCAGTACACCGTGCCGAAGCCGAAGAGCGCCGTCACCGCGATCTGGATGTCGCGCGACACCCGCATGCGGCCGAGCATGACCCATGCGGCGCAAACGCCGATGGCCGCTGCGATTGCGCAGACGACGGCTTGATTCGCGGCGAGCCCGAACAGCATGACGAGCGGCATCGCCAGTATCGCTGGGATGGGTCCTTCGATGACGTAATGCTGCCCGCCGAACTCGATCGCCTCGATCCACGGGCCCGGCCAATCGATCCACAGCCGGCCATGCAGCAACGCGTACGCCAGCCTGATGAAGTTGTCGTAAAACGCGTGCTTGCCGCCGGTGCTGATCATGTAGACGGCGAGCGCGATGACGTACGCCGCGATCGCGGAGCCGGCCGTCGTCCACGCAGCGCGGCCGCTTCGCAGCGTCAGCGCTGGCGCTGCGCTCGTCATCCGCCACCCGGCGGATGCATCACGTCTTTGGGGATCGCTGCCGGAAATAGATAATCGCTGAATCGAATCGTGTCTTTGTACAGCACGGTGTTCTTCGGATCTGCCGAGTAGCATTGCGCGCTCACGAACGTCGGCAGCCAGTACGCGCCGGCGGCCGCGAAATCGATCTCGCCGCGCGCATTGCAGCCGGCAGATGTCACGGCATAGCGCTCGCGCAGCGGCAACCCCGATCCCGGATCGAGCGCAAGCTCGGTGATCTCAAACCGCGCCGGATAGAACCGCTTGACCGAGTAGACGTATGAACGGCGGCGGTTGACGGTCGCGATGCCGACGAAACTCGCGCCGTACGCGTCGGCGTCCACGGCGAACTGATCTGCGTGGTACGGCCATATCGACCGGTAGAAGGTCTGCATGCGCGGCGGGTGCAGGCTCGCGCCGTTCACTTCGAGCGTTTCGTTGCGCTGGAATCCCGAGGCGTCGCGATACACGCGATGCGTCCCGGTGACGATGCGGCTCGCACCGCCGTGGCTCTCGGCATACGTGAAGATCATGTTCGGTGGTTTTTGAAACGCCGCCATCAAGGTGCGGTACTTGTCGAGCAGCCGGATGGCGAATCGCGGCGCGGCAGCCGCAGCCGCTCGACTGGTGGCCGCAGACGCGGATGCAGAAGAGAAAGCCAAAGCGCCGGCGCTCGCCATCGCCGCGATGACGAGGGCGGCGCGCGAACACAGCGCGAGCTTCACGAGCGCTACTCCTTCGCGCCGATGGCTTTCTTGATCGCATCCGGCACGGCTGCGAGCGCAGCTGCGATGCCGGCTGGATTCTTGCCCGCACCCGACGCCAAGACGGGATTGCCGCCGCCCTTGCCGTCGATGTGACCGATGATCGATGCGAGCACGTCCTTCGCGGACACGCCGCGCTGCGTGGCCGAGCCGCCTGCGGCGACCACCAGGGCGACCCTGCCGTCCTCCGGCGCCGCTACGACGACGACGCCGTCGGGCCATTTGGCGCGAATCGATTCGACAAGTTCCCTCGCCCCCACGCCGGCGTCTGCGTTCGGCTGAAACGCGAGGTAGGAGATCCCCGAGACTTCCTTTGCCTCATTGATATATGCATCGGCGCGTTGCGCGGCCAACTGCGCCTGCAGTGCGCTCACCTTGCGTTCGAGTTCCCGATCGCGCTGCGTCAAGCGCTCGAACGCCTCTGCGACGTGGTCTGCCGAGGTCGAAAGCGCGAGGCCGATGTCGTCGACTGTGGCGCGTACGCTTTCGACGTAGCGGTCGGCTGCCTCCGACACCACGCCCTCGACGCGGCGGATGCCCGCACCGATCGCCGACTCGCCAGTGAGCACGAAATGACCGATCTCGCCCGTCGAGGCGACGTGCGTGCCGCCGCACAGTTCGATGCTCGGTCCGAACGTCACGACGCGCACGATCTCGCCGTAGTTCTCGCCTTTCATATAGACGGCGCCGCGAGCGATCGCTTCGGCGAAGGTCATCGTCGCTTCGACGATGTGATAGTCGTCGCGGATCAGCTCGTTGACGCGCCCCGCGATCTCCGAACGCTGCGGCTTGGTGAGCGCGCCGACCGGCGACTCGAAGTCGAAGCGCGTCCGCTGCGGAAAGACCGCGCTGCCGCGCTGCGCGACCGATTCGCCGAGCGCCTCCTTCAGCGCGCGCTGCAAGAGATGCGTGACCGTGTGATGCCGGCGGATCTCGCGGCGCCAGTGCGGGTCGACGACCGCATCCACCGTTTCGCCCAACGCAAGGACGCCGCTCTTCTGCACGCCTTTGTGCATGATGCGCCGAAACGTCTTGTCTTCGTACTGCGTATCGCGCACGTCGAATGCTGACGAAGACGTGGCGATGACGCCGCGATCGCCAGCCTGGCCGCCACGCTCCGCATAGAACGGCGTCACGGCAAGAACCACGATGCCTTCTGCGCCGGTCTCGAGGCGCTCGACAGGCACCCCGGCGCGATCGTACAGCGCCGCAACCGT
>Ga0187846_10000296_pt1 | contig 30265 bp, 28 predicted proteins | sample TC_taG_FD_161473 | JGI IMG/M metagenome (GOLD analysis project Ga0187846, IMG submission 161473) | Biofilm microbial communities from the roof of an iron ore cave, State of Minas Gerais, Brazil - TC_06 Biofilm (v2) | ecosystem: Environmental > Terrestrial > Deep subsurface > Cave > Wall biofilm... | reverse complement strand
CGCCGTCGCGGCCCTCGAAGACGATGCAGACCTTGAGCCCCTTGTACTTGACCCACTCCTGAAGCTTGACGAGCTCGACGTGCAGCCGCGCGAGCTCCTGGTCGTAGACCCTGCGCTTCAACTTCTCCTTGGGCGCCGCAGCGCTCGCCTTCGCCTTCGTTGCGCTTGCTCTCACGAATTCAGTTCCTCCTTATGGCGACCGTCGAACTCAGGTCATTGTCGGGGCCGCGCTGCCAATTCTACTGACAGGTACGTCCCTCCTCTGTTGGGACGCGCACGATCACCGAACGCTATCCGTTCAGCGCCGCCGGCGGCTGAGGTCAGCGACCACGGCGCTGCGACCGAGCCCGGTCCGCGGCTGCGATCGAGGATTCCAAACGACAACTTGACTACTGCTTGCGGCACGAGCGCCCCGTTTCACGGCAGTCATTGTGGCATTGATCGATGCGTCCGAGAGCGGGGCGACGGGCGGCGCCAGCGCCGCCGCCGAATGCGCTTCTGGGAAGCATTCGGCTCGATCTACAAGGCCACAGGGTTCCGCGACGGCGGAACGCCCGCGTCTGGGCGAATTTCTGGTCACCGGGGCGCCTATTTCGATCCGAGGAGGACTTGAAGGGCGTTGCGGGCAGGATTTTCTATCACCTCGGAAGGTCTGCTTTCGGGCTCGGTTGTGCGACCGCTGTGCGCAGCTTCGCTACGCCGCTCGGGGTCCGGAAGCCGAAATTCAAATCTGCGACGCTACCCCGCGCTTCGCCGTCACTTGATCCGGACACGTTGCGGCGCTATGTTCCACATCTGCCCAGCCGAAATCCGCCTCAGGAGACCACCGTGCTGCAAGAGCGCATTCCGAACCTCGACAACCTGGTCCAACCCGACCGCGTCCACCGGCTTTGCTACACCGACCCGGACATCTTCGAGCTCGAGATCAAGAACATCTTTGAGAAATGCTGGATCTACGCCGGCCACGAATCGCAGGTGAAGAAGCCCGGTGACTTCTGGACCTTCCAGATCGCCCGGCAGCCAATGCTGATGATCCGTGGCAAAGACCGCCACATCCATGTGCTCTACAACCGCTGCCCACACCGCGGCGTGCAGGTCTGCGGCGCGCGCTACGGCAATGCGGGCGACGCCCTCACGTGTTCCTACCACTCGTGGCGCTTCCACTACGACGGCACGAACGAAGCGGTGCCGCTCGCCCGCGGCTACGAAGGCACCACCTTTGACACCTACGACTGCAACATGCAGCGCGCGCCGCGCGTTGCGTCGTACCGCGGGTTCGTGTTCGCGAGCTTAGCCGAAAACGGGCCCTCGCTCCTCGACTGGCTCGGGCCAGCCAAGGTCGCTTTTGACGACATCTGCGACCGCTCGCCCGAGGGCGAGGTCGAGGTGGTGATGAACTGCTACCGCGTCATTCAGCGCTCGAACTGGAAGTTCTTCATGGAGAACCAGCTCGATGCGGTGCATCCCTCGGTGACGCACGAGTCCACGGGTCGCGCCGCGGCCGACGTCGAATTCCAGATCCAGCGCCGCACCGGCGAGAAGCCGCTGCACTACCACATGCTCTCCGCGTTCGTGATCCCGTTCGAGAAATGGGACATGTTGGAGACCTACGGGTATCCCTATGGCCACACGATTCTCGGCGGCTATATGGGCCTGCGGCCACAGGATCCCGACACGCTCGAACACGAGGCGATCCTCGCCAAAGCTTATGGCGCGCAGAAGAAAGAGGAGTATTTGTCGCGGAACATCCATCATGTGCTCGTCTACCCGTGTCTCTCCGTCCAGTCGCCGCTGCAGCAGTTGCGGGCCATTCGGCCGCTGGCAGCCGATCGCACGCTGTCGGAGATCTGGCACTTCCGGCTGAAAGGCGTGCCGGAGGCGATCTACCGCCGCTCGCTCTGGTACTACAACCTCGTCAACTCGCCCGCGACGTTGGTGAACGCCGACGACCTCGAAAACTGGCAGAAGGGCCAGTGGGGCTTGAGCTCGCACGGCGGCGACTGGGTGAGTTTCCACCGCGACTACGGGCGCGACCTGCTGGAAGGCGAGGTAATGAAGTCTTCGAACGGTTGCAGCGAGATGCCGATGCGCAACCAGTTCAGGGCGTGGATCAAGTACCTGACCGCGGAGTGAGCGATGGCGACGAAGGCCAAAAAGCCGTCGCGGAAGGCGGCCGCGAAAAAGCCGGCGGTCAAGCGGAGCGCCTCGGCCGTGAGGCGGGCCAACGGCGCCACGCACGACACCCAGCGCGAGGTCGAAGAGCTCCTGTATCGCCAGGCCGAAGCACTCGACAGCAAGGCCTGGCAGGAATTCATCGATCTCTTTACCGACGACGGCATGTACTGGATGCCGCCCGCCCCGCACTACACGACCTGGGACGGCATGCCGTCCATCTTCGCCGAGGATCGCGACATGATGACGGTGCGGATGAAGCGCGTCTCGCATCCGCGCGCGTGGTCGCAGCAGGCCGAGTGGGGCACGAACCACGTCGTGTCCAACGTCGTGATCGAGAAAATCGATCCGAAATCGGGCGACATCCAGGTGCGCTCACGCTTCCACGTCGTCGAGCTGCGGCGCGACGAGCTGCGCCACTTCGCCGGGTCGTATCGCCACCATCTGCGGCGGACCAAGCACGGCTTGAGGGTCAAACTGCAGCGCGTGGACATGGTGAATGCCCAGGCGCCGTACGAGTACGTCCTGCAGGTTTGGGTCTAGAGACTCCGGCCGGGGCGTTCGACCTGGATCGAAAAGCAGCCGCGGCCCGCTTTGTTGTTCGCGATTGCGACCCTCATTGGCGGACTCGCGGTCGACCGGGCATTTGCCTTGCCCGGCCAGCTCGCGGCGAGCGCGTGGGCAGGATCCTGGTTTGGCTGGTGCGGCCGCGGTTGCACCGTCCGTGCTGTACGCTGCGCTGTCAGGAGTCGATACCTTTGAGCCTGCCGTTGTTTGCGATTCTGTTGGCGTGCATCGCATCCGGAAAGCCGCGGGCCGCTTTACGCGGCGAAGTTCCTGATCGCGCTGCTGCTCGAACTCTACGGCACTTGGCTCGGAAGCTGGAAGTGGGCGAGCCGCGAGCCGTGGTTCGGCCTGTGCGCGACGAATCCGCCCGTGGCGGTGGGCGCCCTGTATTGCGCGCGCGACGCCCTCGTCGCGCTCGCCGTGGGGGGATGCGCTGGCTCACCCTCGCGCGGCGACTGCCGAGCGCAACGGCCGCTTTCCAGACACCATTGCGATAGTTAGCCACCCCTGCGGGGCGAAACGGGGAGTTCCGATGTTCGAAACCACGATCGCAGGCAGTCTACCCAAGCCCGCGTGGCTCGCCGAGCCGCGGAAACTCTGGCCGTCGTGGCAGCTCACCGGCGAGGCCCTGGCCGAGGCGAAGCGTGATGCGACGCTGCTGTGGATCAAGGCGCAGGAGGACGCCGGCATCGAGATCGTCACCGACGGCGAGCAGTCGCGGCAGCACTTTGTCCACGGCTTTCTCGAGGCCATCGACGGTATCGACTTCGCCCATCGGGTCGAGCTCGGCATCCGCAACAATCGCTACAAGGCGCTGGTCCCCACGGTCGTCGGTCCGTTGCGATTGAAAGGCAGAGTGCATGCGACCGAGGCACGGCTGGCGCGCGCGCACACCCAGCGCAAACTCAAGTTCACCCTGCCTGGCCCGATGACGATCGTCGACACGATCGCCGATCGCCACTATGGCGACAAGATCAGGATGGCGATGGCGTTCGCCGCCGCCCTCAACGAAGAAGCGCGCGCACTCCAAGCCGACGGCGTCGACGTGATCCAGTTCGACGAGCCCGCATTCAACGTGTATATGAGCGACGTGAAGGCATGGGGCATCGACGCGCTAGCGCGGGCGGCAGACGGATTGAAGTGCAAGACCGCGGTGCACATTTGCTACGGGTATGGCATCAAGGCCAATATCGAGTGGAAGGAGACGCTTGGCAGCGAATGGCGCCAGTACGAGGAGATCTTCCCCGCGCTCGCGAACAGCACGATCGACCAGGTGTCGGTGGAATGCGCGAACTCGCACGTGCCGATCGCGCTGCTGTCGCTCCTCCGCGGCAAGGACGTGCTGGTCGGAGCGATCGACGTCGCCGCCGATCGGGTCGAGACGCCCCAACAAGTGGCGGCAGTCATCGCCGCAGCGATGAAGCACGTGCCGAAGGAGCGCATCTTCCCGTGCACCAATTGCGGCATGGCGCCGATGGACCGCGCCATCGCGCTTAGGAAGCTTGAATCGCTCGCGGCGGGGGCAAAACTCGCTCGCGAGCAGGTCGCATGAGGACAACCCTATCCGCGTTGGTCGACGACCGCGGACTTGGGTAGCGCAGCGGCCAGGATGAGATAGCCGACCACGGCGCACGCGAGCGTGCCGGCGAGTATGCCGATGATGCTCGCGATAGCCTGTTGCGGGGCAGCGTCGCCGAAGGCGAGCCCAGTGATGAAAATGCTCATCGTGAAGCCGATGCCGCACAGCGTCGACACGCCGAGCATCGCCTTCCAGCTCGCCCCCTCCGGCAGCCGCGCGAGGCCTGACTTGACGGCGATCGCGCTCATTCCGAACACGCCGACCATCTTTCCGATCAGCAGGCCGGCCGCGATGCCAAGCGGCACCGGTTCCAGCAGCGACCCGACCGACAAACCCTTGAGCGACACCCCGGCGTTCGCAAACGCGAACAACGGCAAGATGGCGTATGCCACGACCGGGTGCAAATCGTGCTCCAATCGCCGCAGCGGCCCAGGCCCGTCGGCGTCGGCCTTGAGCGGGATGAACAACGCGAGCACCACGCCCGCGAGCGTGGCGTGAACGCCGGACTTCAAGACCGCGACCCACAACACCAGCCCGACGAAGAAGTAGGGCGGGATAGCCTTCACGCCGCGCCAGTTCAGGATCCACAAACCGACGACTGCGGCCGCGGCAACGGCGAGCGACGCGACCGAGAGCTGGTCGGTATAGAAGATCGCAATGATCAAGATGGCGCCGAGGTCGTCGAGAATGGCGAGCGTGAGCAGAAAGATCTTCAACCCGTTCGGCACGCGACTGCCGAGGAGCGAGAGCACCCCGAGCGCGAACGCGATGTCGGTTGCGGCCGGAATCGCCCAGCCGTCGATCGCCACGGCGTCGTTCCAGTTTAGCCAGGCATAAATCGCCGCGGGTCCCACCATCCCACCTACCGCGCCGAGCGCCGGCAGGGTGATCTGCGCCGGGTTAGTGAGCTCGCCTTCCATCACTTCGCGCTTGATCTCCAGCCCGACCAGAAAGAAGAACACCGCCATCAGCCCGTCGTTGATCCACAGGATGAGCGGCTTTGCGATATGCAAGGCGCCGAGCTGCACCGCGACCCGCGTGTCCAGAAACGCCTGGTACAGGCCTTCGGCGGCGGTGTTGGCGGCCACCATCGCTACCACCGTCGCGAGCATGAGCAGGATGCCGCCGGCCGCCTCGAGCTGGAGGAACTCGCGAATCGCGCTGACGATGCAGCCGCGCGACGGCTCGCTGGGGTGCGTCTGTTTCATGGTCTTCACGCTGTCAATGGGCCGGCGCGTCTAGAATAACTCAGCTTCGGAGGTTCCCATGAACATGCCAGCAAGTTTCCGCACCCAGGAAGTCAATCCGGCTGCACTCGCGAACCTCTACCGCAAGGAGTTCGAGCTGTGCAGAGCGAAGGGCGGCGATACGATCGCGATCGTGTCCGATCTCGGCACGCGCCGTGAGTACATCCAGGCGGCGTTCGCGGCCGCCGACGATCTCGGCGCCGATGTCTACGAGCTGTGCGTCAATTCGATCCCGTCATGGACCAGGGTCGGTGTACCGACGATCGGCAAGTGCAAGGGCACGCTCGAGGCGGTGTCGGCAGCCGATCTGCTGGTGATCTTCCACGTGCCGCTCTTCACCCGATGGCTCAAGCAGGTGACTGACGGCGGTACCCGCGTGCTGATGGTCATCGATGCGCCGGACGATCTGGAGCAGCTCATGTCACCGCCTGGCCTGAAGGAGGCGTGTAAGTACGCCGAGTCGATCTACCGCAAGGCGCGGAGAGTGCGCGTGACCAGCGACGCCGGCACGGATCTCTCCTACCAGTGCGGCGAATATCCGGTAATGACGCAGTGGGGGTACGCCGACGAGCCGGGTCACTTCGACCATTGGGGCGGCGGCCACATTCATACGTTCCCGAACGAGGGCAGCGCGAGCGGCACCGTCGTATTCCAGCCGGGCGACATCGTGATCCTGCCGTACTGCCGCTACGTCGCGGACACCGTGAAGCTTGAAATCCACGATGGCTTCGTCACGCGAATCGACGGCGGCCTCGACGCGAAGCTGATGCGCGACTGGTTGGAAGACGGCAAGCGCGATGAGCGGGACCGCGATCCTTACGCCGTGTCGCATCTCGGCTGGGGGTTGAATCCGCAAGCGCTGTGGTACGGGATCGCGCTCCACGGCGACGAGCCGGAACGGCACCGCGCCGCGGCGCGGACGTTTCCCGGCAATTTCCTCTTTTCTACCGGCCCCAACACGCAGGGCGGCGGCAAGCGCGACACCAGGGGTCACTACGATGTGCCGATGCGCGACTGCACCGTCGCGCTCGACGGCAAGACGATCATCGAGCGCGGCCGCGTCGTCGACTCGGGGTTGAAGGTGGCCCGCGTGGCGCGATAGCGCGAGCGTTCACGCCGTACCCCAGACCTCCCTCGCCGTCTCCACCACCAGACTGAGCTTCGCGCGCTGCTCCTCGAACGTGATCTGGTTGCCGTGCACCGTGCTCGAAAAGCCGCACTGCGGACTTAACGCGAGCTGCTCGAGCTGCACGTAGCGGCCGGCGTCCTTGATGCGCCGCACTAGCTCCGCCTTAGGTTCGAGCGTACCCACCTTAGAGGTGATGATCCCGAGCACCACGATCTTCTTGCCGCGCGGGACAAACCGCAGCGGCGAGAAATCCCCGGAACGGTGATCGTCGTACTCGAGGAAGTAGCCGTCGACGTCCAGCTCGTTGAACAGCGCATCGGCGACCGGGTCGTAACCGCCTTCGGCTACCCACGCACTCTTGAAGTTGCCACGGCACAGGTGCACGCAGATCGTCATGCCGGCCGGCCGGTCGCGCAGCGCGGCGTTGATAAGCCGCGCATAGCGGTGCGGGAGCTCGTCGGGATCATCGCCGCGTTCTTTCGCGCCCGCGCGCAGCTTCGGGTCGCAAAGGTACGCCAGATTGGTGTCGTCGAGCTGCAGGTAGCGGCAGCCGGCAGCGGCGAGATCGGCGATTTCTTCGCGATAGCACTGCGCGAGATCGGCGAAAAATTCCTCCAGATCCGGATAGGCAGCGCGGCTGATCGCCCCGCGGCCACCGCGGAAGTGCACCATCGTCGGCGACGGAATGCAGACCTTCGGCATTGCGCGCGCCACCGACCGAAGGTATTTGAAGTCATCGAGTTGAATCGGCTTGGTGCGCCGCAGTTTACCGCTCACTTCAAGGCGGGGCGGGGCGAAGTCGATTTCGCCCGCGGCGCTGTGAAAGTGCATCGCGAGACCGCCGTGCACCGTGACGCCCTCGAGCCTCTCGAGGAAATCGATGTGGAAGAACGTGCGCCGGTACTCGCCGTCGGTCACGGCGCGAAAACCCAGGTCCTCTTGGAATCGCACCGCGTCGCGGATCGAGCGGTCTTCGGCCTCACGCAGTTCGGCCGACGACACTTCGCCGCGCGCGTAACGGTCGCGCGTGGCGAGCAGCTCCGGCGGGCGTAACAGGCTACCGACGTGGTCGGCGCGGAAAGGTGGTTTCTGATCCATATGCCGTCCTCCTCCAGTGTTGAAGCAAGGATAGCACTCGACTCGGTTGGGACGCGCCGCAGCACAAGTTGCCGCGCCTGCCCGGGATGGGATCGGTTCCACCTTCACCGACCTGGTAGACTTTCGCGCCAAAAAGAGAACTGCGGAGGAGACCATGCGCTGCACTCTGAAAATCGCTTCGGTGCTGCTCGCGTTCGCACTCGCGGGTTGCACCGCGGCACCGCAGGCGCCCACAGCGCCGCCCAAGACGATCAACGTGATCGTGTTTCCCGGCGGCTTCAACTGGCCGATCTGGGTCGCGCAGGAGAAAGGACTATTCGCCAAAAATGGCGTCGAGGTGAAGTTGACGCCGACGCCGAACTCGGTGTTCCAGCTCACCGGCTTGATCGAGGGTAAGTACGACATCGCGATGACGGCGATCGACAATCTCGTCGCCTATCGCGAGGGGCAAGGCGAGGTGCCGGTGCTCGGCCCCGACCTCATCGCATTCATGGGCTGCGACAATGGTTTTCTCCGCCTGGTCACGGTACCTGAGGTGAAGACCTACGGCGACCTGCGCGGCAAGACGCTGTCGGTCGACGCGCTCACCACCGGTTATGCCTTCGTGCTGCTCGAGATCCTCGAGCGCAACGGTCTGCAGAAAGATCGCGACTACAGCGTCGAGCGCGCCGGGGGCGTGCTGCAACGGTACCAGGCGCTGATGGAGAAGAAACAGGCGGGCACCATGCTGCTCTCGCCGTTCGAAGTGCAGGCCGAAGCGCGCGGCTACAACCGCCTCGCCAATGCGACGGACGTGCTTGGCCGGTATCAGGGGTTGGTGGGCGGCGCGCGCAAGTCGTGGGCGGATGCCAATCGCGACGCAGTGATCGGCTACATCCGGGCATTCTCCGCGGCCGTCGACTGGCTCTATGACCCGCGCAACAAGGACGAGGCGATTGCGATCTTGCGCAAGAACCTATCGGCGGTGAACGAGCAAGCCGCGCAGACCGTCTACAGCGTGCTGCTCTCCCCGAGCGATGGATTCCAGCGCAAAGCGCAGATCGACCTGGAGGGCGTGCGCACGGTGTTGGTGCTGCGGTCCAAGTATGGTGCGCCGCGCAAGGCGCTGACCGATCCGATGCAGTACTACGACCCGACCTTTTATCGGGCGGCGATGCAGCCCTGAGCTTCGCTATGGGTTCCGGCCGCGCTGTTGCTGCTCTCGTTACGGCGTCGCTCCTCGCCTCGCCGCGGGACCGATTGGCCGCGGTCGGCCGCGAACCGTTGGGCGGCAGCCCCCGCTGACTTCAGCTGGTATCTCGATGGCGAGATTAGGAAATGGGCTCGGGTCGTACAGGAAACCGGTGTGAAGCTGGAATGAGCCCGGCACTTGCCGCGCCGCGCGGTTTGGTAGGAAGCTTATGCATCGGGCGCACCGAGCCGACTGCCACAACCAATCCGAGTGACGGAGGAAGCCCCATGATGTTGCTAGTCTCGCGTCGTATCGCTGTCGGGATGGCGTCATGCCTGATCGCCGGGTCCACCGGCGCGGCCGACCCGGTGACGCTCCGGGTCAAGGTTTTCCCCGGCGCGCAGAACCTCGCGCACTTCGTCGGCCTGTCGCAAGGGATCTTCGCCAAGCATGACCTAAAGGTCGATCTGCAGTTCACGCAGACCTCCGATGAGTTGCGCGACGGTCTCGCAAGCGGTGCGTTCGAGGTGGTCCACGCCGCCGTGGACAACGCGGTGGCGATGGTCGAGATGGCAGGCAAGGACGTGGTGATCGTCACCGGCGGGGACAGCAGCATGAACGAATTCTTCGTGCAGCCCGACATCGGCGCGGTCGCGGATCTGCGCGGTCGCACGCTCGTCGTCGACGCGCCGAACACCGCCTACGCGCTGGTGGCGAAGAAGATCCTGCTCATGAACGGCCTCAAAGGCGGGGACTACACCGTCAAGCCGATCGGCGGAACGTTCCTGCGCCTGAAAGCGATGCGCGAGAGCAAAGAGAACGCCGCGTCGATGCTCAACGCGCCGTTCTCCATCGCGGCGGCGAAGCAAGGGATGAAGAGCCTCGGTCGCGCCGTGGACCTGCTCGGCCCCTATCAGGCGAGCGGGGCGTTCGTGATGCGAGCATGGGCGAAGGCGAATGGCCCGACGCTCGAGAGCTACATCGCAGCGTACGTGGAATCGACGCGCTGGGCGCTTCAGCCGGGCAACCGCGCCGCTTGCGTCGCGTTACTGACCGAGCGGTTGAAGCTCGCGCCGGACGTCGCCGAGCAGACCTATCAACTGCTCGCCGACCCCGCGTTCGGGCTCACGCCGGACGCCAGATTCAACCTCGACGGCTTCAAGAACGTGCTCGCCTTGCGCGCCGAGATCGAAGGGCAGTGGGGCGGCAAAGCGCCGCCGCCGGACCGTTACATCGATCTGGGTTACTACGACCGCGCGGTCAAACACCTGGGCCACTGAATATGACGTTGATGCGGCGCTCGGCATTCTTCGCCCTCGCACTCGCCGGCACGCTCGCTCTCGCGGGCGGCGTGCAGGCGCAGGGCGACTTCTCCAACAAGCCGATCAAGCTGGTGGTCCCGTATGCGCCCGCGCACGCGGTCAAGCACCCCGACACGATCGAACGCTACGTGGCGCTCGGCATCGATTCCGTGGGAAGCACGCCGGAGGCCTGTGCGTCACTCACCCGCTCGGATATCGAGCGGTACGCCAAGGCGGTGAAGCTCTCCGGCGCGAAGCTCGACTGAACGTTCGTCATGCCGGCGAAAGCACGGCATCCAATCTGGAAAGATGGAGACCATAGTAACCATTCCTGCGCTGCAGCAGATGAAGCGCGATGGGCGAAAGATCGTCGGCGTGGTCGCCTGGGACTACCAGATCGCGCAGATCGTGGATCGCGCCGGGGTGGACATCGTTTCGGTCGGGGACACGGTGGGCGTCAATTTGTGGGGCCACGCCACCGCCTTGGAGGTCACGATGGACGAGATGGTCGTGGTCTGCAAGGCTGTCCGCCGCGGGGTCAAGCGCGCACTCGTCAGCTGCGACTTCCCCCACGGGCCGCTCCAAGCGGGCACCGAGACCGCGCTGCGGGCTGCGCATCGCCTCACCAAGGAAGGCGGCGCGGACATGGTCAAGCTCGACGGCGCGGCCGATTTCCCCGCAGCGGTTCGCGCCATCGTGCGCGCGGGCATTCCAGTCTTTGCGCAGTTCGGCATCACGCCCCAGACTGCCCCGCAACACGGTGTGGACTACAGTGCCATGCTGAACGGTGCCGTGCAGATGCCGGTGGCAATGACGGCGAAGTTCGTGGCGGAGGCAAAACGATTGGAAGACGCCGGCGCCTCGCTCCTCGACTTCACGCACTCCGGGCCGATGATCGGTCCCGAAGTCGTGCGCGCGGTGTCCATCCCGGTGGTCGGCGGGCTCGGCGGGGGTCCGTGGCTGGATGGGCGGATGCGAATGGCGCACGCCGCCATCGGGTATGCGGCGAGCGCGCTCGAATCGAAGACCGAGAGCTACGCGAACGTCGCCCGGATCACGCTGGATGCGATCACCGCCTATGCCGCGGACGTGCGCGCGGCGCGCCAGATCAAAGGCGCCGCTCCGGTCAAATCCGCGCCCTGACCGCCATGCCCAGCGCGATCATTGATGGCATCTCGACGCACTACGAGGTGATCGGCTCGGGGCCACCCCTGCTGATGTACTCCCCCGGTGGATTCGACGCGACTTTGGAGAAGTGGACGGCACAGGGTGTGTACGCCCGTATCAAGCTCCTCGACCACCTCCCCAAGAAATACACCTGCATCGTCTTCGACCGACGCGAGGCCGGCCAGTCGGGCGGCCGCGTCGAGCGCGTGACCTGGGCCCACTACGCGGCGCAGGGCAAGGGCTTGCTGGGGCACCTAAACATTCAGCGCGCGCACATCATGGGCGCCTGCATGGGGTGCTGCCCGGTGGTCGCGTTTGGCGTCGCCTACCCGCAAGCTACGCGGAGCATGATCCTCTATTGGCCCGTGGGCGGCGCCAAATACCGGATCAACGGCCACCAGCGTTTTGCAGAACACCTGGCGTATGTCCAGCACCACGGCCTGGAACAAGTCGTCGCGCTGGTCGCCAAAGAAGGCAAGTCGTTCAATGCGGACCCGAGAGGCGGACCATGGGCCGCCGTGATCCGGCACGACCGCGCATTCGCGGAATCCTACGTCAAGCTGGACGTTGACCGCTACAAGCTGATCGTGGCCGGCATGGTCCGCGCGCTCTTCGACCGGGATACCGCTCCCGGGGCGGAGCCCGAGGACATGCTCCGTCTGGACCTGCCGGCGCTCATCATTCCGGGCCGGGACGCGTCGCACACCACATCGGCGGCGCGGTACTTGGAAGAGTGCCTGCCGCGCTCAGACTACTGGGATGCGCCGGTCGTGGAACAGACCGAAGCAAGCGCCTCCCCGCGACTGGTGGCGTTCCTCGACAAAACGAGCGCTGACGCGTAGTTCCGTTCGGTCCGAGGAGACTGAATCGATTCGAGCCCGTCGCTCCCTCGAGACCTCACCACGAACGACAACTACGCCCAGGCGCGATTGTCGACGGTGTTCTCGTAGGTCGCGCCCGGCACCGTCATATGCCACTTGACCGTCCAGCTGTAGGTGTCGTCGAACCGCTCGCGCGTGTAGGGCTGCGGCGCAGCGTGAAGCAGGCGCCAGGTCTGGAATTCCTCGGGCTTGAGCAAGCCGCCAGTTTCGCGGATGAAATAGTGGACGAAAGGGGTGGGGTCTTTCTCGATGAGCTCGACCGCCCTCGCCTGTGCCCGGAACATCTTCTTGAGCGTCGGGCCGTCCAAGTCATCGCTCGCCGCCTCGCTGCGGGTCGAGTGCGACTCGATCAGGATGCGCAGCCCCCACTTTTGCGCCACGCTGATCCAGGGCTCCATGACGCTCGCCGCGGCGACCTCACCGTCGCGCACCGCCTCGAGCCGCTTTAGCATCGACCCGACGTTGGTCCGCTTGACGTACTCCGGCGCGAGGAAGCCTTCCATCATCTTCAACGTGGTGAACTCCGAGCCGTTGTTCGGCGTCACCGCGATCGGCTTGTGCTTCAGCATCTCGGGCTCGTAGTACTGGGAGTCGCGGGCGACGACAATGGCGAACTTCGACATGGAGGCGCCCAGGGCCACGATCTTGCGCCCGCGGAGCCCTTGGGTGTTGGCCTCGACGGCGCGCTTCATGATCCCCCATTCGCACATGCGGTACTGGTCGATGCCGCCGTCGTTGTAGACCGAGTCGAGCGGGCGGTCGAAGACGGAATCGAACTTGACGAAGTGGGAGGTCGTGACCTGCGCCATTCCCGGCGTGGTCACGAACTCGAGGTCCAGGCCCTCGTCCTTGAAGAGGCCCTGGTCGCGGGCGACCAGCACGGGCAAGTCGTGAACCGCGTTCATGATCGCCACCTGGGGTTTCGTCGAGGTTGCCTGAACAGTCACGATGCTTCCTCCTTTGCTCACAGCGCCTTGCCGCGCTCAATCGCGTCCATGATGGTGCTTCGTGCGGCCGACACGTCGCCCCAGCGTACGATCTTGACCCACTTGCCGGGCTCGAGATCCTTGTAGTGCTGGAAAAAATGCTCGATCTGGCTGCGCGTGATATCCGGCAAGTCGGTGATCGTCGTCACCGCATCGTAGCGTTTGGTCAGCTTGGAGCTCGGCACCGCGATGATCTTTTCATCCATGCCGGCCTCGTCCTCCATCAGGAGAACGCCGACCGCCCGGCAATTGATCACCGATCCCGGGACAAGTGCCCGGGTATTGGCAACCAACACGTCGAGCGGATCGCCATCGCCGCACAGCGTGTGCGGAACAAATCCGTAGTTGCCTGGATAACGCATCGGCGTATAGAGGAACCGATCGACGAAGAGGGCGCCAGACTCTTTCTCGATTTCGTACTTGATCGGCTCTCCTCCCACCGGAACTTCGATGATCACATTGACGTCGTCGGGCGGTTGATTCCCGACGGGGATGGCATCCAGTCGCATTTAACGAATCTCCCGCAAGTAGCCCCCTTGCGGCGGCCAGTGTACAACCGGCCGCGAACTCTGCGCTCGGCCTGGTGCGGAATGGCCGCGAATCCAGTAGCGCCGAGCCTAGCCTCCCGGAACGCCTCCTCGCGCGCGACAGACCATCGTCGCGCCATCGCGAGCGGCAGCGAGCCGGCGGCGACGAGCAACCCTTTGGCGGACGGACTGCCCGCCGACCGTTTTCGGATCGGCGCGAGCGCTGTCGGCACGAGCAGCGGTACGGCTGCCAAACGAGCGGGCGCGCCGCAAAAAAAGCGGGTGGCTCTGCAAAGTCTGCGTGACTCCAAAGTAGGGCCGTTGTCGAAAATTCACCATTGCCACCGACGAGCGAGCAGAAGCAGGCGTAGCGGTGAAGTTGGTCACAGGGGGCAGCGCATCAAACGGCATACGTCACAGCGATCCCAGCCGTCTCTCGGCACACTGATGCCGTGCTACCAAGGATAGCGTCATGAAGAAGCCGAAGACAAAGATGAGCTCGAGTACGAAGTCCACGATCGCCATGTTCAAGCAACTCAAGCGCGAGCAGGTCGATAACGTGAAGCTGCTAATAAAAGTGGTGCCCAAGATGCTCGCAGCGCGGGCGCAAGAAATGACCGCCCGCGAGCGGCAGAGGTTGGACGAAAAGATTCAGTACTGTAAGGACCGCGTTCGGTTCTGCTACTTCCTCTATACGGACGCGGTCGCGTTGCTCGGCCCGCGACCGAAGTGGCTCACGATACAGTGAAGCGCGCGCGCTGGGCGTCTCACTGGCGCCCAGCCTGCGTGGAGCGGCACTGCCGTCGATAGGCCGCATCAGCGGTGCAGTAGGTCCTGGAGCGTCGAACAGGGCCACCCTGAAGGTACTGAGAGCCCCCGCGCAAGAATCCAAGCATTGCCCAAAAGGCTGGCTCGCTCGCGGCAGGGCGTGGTTTGCCGTGCCGGAGGCGTGGGCGCGATGCGTGAGACAATGCGACGCGACAATCCTCAACGAGCTGCCGATGGCCCATCCCGATCGATTCCTGCTGGCCGGCGTCATGGGCTGGCCCGTCATGCATTCCCGCTCGCCGATGCTGCACAACTACTGGTTCAAGCAGCACGATCTCGCGGGCGCCTACGTGCCGCTGGCGATCAGGCCGGAGGGCCTCGCCGCGGCATTGCGCGCGCTGCACCCGTTGGGATTCGCGGGCTGCAACCTGACGATCCCGCACAAAGAGCAGGCGCTGGCGATCGTCGACGAGGTTGACACGCTGGCGCGAAGCATCGGCGCGATCAGCTGCGTCGTGGCGAGGCCCGATGGGTCGCTCGCCGGCACCAACAACGATTGCTATGGCTTCATCCACAACATCCGGCAGGAGCAGCCGCGCTGGCGAGCGGATGCGGGGCCGGTCGTGGTGATCGGTGCCGGCGGCGGCCCGCGCGCGGGCTGCTACGGCCTCGCGCAAGAGGGCGCCACGGAGATCCGGCTCCTCAACCGCACGCTCGCCCGCGCCAAGAAGATCGCCGACGAGTTCGGCGGCCCGATCAAGGCGCTGCCTTGGGCGCAGCGCCACGACGCTCTGGAAGGCGCGGCGATGGTCGTCAACGCCACCAGCTGCGGTATGGTCGGCCAGCCCGCGCTCGACCTCAAGCTGGACCAGCTGCCGGCCAGCGCACTCGCGGCCGACATCGTCTACATCCCGCTCGAGACGCCGCTTCTCGCCGCGGCACGCGAGCGTGGGAACCGCACCGTCAACGGCCTCGGCATGCTGCTGCACCAGGGCCGACCAGCGTGGAAGGCGTGGTTCGGCATCGACCCCGAGGTGACGCCGGAGCTGAGAGCGATGGTCGAGCGGACGATCTAGACTATCGCCGCAGCGCGGCGGCGTACTGTGCCGGATCGAACCCGATCAGCAATGCCGACCCAGCCTCGACGATAGGGCGCTTGATCGCGCTCGCGTTCTGCGCAAGGAGCGCAAGGGCGAGCGCTTCGGTTAGATTCTCGCGCTGCGCTGCGGGGATCCGCCGCCAGGTCGGGCCGCGCGAATTCGCGAGTCTCACCCAACCGGCACGCTTCGCCCACTCCTTCAATTTCCCGGCCGGGACGCCGTCTTTTTTGTAGTCGTGGAAGTCGTAAGCGATCTTCCTCGCGTCCAGCCATGCGAACGCCTTCTTCATCGTATCGCAGTTCTTGATGCCATAGATCCTCGGTTTCATTTCTTCCCGCATCCGACCGGCGTCGAAGCTATTTTATCCAAGCTGCCAGGCAGCCCTGCGCCCGCGCTTTGCGCGGAGGTGGGCGCAGGTGCTCTCGAAGAGATTCGAATTCCGGAGCGGCTAGTGCAGCTCGCTCGCGAGCAGACGGCGATAGCGCGCAACCAATTCGGCGTCGTCGCCCGCCAGGCCGAAGACTTGCAGCATCCGCTTGCGTGCGGCCTCGCGCAATGCGCCGCGGTCGCCGCGCACGACCTCGAGCAGTTGCTCGAGCGCGGTCTGGAGGCCACCGTCGGCCGCCACGCGCTCGGCAAGCCGCAGCCTCAAGGCCAAGTCGCCGGGCACGCGCTCCACCGCCGAGCGCAGCTCCGCGGCAGGCGGCAAATCCCGGGCGGCCTGCCACAGCGCGATCCGGCTACCGAGCCGTTTCGCGCGTTCGTCGCGTTCGTGCTCCGGCACTTCGGCAAGCACCAACTCCGCCTCGGACCACGCCTGACGCGCAATCAGAAGCTCCGCCAAGTCGACGCGCGCCGCGTGCAGACTCGGTCCCGCGTGCATGGCTTCCCGCAAGCGGCTCTCCGCCGTCTCGAAGTCCCCTTCGCTGAGGGCGCGCTGCGCCGCGGCATGCAGGGTTTCGCCTGGCGTCGGGATGACGCGCTCGAGGAAGGCGCGCGCGGCGGATTCCGGAACGGCGCCGGAGAATTCAGCGACAACTTTGCCGTCGCGAAATCCCTTGACCGCGGGAATGCCACGAATAGCGAAACGCGCCGCCGTACCCGTATTCTCGTCGGTGTTGAGCTTGGCCAAGCGAAACCGACCCTGGTACTCGGTCGCCAGTTTTTCCAGGATCGGCTTCAGCGCGCGGCAGGGACCGCACCAGGGGGCCCAAAAGTCGACCACAACCGGGACGTTGCGGGAAGCTTCAATGACGGCGGTTTCGAACGTTGCGTCGGTGACGTCGAAGGAATGCTCGGACATTTTTATACTGCGGCGGTTAGGTATCTCGAAACAAACTGAGGTCGACCATCCTGCTTTTCAACGGCCCCGTGGACAATCCTGACAAGCTCCGGCATTTCGTCGAGCCGGCTCAGCTCAACGCGGCCATGCTGTTCGGGGTGCCGGTCACACCGGGTGCGCCGGGGCCGTGAAGGGTCCTGGAGAAATCGCCCCTCCGCATCGGGTGACAGGGAATTCGGTCCGCCCATCGTCGGAGTTCTGTGCCGAGGCGGGCCTCACCTGAGGTGCGCGCGGAAATGGTCCCAGGTGCGTTTGAACAGGGTCGGGTTCCAGAGCTTCTCGCGACACAGCGCGAGTTCCTCTTCGTTGAACACGTATGGCATGCCGATCTGCAGCGCCATGTACTGCCGGTAGGCGTTTTCTTCCATATAGTTCGCAAGCGCGAATGCCTCGACGATGTCCTTGCCGACCGTCACCGCGCCGTGTGACTTCATAAGCGCCGCCGGCCGAAGCCCGAGCGTGGCTGCGAGCCGGTCCGCCATCGCACGGTTGTTGATCGAGTTCGGCGAGTCGAGCACCGGCACGGGATAGACCAGCGATCCCTGTGCGTACACGGGCCTGTAGCTCTCGCCGACCATGGTCAGAAACGTCGACCACTTGGGATGCGAGTGCACGATCGCCTTTACGTCGGTCCGCACGCGGTAGATGCCGCAATGCAGGTGGCGCTCCAGCGGCGCGTTTCCCTTGCCCTCGATCTGATTCGCCTCGAGGTCGATGGTGCAGAGGTCCTCAACCGTGAGCTGGCTGCGCTGGCACGACCCGATGTTGATCAGGATGCGCTGTTCGTCGAGGCGAATGCTGCAATGGCCGTTGTAGTCGATGATGTCGGACTGCTCGAGCATACGGATGCAGTCGACGAGCTGCTGCTTCAATTCGGTCTGCGACCCGAGGGCTTCCCGGTGTCTCGGTTCGACCTGTGGCATGGCGTGCCCCTCCGAAATCGTTACCAGCCGACTTGGCTGCGGACCTGACTGCGCCAAAGATCCCACGCACGCATGCAAGCGGTCTGGTTGACGGCATCGGCGAGCCGGCCTTCCTCATCGTCGAGTGCGGCAATCGGCGCGCCGCGCCCAAGCGCCGTGGTCCAGTGCTGGATGCGCGCATTGACTTCGGTGTAGACGGCGCGGAATACCGCCGTCTGCAACGTCGCCCCGCAGGCCACGCTGCCGTGCGCGCGCATGAGCACGATGTGTTTGCTGCCCATCGCGTCGGCGAGCGCCACGCCCTTGGACGCGTTGCCGACCAGCAAATCGGTGGCGCCGAACTTCGCGCGGATGTCGAATACGGGCACGCCCGCCGCGATGAACGCCGCGTTGTGGAACATCGCCCGCATCGGCACGTCGGCGAGCCCGAACGGGATCACCGACGCCGAATGGCTGTGCACGACTGACGTGATCTCCGGCCGGGCTTTGTAGATTTCGCCGTGGATGAAGCGCTCAAGGAAACTGTTGCGGCCGTTGGCATTGCAGGGATTGCTGTCCAGGTCATACTCGATGATGTCGTCCGGCCTCACCAGTGCCGGTGCCACCGAGCGCGCCATCAGATAACGGTCAGACGCGGAAGGATGGCGCATCGAGACGTGACCGAAGGCATCGACGACCCCCTCCGCGAAGAGGATGCGGCTCGCCGCGGCGAGATCCGCGATCCGTTCGGCTGCGACCGCACCGCCCGATCGAGGCACGTAACCGCTCATCTTAAGTCACCACTTGGTCATCTTTGGCGTTCAGCGGCTTCGAGCGCCGCCCGGGCGCCTGAGGCATCGCCGCGCGCCTCACGCGCCTGTGCGATGAGGCGCCAGTTCTCGGCCCGCAGCCGGTTGTCGTCGCCAGCCCAGGAGTTGGAACGCGCAGCGATGCTCTCCGCCTGAGCATACTCGCCTTGTTTCAGGCGTACGCGAGCGAGCTCCTGCCACAGGCGCGGATTGCGCGGCTCGATGCGAAGCGCACGCTCGAGCGACGCCGCGGCGTTGGCGTACCGGCCCGCCGCCAGGTCGGCGCTAGCGCCGTCCATCAGGCTCGCGACGGCGATGTTTTCGCTGCGCGCCGCGGGCGCCGGCGCGGCGGCAGGTTCCGGAATCGGCCCGGGCGCCGGAGCCTGCACGATCGCGCAGCCGCCGATGAGCGCAGCCAAAGCGAGGAGGTATCTCATGCGGCGGGTCATCTTCCGAATAGGCGCTCCAGCCAGCTCTTCGCGCGTTCCTTCACCTGCTCTACGGCGACGCCCACGGCCGATGCGCAGGGAGCGCGCTCAGCGGGCGCGGAGCCCTGGGCGAATGGCAGCTCCAGCGCGCCGGCACAGCCGCCGTCGGCGCGCAGTCCGCTCTGCGGATCGATGAGCACGCTCTCGATGCCGTCCGGCTTGGGTAGGACGAGCGGCTCCGGATCGAGCGCGGCCATCAGCTCGCCCCACACCGGCAGCGCAGTGCTCCCGCCGGAGAGGTGTGCCGCGCGATTGTCGTCGTAGCCGACCCACACCACCCCGAGCCGATCGCCGGTGAACCCCGCGAACCAGGCGTCGCGCTGCTCGTCCGTTGTCCCGGTCTTGCCCGCAACGGCGCTCTCCGCCGGCAGCCAGTTCTTCATGCTCTGGGCGGTGCCCTCGCGCACTACGCCCTGCATGGCGGCCGTGAGAAGGTACATCGGCTCGGGCGGGAAGGCCTGCTCCACTGCAAGCGGATAGCGCTTGAGTGGCCGGCCGTCCTGAGTCGTCACCTCCCGGATGGCGCGCAGCGGCGCGCGGAATCCGCCGCTTGCGATCGTCTGGTACATCTGCGCCACCTCGAGCGGGCTCAACTCAACCGCGCCAAGCAGGGTGGCAGCGTACGGCCGCAGTGGGCGCTCGACCCCGAGTCGCTTCACCGTGGCGAGCACGCGCTCGATGCCTAGCTCGGTGCCGAGGCGCGCCGACGCGGCGTTGTAAGACTGCGCGAGCGCCGTGCGCAGCTGCACCTCGCCGTGAAACTTCTTGTCGTAGTTCGCCGGCTGCCAGTCCGGAGCGCCCCGGCTTTTCCACACGAAAGGCCCGTCGTCGATCTGCGTGACCAGGGTATAGCGCGCGGGCTCGGCGAGCGCCGTCAGATAGATCGCGGGCTTTAGCAGCGATCCCACGGGGCGCGCGGCGTCGAGCGCGCGGTTGAAGCCGCGGTAACGTACGTCGCGCCCGCCGACCAGCGCCTGAACTTCGCCCGCGTGATCGTCGGTGACCACGATCGCGCCTTCGAGCCCCGGCGCACCGAAGCGTTTGTCCTTGTCGAACTGCTCGAGCTTGCGCGCGAGCACGCGTTCCGCGGCGCGCTGCACGCGCGGGTCGAGCGTGGTGAAGACCCTCAAGCCTTCCGATCGCAGGTCGGCTTCGTCGTAGTCCCGCCGCAGTTGCCGGTGCACAAGCTCGAGGAAGGCCGGGTGCGGGGAAGTGCCCATGGCGGCCTTCTGGTTCAATTCGAGCTTGGCGGCGCGCGCGACCGTGTACTGCTCCAGCGTGGCGAAGCCCTGGTCCTTCGTCTCGCGCAGGACGAGGTTGCGCCGCTCGAGCGCGCGCTGCGGATGGCGGTACGGGTCGTAGAAGACTGGGCCTTTAACCATGCCGACCAGGAGCGCGCTCTCCGCGAGCGAGAGCTGCTCGACCGGCTTGCTGAAGTAGTAGAGCGACGCGAGCCCGATGCCGTGAATGGCGCGGTCGCGGTCTTGGCCGAGGTAGATCTCGTTCAGGTAGGTCTCGAGGATCTCCTCCTTGCTGTAGTGCAGCTCGAGCAGCACCGCCATGAAAAGCTCAGTGAGCTTGCGCCGCAGCGTACGCTCGGGAGTCAAGAAGAAGTTTTTCACCAGCTGCTGCGTCAGCGTGCTGCCGCCCTGGAGTCCGTTCCCCCGGAGGAAACTCACGACTGCCCGCGCCATGCCGCGCAAGTCGAAGCCGTGGTGGGCGAAGAAGTTGCGGTCCTCGGTTGCGACCAGCGCCTGCACCAAGTGCTTAGGAACCTCGCCAAGCCTGACGAGCACTCGGTCCTCGTTGTTCGCGGGGTAGATGCCACCGATCGGCAACGGCTCCAAGCGGGTGAGCGGTAGGTCCTTGCCGTCCGCGTCGCGCACCGCCGCCACCGTGCCGCCGTCGAATGCCACGCGGATGCGCTTCGCGGGCTGCGCCCCGTCCCAGAACACGAACGGCCGCACCGCGATTTCGAGCCCGTCCGTGCTGCGCACGAACCAGCCTGGCTCGCCTTCGCGCACCTCCTCCCGGTAGCCGGCTTCCCGCAACTCGTCCACAACGTCGGCCTGCGGGATGCGCAGCCCCGCATGCAGCTCGAGCGGCCGCGCATAGATGCGCGCCGGTAGCGCGAAGCGCCGGCCCTCGAACTCGCTGCGCACGCGAAAGTCGAGATACAGCGCGAAGCCGGCTGCGAGGAGAGCAACCGTGAGGAAGGCGAAGCAGAGGTATCGCCAGAGCTTTTTGTGGCGAGACATCCGGTGCATTTTACTTTGTTGCGGGGGGTTGCCGGTCGCTAGCCGCGACGTGAAGCGGACGAAATCCGCTCGCCGCCGTGCTCAATTCCCTAGTCGACCGTCGTCCAACGACGACAGCGGTGCGCTAGCGTCGCGCCGGCCGGCGCCGCAGGCGAAACAACCGCCAACCATGCCCGCAACGGCAATCGTGAACCAGCGCAGGACCTCCGTGTCGAGCCTGAAAGCCGTGGCTGGATGGTCGACAAGCGCACTGGTCAGTGTAAGCCTGATCAATGTGACCCCCAAGTTGCGATAGACAAGGCGGTGGCGCCCTGCGCGATAATCGCTCTCGCCGGCGCGCGGTCGCTGGTTTCCGCCAACTGCGGCGCGCAGTGCCTCGCGCGAGGGACTCTCTGACATGAGTGCGTTCTACAGCGCGTGAACGCTCAACCATCAACGAAAGGAGGTCGTCATGGGCAAACCCGTCGTTCACTGGGAACTGATGTCGAAGGATCCGGCGAAAGTGTCGGCCTTCTACGAGAAAGTATTCGACTGGAAAATTAAGCATGTTCCAGAAATGAACTACCGCCTCGTCGAGACCGGCGGTGAGGGCGGCATCAACGGCGGCATCCTCAAGCCGGAGCGCGAAGGGCCCTGGCCCGGCAACATGACCCTCTACATCGACGTCGACGACCTCGCCGCCTATCGGAAGAAGATCGTCGCCGCGGGAGGCAAGATCCATGTCGAGGAGCAGGACGTGCCCGGGATGGGCGCGTTCTCCCTCTTCACCGATCCCGACGGACGCATGATGGGAATCTGGAAGACCGCCAAGAAGTGACGCGGTCCCGTATGAACGCCGGATCCACGCCTTCCCGCGCCGGTGCGTACCGGCGTTCGGGGCTCCTCCCGCACCGACCCAAGCATTGGTCACCATTCCTGAGGCGGCCGCAATGCATGAGAAACTGCGCTTCTCCATCGTAGGAACGCACCAATGGAAAAAGTGCTGGCGGCGGTGAGAGTAGGCCCGAGCAAGACCGAGATCCGCGACTTTCCCATGCCGGACATCCCGGAGGACAGCGCGCTGCTGAAGATGGAGGTCGCGGGGATCTGCGGGACCGACGTCAAGCTGTACCGGACACCGCCGTCGAGCGCGCCGGTGATCATGGGCCACGAGAACATCGGCACCATCGCGAAGGCCGGCCGCGAGTTCACGCGACGCAAGGGTTTCAAGGAGGGCGACCTCGTGTTCGTGGAGCACTACGTCGCGTGCGGCAAGTGCGAGTGGTGCCACCAGGGCCAATACCGGCACTGTGAAAACACCGATTGGCGCTATAACCCGGACGCCATCCGCTATGGCTACACGTCGGCCGAGAGGGCGCCCCATCTGTGGGGCGGCTTTGCCCAGTACGTCTACCTGCCCTGGAACGCCGTCGTGCACCGCGTGCCGGAGGGCGTAACGCCGGAATTGGCGGGGCTGGTAACCCCCATGGCGAACGGTGTCGAATGGTCCCTGTTCGACGGCGGCGTCGGCTATGACTCGACCGTGCTCATTCAGGGTCCGGGCCAGCAGGGGCTGTCGCAGACGGTGATCTGCAAGCAGGCGGGCGCCTCGCTCATCATCGTCACCGGCACGTCCAAGGACGGTGCGCGACTGGAGGTCGCCAAAACGCTCGGCGCCGACTACGTGATCGACGTCCAGAAGGAAGATCCGCTTGCGCGCATCCAGGAGATCACCGGCGGCAAAGGCGTGGACGTCGTGCTCGACTGCAGCGCGGGCGCCGGGACCATGCCGGTGCTGCTTGGCGTGGATGCGCTCAAGCGCAAGGGCGGGACGATCGTGATCCAGGGCGAAATGGCGGAATTCCCGAATTTCCCGGTCGGCAAGATCACGGTGAAGTTCATCACCATCAAGAGCGCCCGCGGTCACAGCTACAGGGCGTGCGAACTCGCCCTGCAGCAGCTAGCATCCAAGCGCTTTCCCCTGGAGAAGGTGACCACCCACACCTTTGGGCTGAAGGATGTGGACCTGGCCATCAAATCGGTCGGCGGTCACGGTGTGCCGGACGTGATCCACGCTTCCCTGCTGCCTTGGAGGTGAGCTGCCCGCGCCACTCGCGTAGTCGTGCGAAAAAAGATCGTTGAGCGAGCTCATCGTGCCGCGCACTAAGGCGAGGATCGCGCTCGCCACCGGCGACCCGGCGGGCATCGGACCGGAAATCAGCCTTAAGGCCGCGCTCGATCCGGCGGTGCGCGAGGTCTGCGACCCGATCATCGTGAGCGATCGCGGCGTGGTCGAGCGGCACGCCAGGGCTTGCGGTATCAGGGTCGACCTGCGTGTGGTCCAGCGGATCGGCGAAGCGGACTGGTCGGACCACCGCCTGAACGTGCTCGCGTGCGCGCAGCCCGAGGCGGCGCAGATCGCGCTCGGCGCGAGCAGCGCGGCGAGCGGGCGCGCGTCCCTCGCCTTCGCCGGTCTCGCCATCAAGGCCGCGCTTGCGGGCGAAGTGGAGGCCGTGGTCGCCGCGCCGCAGAACGAAACTTCGATCGCACTCGCCGGCATCAAATTCGACGGCTACCCGAAGTTTGTCGCGCGCGAGACCGGCACCGACGAACGCGATGTCTACCTGATGCTCTGCTTCGGTGACACGAAGATCGTCCACGCCACGTTGCACCACAGCGTGAGGGACGCGATCGCGCTGATCACGCGCGAGAACGTCGCGCGCGTCATCCGTACCACCGACCGCGCCTTGCGCCGGCTTGGAATCGACGCGCCGAAGATTTGCGTCGGCGGCCTCAATCCGCACGCCGGCGAAGGGGGCCTGTTCGGCCGCGAGGAAAGCGAGATCATCAAGCCGGCGATCGACGCGGCCGCCGCCGAAGGACTAGCGGTCAGCGGGCCGCTCGGCGCCGACACGCTGTTGCAAAAGAAGGGCTTCGACGCCTTCATCGTCATGCTGCACGATCAGGGCCACATCGCCGCGAAACTGCTGGCGCCGAACGCTGCCGCGGCGCTCACGATCGGCAGTCCGATCCTGTTCTCCTCGGTTGCGCACGGCAGCGCGCTCGAAATCGCCGGAAACAATTCAGCAAAGCCCGACGCGTTGATCGGGGCGATCAAGTGCTTAGCCGGCGCCGCGGCTAGATCTTGAACGACTCGAGCGTCTCGGGTACGAACAGCTCTTCGGGCGTTAGCCGGCGCGGCGAGAGCCCTTGCTCGTGGTGGTAGCGGAGGAACGTGTCGAGCACATGGCGGTTCGCCTCGAAGCCGTACGGCCACCAGTCCTCGCCGAGATCCCGGCGCGCCTCCTCCAGATGCGCCGTCAGCCACGGCAGCATCGCCTTCAGCGCCGCCGTCTGGGCGAAGCCCTCGTAGGTCTTGCGCTGCGCGGCGGCGAATGCCTTGACGAGCGACTGCGCGACCCAGGGATGCCGCCGATACACCTCGCGCCGGACCACGACCGTGTGCATGATCGGAAAGATTTTCGTGCGGCGGTAGTAGTCGCGCTCGAGCTCGACGTAGTTGTCGAACAGCCGCCGCACGGCCTGCGGGCGCGTGCGGAACGTCGATGGCGCGCGCGCGGTGTAAAGCGCGTCGATCTCGCCGTCGGCGATCATCTGCGCGAGCGTCTGCGTCGGCCCGATCGAGCGCAGCTTGAATTCCGGTGGCAGGTTGAGTTTGACCTTCTCGTCGCGGCCCGTCTCTTCTTCGCCACCGGTGTAGTACTCGACGCTCGCCGGCTTGATGCCGTACTCATCCGATAGGATGCCGCGGATCCAGACCGGGGCGGTCATCTGGTACTCGGGGTTGCCGACCCGCTTGCCGACGAGATCGCGCGGCTCGCGGATGCCGCTCTTCGCCGACACGAAGATGCACGAGTGCCGGAAGAACCGCGACGGAAACACCGGGATCGCAATGAACGGCGGATCGTCCCCGGCGAGCGACACCGTGTACGAGGACAACGACAGCTCGGCGCAGTCGAACTCCCGGTAGCGCAGCATGCGGAAGAACGTCTCTTCGACTGGTAGCGGCAAAAAAGTGAGTTCGATCCCGTCGGGCTGAACGTGGCCGGTTTGCAGTGCCTGCGTGCGGTCGTAGTCCCAGCACGCGAGAGTAAGGCGCAGCTTGGGCATGGGTCGGCGCGCGGCTACTGCTCGCCTGCCGTGGCGGCCTTCACGACCGGCGTCCAGCGCGCCAGCTCGCTCCGCACGAACTCGGTGAATGCGTGCGAGTCGAGCTCGTTCGGCGCGATGCCCTCGCTGCGGAGCTTCTCGCGCACGTCAGGCAGCTTCAGGATTCGGCGCACCTCGGTGTTCAGCAGCATGACGATCTCGTCGGGCATCCCCGGCGGGCCGGACAGGGCAAACCAGGTCGTCGCCACCATGTCGGGAAACCCAAGCTCGGCGAACGTGGGTAAGTCGGGATAGTCGTCGAGTCGTTTCGCCGAGCTCAACGCGAGACCGAGGATCCTGCCGGCACGGATGTACTGGCTCGCCGTGGCGAGCGTGGTGGATGCGGCCGGAATGTGATTGCCGAGCAGATCGGTGATGGCGAGGGCCGCGCCCTTGTACGGCGCATGGATGATTGTTATCGCAGCCTCTTGCCCCAACATCTCACCGACCAGATGGCCGTTGGTGCCGTTGCCCGGCGAGCCGTAGACGATCGCTCCGGGCCGCGCTTTCGCGAGTGCGATGAAGCCCTTCAGGTCGCGGGCGCCAAGCCCCGGATTCACGACCAGGACGATCGGCGGTCCGCCGAGCAACGCGATGTGGGTGAAATCGCGCACTGGATCGAACGGCACCTTCGCGAGCGCTGGCGCGACGACATGCGAGGCGACTCCGGAAACCAGCAGCGTGTATCCGTCTGGCGGCGCTCTGGCGACGATCTCCGCGCCGATGACGCCGCCCGCGCCAGGGCGGTTCTCGACGATGAATGGCTGCTTCAGGCTGTCCGAGAGCTTCTGCGCCACGAGACGGCCCAGCGTGTCAGCGGTTCCGCCGGGCGCGAAGGGGGCGATGATCCTTACTGGCTTGTCCGGCCAGCTCTGCGCCCAAGTTGCCGGACCCAGTGCAAGCGACACGGTCGCGACGAACGCACTCAATACGAAAGCGGGGCGCAACGTGGGCAGCATGGTTCGCCGACTGACGCGAGACTTGCCGATGCTACACTAGGCTGCGCACGTGCAGCGCCGAGGATGTCCCGCAACATGAGCCAGCCTGCCGCCGTGGTCGCGCGCCCGGACGCCGAGCTCGTCCGCGCGCTCGAACAGGCGCACTACCACCCGCTCTGGGACCGCTACCAGCGGTTCACCCCGATCGCCCCCCGTGAGCGTGACCGGCCGATGTGTTGGCGCTGGCGCGACTTCGAGCCGCTCGCCGACCGCGCCGCCAAGGAAGTCCCGATCGAGGACATCGAGCGGCGCGCGATCATCATGGTGAATCCGGCGTTCGGCGGCGAGACGGTGACGACCTCAAATCTGCTCGCGGCGTTCACCATCCTCGAGCCCGGCGACCGCGCGGTGCCCCATCGCCACACCGCAGCGGCAATCCGCTACTCGACGCGGGCCGAAGGCGCCGTCACCGTCGTCAACGGCCAGCGGTGCGAGATGAAGGAAGGCGATCTCATCCTCACGCCGCCGATGTGTTGGCATGGTCACGTCAACGAATCGGATCGGCGCACTTACTGGTTCGACGCCGCCAACATTCCGCTCGTCTGCGGCCTCGAGGCCAACTTCTTCGAGCCGGGGCGACGCGACGACGTCGAGTTCTGGAAAACCGACGCGAGCGAGGAGCGATTCTCGCCCGCGACCGGGCTCGCCCCGGCGATCGAGCCACCGCGCACCACGCCCGCGCCCAAATACCGCTACCCCGGCGAGGAAACGCGCAAACTGCTCGCGGCCACCAAGCCCGGAGCCGACGGCGCCAAAGTCCTGCGCTACGTCAACCCGCTCACCGGCGGACCGGTGATGCCCACGCTCGACTGCTATGCCGCACGGCTCGCACCAGGCGTCGCCACGCGAGCGACGCGCGCGACGTGGAATGCGATCGTGCTGGTCGTCGCCGGCGAAGGTCGCTCGAACGTTGGCGACACGACAATCGAGTGGTCGAGGCACGACATCTTCACTGTGCCGCACTGGACGTGGGCCACGCACCAGGCGGTGAGCCGGAGTGCCGATCTCCTGCTCGTCACCGATCGTGCGGTGTACGAGGCGCTCGATCTGGCGCGGATCGAGAAGCAGTGACGCCGCCGCGCAGCCCGTGACTAGCGAGGGGATCGGCGCACGGGTCCTGCGCCGCGAGGATCACCGCTTTCTCACTGGCCGCGGCCAGTTCGTCGCGAATCTCGCTTTCGAAGGCGAACTCCACTGCGCGCTCGTGCGCTCGCCGCACGCGCATGCGCGCATCGGCGCGATCGACACCAGCGCTGCGATACGCGCCAAGGGCTTCGTCGCCGCCTTCACCGGCGTGGACATGGCAACCGACGGCGTTGGCCCAATGCAGTCCCTGTGGGCGATTCGTTCGCCGGACGGCAAGTCCATGGCGGAACCGCCTCGATGGGCGCTCGCGCGCGAGCGCGTCCGCCATGTCGGCGAGCCGGTCGTGGCGGTGTTCGCGACGAGCCGCGCCTTGGCGCTGGATGCGGCAGAGCTGGTCGCGGTCGACTACGCGCCGCTACCGGTCGTGACCGCCGCGGACGCGGCACTGGCGCCCGAAGCACCGCGGCTGCACACCGAAGCCCCCGGCAATGTCTGCTTCCGCTTCGCTCGCGGCGATGACGCGCGGGTGCGGCAGGCGTGCGCCAGCGCGGCGCACACCGTAGCGCTCGATCTCGTCAATCACCGCATCGCCGGCTGCGCGATCGAGCCCCGCGCGCTCATCGCACTGCCCGGCCCCGACCCGGACACCTTGACGCTGTACGCCACCACGCAGGTGCCCCACTACGTGCGGCGGCTGGTCGCGGAACAGATCGGCTTGCATGAGCTCGCGATCCGTGTCGTCGCGCCCGACGTCGGCGGCGGATTCGGCTACAAGGGGAAGCACTACCCCGAAGAGACGATCGTCGCCTGGGCCGCACGCCGCCTCGGGCGCCCGGTGAAGTGGATCGCGTCCCGCGCCGAGAGCTTCGTTTCCGACCTGCAGGCGCGAGACCATATGACGCGCTGCGAGCTCGCGCTCGACGCGGGTGGCCGCTTCCTTGCGCTGCGCGTGCGCACGCTCGCGAACCTCGGCGCGTATGTCTCGACGGTGGGCGCGGCGATTCCGAGTGCGATCTACTCCGCGCTGCTCGCCGGGCTGTATACGACGCCGGCAATACACCTGGAGGTGATCGGCGTTTTCACGAACACCCTGCCCACGGATGCGTACCGCGGGGCGGGCCGCCCCGAAGCGTGCTACGTCCTCGAACGGCTCGCGGACGAGGCCGCGCGCCAGCTTGGCCTGGACCGCGCCGAGATTCGCCGGCGGAACCTCGTGCCTGCGTCCGCGATGCCGTACCAGACGCCGATCGGACCGACCTACGACTGCGGCGACTTTCCGCGCGTGTTCGAGCGTGCGCTCGAGCTTTCGGCCTACGCGAGCTTCCCCGCGCGACGAAGCGCCGCGGCAGCGCGCGGCCGGCTGCGCGGCATCGGCATCGCCTGTTTCATGGAATCCTCCGGCGTCGCGCCCTCTAAGCTCGCCGGGGCGCTCGGCGCGCGCGCCGGTTTCTTCGAGTCGGCGGAGGTGCGCGTCGATGCGACCGGCGCCGTGCAGGCCGCGCTGGGGACGCACAGCCACGGCCAAGGCCACGCCACAACGTTCGCGCAGATCCTCGCGTCGCGTTTCGGCGTACCGCTCGCGAAGATCCGCATCGTCGAGGGCGATACGGCGGCGGTGCCCTACGGCACCGGCACGTTCGGCTCGCGGTCGATCGCGGTCGGTGGTTCGGCGCTCGATCGCGCCGCGCTGAAGATCGTCGAAAAGGGCCGCCGCATCGCGGCCCACAAGCTCGAGGCGGCGGAAGCCGACGTCGAGCTTGCCGCGGGACGCTTCGTTGTCAAAGGTACCGATCGCGCCGTCTCGTTCGCCGATGTCGCACGTGCGGCGCACTACGCGCACGATCTGCCGCCCGGCATCGAGCCCGGTCTGCAGGAAAACGCCTTCTACGATCCGCCGAACTTCGCATTCTCGAACGGCACGCACGTCTGTGAAGTCGAGGTCGATCGCGACACCGGCGTGGTAAGCATCGCGGGCTACTGGGCGGTCGACGACATCGGCATCGTAATCAATCCGATGATCGTCGAGGGCCAGCTGCACGGCGGGGTCGCGCAGGGCGCCGGACAAGCGCTGAGCGAATGCTGCGTGTACGACGCCGCGGGTCAGCCGCTTTCGGGGTCGTTCCTCGACTACGCACTGCCACGGGCCGACAGTCTTCCTCACTTCGTGTCGGAGAACGACGAGAGCCAGCCCTGCACGCACAACCCGCTCGGTGCGAAGGGCTGCGGTGAAGCGGGGACGATCGCCGCGCCGGCCGCGATCGTGAACGCGGTGCTGGATGCGCTTCAGCCGCTGGGCGTGACCGACCTCTCGATGCCGCTCACGCCGCGTCGGGTGTGGGACGCAATCAGGTCTGCAGCCGCCGGCATCGAGGCTCGAAGATGAGGATCTGTCGGTCCGCTGCGAGCTAGATGGACTGACCGGGGAGGGGTGCGTTGGTCCGTGCTCCTTGTTTCGGCACTGGCCGAGCCCGTACAATCCCATCATCAGTCAGCGTACAACTGACAATTCCGCGCCAGAATGTGCCCGCGCTGCCCACGCT
>Ga0187846_10000295_pt1 | contig 30288 bp, 30 predicted proteins | sample TC_taG_FD_161473 | JGI IMG/M metagenome (GOLD analysis project Ga0187846, IMG submission 161473) | Biofilm microbial communities from the roof of an iron ore cave, State of Minas Gerais, Brazil - TC_06 Biofilm (v2) | ecosystem: Environmental > Terrestrial > Deep subsurface > Cave > Wall biofilm... | reverse complement strand
TAGCTCACGCCAGGACATACCTGGACAACAGCAACCACTCATCCTGGGCGCTGCAGGAACTAACTATACTGCCGCTGGGCAGATGGCTAATGAAACCACTAATATGATGGGCTCGCAAGCTCCAGCTATGCCTGGCCAGGTGCCTGACAGAACATCGTACCCAGGCTATGCCCAGCAGGGCGCAGCTAATTATCCCCAACAGAGAGCCGTGTATCCAGACTATGCAGCCCAGGGAGGCCCGGCCTACCAGCAATATGGAACCTCATCCACTGAAGCGGCAAGAAATGCGGCAAGAGGCCGCTTAATTGCGCTACTTCTCATCTTGCTGGGCCTGCTCCTTATCCTCGGCGCGATGGTGTTGTTTATACTGACACGCAATACGACAACTTCAGCTTTCTCAGCTTCCCAGCAAGCCCATGTGATGGTTCAGCACTACTTTCTAGTAGCAGCGAGCGTCATTCTGAGATAAGATGCTTCCCCGCAGCACATGAAGGTGTGCAAAGAGTCTCAAAACATGCTACAATGCCCATATGAGTGAACTGACAAACCAGATCGAACGCCTGCAAGGGCGTGTCCATGAAACTATGGTGCGCCTTTGACCTGGCACAAAAGAAAAAACACATAGCAAATCTTGAAGCGGAAAGCATGGCCGAAGATTTTTGGGCCGATAACCGCAAGGCGCAGGCTCATATGCAGCGAATGAATGCCCTGCGCGAAGAAGTTACTACCTGGGAAGGCATCGCCAGCCAATTAAACGACCTCTATGGGCTAGCCGTATTGCTAGAGGAGGAGCCGGATGAGGGATTGCAGGCAGAAGTAGCCCAATCGCTGGCAGCAATTGAGCAAGAGGTCGAGAATCTGCAATTCGCCCTGATGCTGAACGGCGAACACGATGAACGCGATGCTATTATGAGTATTCATGCAGGTAGCGGCGGCGTCGATGCTCAGGACTGGGCAGAGATGCTGCTTCGCATGTACCTGCGCTGGGCTGAGCGCCACAATTTCCGCACCGAGGTGTACGAGGTTAATGTAGGCGAAGAAGCGGGCATTAAGAGCGCGACCCTGGAAATTAGCGGGCATTATGCCTATGGCTTCCTGCGTTCAGAGATTGGTACACATCGCCTGATTCGCCTGTCACCTTTCGACGCCGCACATCGCAGGCATACCTCATTCACCAAAGTCGAAGTTCTACCCGACATCGAGGATACGATTGAAATTACGATCCGGCCTGATGATATCGAGGTGGATACGTATCGTTCGACAGGAGCGGGCGGCCAGCATGTAAACAAGACCGACTCGGCGGTACGCATACGCCACATTCCCACTGGTATCGTAGTGACATGTCAGAATGAACGCTCGCAAATCCAAAACCGCGAGGTGGCACTGAAGTTGCTCAGAGCCCGGCTATATGAACGCGAGTTGAAGAGGCAGGAAGAGGAGAGGGCCAGGCTGAAAGGCGAGCATGTACAGGCTGACTTCGGGACGCAAATTCGCACAGTGACGATACATCCCTATAGCATCGTCAAGGATCATCGCACGAATTACGAGACGAGTGATACAGAGGGTTACTTGAACGGAGATGTAGATCCGTTCATCTATGCGTACCTGCAAACTAACTAAGGCCGGTGCAGGGCGAGCGGGGTACGATAGTTCTCGAACCTTGACGGAAGTTGTGTCACCTGTTATTCTAGGCATAGAAGCAGGCATACATTGTTACATGCTTAAACACAGCCACCTGTGAAGATGAAAATTTCTTCATAAGCATGCTGACATGAGATGGATTTTGTGGTATGATAGCGGAGGCATAGGCCAATGTATTACTGCTGTGGGGTTGCGGATGCAGTGGCGGAGGCTCCCCCTCGGCTTAGTTCATCGCCCAACCTCGCTTAGTTCAACTGGCCAGGTAGGCGAGTACTATCCTCGCATGAGTAAGGAAGGAGACGATTTCGTGGAGAATGCATTTCCTCGGTGTCGCAAATGTAGTGAAGGTGATTTGGTCCCGCTTTCGGATTTCGGCAGCCAGGGGGCTTCCATAGAGTACAAGGCTTGGGTCTGTACGAACCCGTCTTGCCTGTACAACATCAAGATCCGCAATGGCGATATTATCATTAATGAACCCATTAGTGATGGATCACTCCACACATATCGCAGTAGCCGTCAATAAGTGTGTGGTCTACTCCCTGGCGATCTTTGCGGTCGCCAGGGAATCTCACAAACTTTAGAAGGTCCGCGTTCGTGGTCAATTGAGTTGTAAGGGAAAGAAGGCAAAAGGCAAAAAACCTTTTTCCTTTTGTCTTGTATTTTGTCCAATCCAAGAGGACCAGCAATAAGGAGTCAACGCTAACGTGCTCAATCGATTCTTTGGGCAGAAAGCACAGGAAGAAGCAAAACGAGACCACGTCATTACTCAAGAGCGCGTAGGAGGAGACTCCGTGTCAGAGCAGAGCTTCAATCCCTTTAAGAACAGCTTGAGCCGCACGCGCAAGCTGTTTGGACGTTTAGGAGATTCTTTCAAGCAAGACAATATCACGGATGATCTCTGGGACGAACTGGAGGAGGCACTCTTGAGTGCCGATGTTGGCCCAGGCACAAGTGCATGGCTCATGCAGCGCCTGCGCCAGCGAGCAGCCGCAGAACACATGCGAACAGGCTCCCAGGTACAGCAGGCCTTGCGCGAAGAACTCGTAGCACTCCTTGGGAAGCCATCTCCGCTGCACTTTGCAAAGCAATCCCCTCTCACCGTCATTCTGGTAATTGGTGTCAATGGTTCTGGTAAAACGACCAGCATTGCCAAAATAGCCTATCGTCTCAAAAAAGAGGGACACAGCGTAATCCTGGCTGCCGCCGATACCTTTCGCGCCGCTGCCATCGATCAGCTCAAAGTATGGGGCGAACGCGTAGGGGTGCCCGTTATTAGCCAGAATCCCGGTTCTGATCCTGGCGCAGTAGTATACGATTCGATCCAGGCAGCCGCTACACGAGGGAACGACGTCTTGATTGTAGATACCGCTGGCCGCCTGCAGACCAAGTATAACCTGATGGAAGAGTTGAAAAAGATAAATAAGGTTATTCAGAAACTGCTTCCCGATGGCCCCCATGAACTGCTGGTGGTCATCGACGCAACCACAGGCCAGAATGCGCTCTTACAGGCACGCAAATTCGCAGAAGATGTGGGGCTGACTGGAGTGATCATTACAAAACTGGATAGCACAGCCAGAGGCGGCTTTGCTTTCGCCGTCGCCGACGATTTAGGTATCCCTATCAAATTTATAGGTACGGGAGAAAAAGTCGAGGATTTAGCTCCTTTTGATCCACCAAGTTTTGTGGCCGCGCTCCTCGCGCAAGACTGACCAGGAGGTAATTGATGGCTAAAGAAGCTGCCGATCCCCCCATTGTGACATCCCCCACCAGCCAGGAAAGGCCAGCCTCGCCTCCAGGAAATCTGGTGGTCAAGTGCACGAAGTGTAAGGAAATTCTGATTTCACGCGAATGGGAAAAGAATCTGAGGGTATGCCCACGCTGCGACTATCACTTCAAACTGTCCGCATACGAACGCATCGAGCTGCTGGTAGACCCCGGCAGTTTCACGGAGATAGACGCCAATATTATTTCGGTTGACCCGCTACAATTCGTGAGTCGCACGAAAGACGAAATTCAAGCATACGCCAGCAAGCTCAATGAAGAATCCAGGAAGGTGAGCTTGAATGAGGCCGTGGTCATAGGTCATGCGACTATTGAGCAGATGCCCCTGGCACTCGCTGTGATGGATTTCCGCTTCATTGGCGGCAGCATGGGCTCTGCTGTTGGCGAAAAAATTACCCGCGCCATCGAGCTGGGTCTCGATAAAGGCATACCGGCGCTGATTTGCTCCGCGTCTGGTGGCGCACGCATGCAGGAGGGATTGTACTCGCTCATGCAAATGGCGAAAACTTCAGCGGCGCTGGCAAAATTGGGCGAGGCCAAAATTCCTTACTTCAGTCTGCTCACAGATCCCACCACTGGAGGCGTTACAGCGAGTTTCGCCATGCTGGGCGATGTTATTCTCGCTGAGCCGGGAGCGCTGATCTGCTTTACGGGTCCTCGCGTAATTGAGCAGTTTATGCATGTCAAACCACCAGAAATCAATTCCGAGTTCGTGCTACAACATGGGATGATTGACGCCGTCGTTCACCGGCGTGACCTGCGACAGACACTGGCGCAACTGATGCGATTGTACACAGTGGGCGTTATACAACGGAACGCTCAAGAGTTTGCACAGCTAATAAGGGAAAGCGATGGCCTACGACCTGGAATTTGAGAAGCCTCTAGCCGAGCTAGAAAAGAAGATCATCGCACTGCAACGCAAAGGCGACCGCCTTAAAGGTGAAGAATACAAACAGTTGCAGGAAGCTGAGCGTGAATTGCGCCGGCAGACTGAAGAGATCTATAACAACCTATCAGCATGGGAAACCGTGCAGGTTGCGCGCCACAAAGACCGGCCCTATTCAGCGGATTACATCGACTTGATGTGTGAGGATTTCTTTGAACTGCACGGGGATCGCTCCTTTAGCGACGATCATGCCATTATGGCAGGCCCGGCCAAACTGGGAGATGAACATGTCATGCTCATCTGTCACCAGAAAGGCCGTGATATGAAGGAGAAGCAATTTCGTAACCTGGGCATGCCACATCCCGAAGGATACCGCAAAGCAGGCCGGTTAATGCAGCAGGCTGAGAAATTTGGGCTCCCGGTCATCTGCCTGATTGACACTCCCGGAGCATTCCCCGGCCTGTCAGATGAGGAACGCGGCCAATCGGAGGCCATTGCAGCAAACCTGCACCTCATGTCGCGCCTGTGCGTACCGATTATCGCTGCTGTGATTGGCGAAGGTGGCAGTGGAGGGGCCCTGGCCATTAGCGTTGCTGATCGCATTTTGATGCTCGAGCACAGCATTTATACCGTCGCGATGCCCGAAGCATCGGCCTCGATCATGTGGCGTGACAAGGTTTATGCTCCCCAGGCAGCCGAGGCCATGCGCATCAGCGCAAAAGAGCTAAAGGCGCTCGACCTGGTAGACGAACTGATTCCCGAGCCGCTGGGTGGAGCGCATCACAACTATCCTCTCACTGCTGATAATCTGAAGGCTGCACTATTGAGAAACCTGGCCGACCTTAAGCAGCTGCCAGTAGATGAACTGCTTGAAAGGCGCTACCAGAAGTACAGGAATATTGGCGAATTTGGCATAGCATAGCATATTGACTTCCAGCATTTGATGCAGTATCATGCAACCCACAGGCCGGTGTGGCGGAACGGAATACGCGCTTGTCTCAAAAACAAGTCCCCGCGAGGGGTTGAGGGTTCGAATCCCTCCACCGGCATGACCTGTTTTTCACGATCCACCGATGTCTTCCATCCGCTCCACAGGCCAATCGCATGTCCACCCCTATCCACGGAAATCCACCATTGTCTACCGGTTTTGCCGTCAGTTTTGCTATCAACTTAAGCCGAGAAAATGTCCTGTACAGGCCGATGGGACGGCTATAGAAAATGTCGGGAGATCGGTAAAAGCTGACGGTGAATTCTTGCAAACCCAAGAACGAGAGCAGCGATTTCACGGCTCTCGTTTCTTTCAGAAGAAACTGAGATATGCTGTAGGGCAAGGATCTGGAGATTTCCCCAGAGGGAACGTCACGGCCAAACGTACATGCCCCGCGTGCCGTCCCTCGAGGCCTCGGCCAGCCGCATCGTCACAGAGGAGACGTACACCATAACTCGGCGTGTCAGGAAATAATCCCACGGCTTGAGTCGATAGGAAATGGCGGAAAGGGTGGCGGAAGAATGTCCGAAAGATTGCGAATGTTGCCGAGTTTAAGGCCACGAAAGACGATAGCAAGCCATTTCTTGGAAATGGCGGAAGTGTAGGAAAACATGATACGTATCCGCCATCCCTTTAAAAGCGGTCTTTGTCCAGCTTGATGAAGGCTCTGACACAGGAGAGGGAGAGACCTCCTCTTCGGCTAGTGCCTTGATCCGCGAAGCTCACTTCGTATGACAGCGATTTCAAGATAATCTGTATCGCCGCGCCGCTCTTTGACCGGTGCCTTTTAATCTGCCGCGCTCTACTAACGTTTCCAAATCCCTATGAGCTGTTCTATCTGAAACACCCGTCAGTTTCCTATAGATACCATTCGTAATAAAACCGTGTTGGTGGACATACTCTACTGCTTTTGTCAAACGCTGCTCTCGCTGCTCAGATTGACGATTTAGTATCGGTATTTCAGCATGAATATCCTCATCATCTCCCCAGAGAGTTTCTTCTTTATATGGCGCTGACTGTTGCGGAGAGAGTAAAGCCGGAGCCTTCTGAAAGGCCACAATAAACTCACCCATTTCTCGAAACTGTGGCCCAGGAAGCCCCATATGTTTCGTCTCGTCCAGCATAAACCTGATCCCACTTCCCAGACGCTCCATATACCCAGGAATATCTTTGAGCAAACCCGCGAGCACAGGATTACGCAGCTTCGATTGCACCTCTCCCCTCTCCATTTGCTCAACTGTTATCCCTGGCAACAACAAGCCAGGACTATGGATCTCTACCCGGTCGGGATAACAAAACACCCTCACACTCTCCCCGCGCTTACTATAGTCACGATGCACGACAGCATTGATCACAGCTTCGCGTAACACCTCAAGGGAATACTCTGGAATATCAATTCGCTTAAACCCCTCCATCCGCGCTCCCACAGCAATGTATCTACTCAGAAATAACTCTGCCCCATCTATTAAATCTTGAAGTGTGCCAGTGACGATCCTACGATCAGCATATCTGCTCGCACCAACTGTTTCACGAAATAAAACACACGCCACGTCACTTTGTATGAGATGCCCTTGAGGATAAGAGCCAAAGAATAAAAGGCCCGCATTTGTCGGCACGACACGACCATCGCTTGTTTTAACAGCACACTCCATTCCAATTAACACCCGTTCGATATCCTTGAAACGACTGGTATGCCGGCTGTTCTCTGAGCGCCGCGCCAAATACGATTTGACTTTCTCAAGATCAATGTCTTCCATCGTCGCGTTACCAACAGGCTGATGTTCCCAGTCCATCAAACCCCGGTCATTTGCCATTTCGAGCAATTCTGACAAGCTCAACGACACAGTATGGGTACCACGTCTCACCCAATAAATCCCATGCGCCTGATAAACTGGCCCATGGCTTGGCTTCACTGTGGCGACAACGAGTTGCTTCCCTGATAGAGTGTAAATCTCAGGCTCCGGAGGATCTAACGCAAGTTCAGGCTTGATCATTTGCCGAGCTGCTCGTAAAAGAACATCCAGTGTTTCGCCAATACGATTATCAGGCACGCCCACAATTTCATGAACAGCATCCTTGACACCAATAATAACAATCCCGCCCTGAGCATTCGCCATTCCGCATAATCGTTCAGCCATCTCAGTTGCTCTCGGAGCAGCTACCTTTAACTCGACTGTATTTGTCTCTCCTCCTCTACTAAGCTTCTTCAGTTCTATCTCACTCAGTTTTGCCATAACGCCCCCTTACACGCTATCATGATCTAAAGCATACCAATTGTAGCATAAGCAGCAGGCTTCTCATAGAGGATGGCGGAAAGGGTGGCGGAAGTGGCAGAGTTATGAAGAACGATAATGACCACCAGGCCTGCTCTGATACCAGCACCTGCGCTCCATGGCTCAATCACTCTATCATTTTTGTGAATAGCGTGGCGGTCACAATGTACAACCAGGTCCGCTGGAAGTCAAGCCAAGCCGGGTCTCATTACAGCCCAGGAAAGTGCGAGTGGGAATCTGGTGTTTGCTGTGTAAGGAGGTAAGCGAAGCAAGGAGTAGAGCCCATCGAGTGCTGAGGAATCCGAAATCGTGCCTAGTCCCTCCACCGGCACCTATGATGTTCAGTGTATTGTCTCGAGCCGCTTCTTGCCTGGCTTGAGGCATTTTATTTTTCTACCATACTTAACAAGGAGTGCATGGATGTGATAGTATGATTTCAAGATAGCTGATTCATGGTTCACTTCACATGAAAGAAGCGGGAGGAGAGATTCTCGCATGAGTACGCTGAGTGAGCACACAGGCAATGGGAACCCACCAGCAACACGCCTTCAGCGAGAGGACACCAAAGCACAGCTTGATGGCGTACTCCAGCATTTCGATGTCTTACCCTCGCGATTCGATCAATTCCTGTTTAAGTACATCTATGTCTTCCTGATTGGCCTCTTTGTCCCTCTTGAATCGTACAATATCTTCACGCTCCTGAGCATGAACACCCAAATTGGGGGAGTTCTTTTGCAGGGGGTTGGATTAAATGTGCCACCCATCGTAGTAACCATCTTAGTGATATGGCGTTTCAATGCCTGGCGAGTGCGAACTCCGCACACGCTGCGCGATCTCTGGGAGCATAAGCGCATTTCTATCCCCGGTGGCGATACCGGTACATCCTATCTCCGCTTTCTTGAGCAGTATCGTGATGCGCTCGCCAGTCCGAATAGATACTTCCTCTGCGGTTTTCTGATGATCGTCATATCTATCCCTTTTGCCTACTTTATAGTACTAAACCTCGCTATGGGAGGCCCAACCATTTTTGTAACGGCGGGAGTTGTGGTGAACCTGCTCTATATGTGCTTATTTTTAGGGGCATTTTACTGTAACGGCATACTGACGTGGGCCATGTTCGTCTCGGGCTGGTACATCAGGAAACTGGTGCGAGCATTCCAACTCAGCATTCAGCCATTCCACCCAGACGAGTGCGGTGGCCTCAGGTTGCTAGGCAATTTTTGTTTTGGCTTAGCTTCACCACCCCTGATCGGTTCTGGGCTCCTCATCGGATACAGTATTTTCGCTCTGTTTGAGTATTCTCCCGCAATATACCCAAATAGTGTAGCCTACCTGGTTCTCTTTGTGTATTTCCCGCTGCTCTCTGCTCTGCTGTTTGGCTTGCCGGAGATCGTTTTTAATTTCATCCTGCCCTTGCAGGATATCCATAGGAAAATGGTGAGCGCAGGCAGGACCAACGAGCACCGCTATTTCACGCGCACAGAAGCCTTACGCGAGGAGATACAAGCACTGCTCGCCGTCAATCTGGTCGAGGCTGCCAGGGCCGTGCAAGAAAAAAGGCACCTGGTGGAAACCCTCTATGCTCCGTACCCAACCTGGCCTTTTCATGTTCGCTCGAAAATCTCCAAGACGGTGCTCGAGGTGAGTGGCAGCCTGCTCCTCGGCTTGATTACAGCAGCGATCGTGCAGTACTCCTTACCCGCTATCATCATACTCTTCTTCCACATACCGTAGCTCTAGCTGATCGGCTCGACTGCTTTCAGCACCTCCTGAAGAAAGCGAGGCTCCGGGACTGCCCCTAAAAATTCAACACGGTCGTTCACAACGGTCTTGGGGACTCCCTGCACCCGGTAGCGTTGAGCCATGTCAATGAACTCGGAAACTTCCACTACATCGGCGGTGATATGCTCGTTTTCGATTGCCATCTTGTGGGCCAACCTGGCCGCACGCGGACAATAGGGTCAGGTCGGGGTGACAAAGACCTGGATGTGCAGGTCCTGGTCCACCATCGCCAGGGCTTCACGCGTTTTGTCGCTCAAATTGGTGGTACCTTTGGAGACATCGATGAGGTCTTCGACCAGCGTGGAGAACTCGTATCCTGCCGGGATACCGAAGTAGCGCACAGCACCTTTGGCGCTCCCCTGCAAGATGAATGCAGGTATGCGCGTAATGCCGAGGCTCTGCGCCTCCTGCTCATCGCGCACGAAATCCTTCACGGTAAGGTGCAGCTTGTCGGAGGTCTCCGTCAATTCCTCGAGCAATTCGCGAGTCTCCTTGCAATACGAGCACTCCTGGCCCGGAATGATTAACACGGACTCGCGCTGGGTGAAGTAGGTGATATTCACCTCATCCTGCAGTTCCTGCGCGAAGAGCGTTTGCAGGGTTTGTTGATCTTCCGGCGAGATCAGTGCCATCTGCTTTTCCCTCACTTTCTATTCATAGTGTCTGCCTACCTGAAATCGTAGGATGTCTAATCGGTCATGTCAAGTTAATGGTATAATGAAACCGGCACAAAGACAAGCATATTGATCATCACGGTGCAAGACCAGAAAGAAATGACTGATGGCAGTAGAACACAGCGCACGCCCTGAACGGATGAGCTTTGAAGAATACGTTGCCCTCGTCGAGCAGGATCCCGAACACGCCTATGAATATCTGGACGGCCGCGTCTACATGATGACAGGTGGCAGCCCTGATCATTCCATCATCAGCTCCAACTTGAATGGCCTGCTGCAAGCATTCCTGCGTGGCCGCCGCTGCATTGTTTATAATTCAGATGTCTATCTGCACCTGTCTGAGCATTACCGTGTCTGTCCCGATGTGACAGTGAGTTGCGATCCACGCGATAGAGGAGCGCGAGAGGTCATCCGCTATCCCTCTCTAGTGGCTGAAGTCCTCTCTCCTACTACCGAAGCGCAAGATCGCGGTCAGAAGTCTTTGCAGTATCGATCTTGCCCCAGCATCCAGGAATATCTGCTGATCAGTTCCGAGTTTCCCCTCGTCGAAGTCTTCCGGCGCGAGAAACAGGGGTTCTGGTCGCTGTACACCCTCGGACTAGGCGACACCATCGAACTGACCAGCCTCGGCCTTCGCTTCCCTGTTGCCGGCGTCTACCAGAATGCGGCGTGAGTGCCCCTGGCTTGAGCCACAGGGATGAAACGCCACTCGCCCACAGGCGGAAACTTGACAATGCTACTGGCGTAGTAGAGAATCACCCTATGAAAACGTTTGAGTATCGTCTATATCCGAATAAAGCCCAGCGGGCTTTGCTCATGCAGTGCTTGCAGGAATCTCGCATCCTCTATAATGAGATGCTTGAGATGGTCAAAACACAGTATGAGGGAAAGGGGACGTTTCCCTCGAAGTACGATCTCATGGCTGCTTTCAAAGGCCGTAGCGGTGAGCATGTGCCAGCCACCACGGTACAAACCCTTGCAGACCGACTTACTAAAGCTCTCAAACGTTTTCTTGCGTACAAAGAACTCAACCAAAAAGTGGGGTTTCCCCGCTTCAAGGCTGCCAATCGCTGGCACTCCATCCACTTGCGGCAATACGGCAAGGACAGCTATCTGCATGAAGACAAGAAGCATCTCATCGTCCCTGCGAAGCTAGGGCAATCCCTCAAGATGAAGGTGCATCGCCCGATTGAAGGAACCCCCAAAACGATCTATCTGGTCTTGCGGGCCGATGGACATTGGTATGCGCTCATCGTGTGTGAGACAGAGCCTCACACAGACCATCTTCCCTCGACCTGCACTCATCCCGATATCGGCATTGACGTGGGACTCAAGGTGTTCCTGGCCGACTCCGAGGGCAGCACGGTTGAGAATCCGCGCTATTATCGCACAGCTCAAAAGACACTCCGACGCAAGCAACGTGTCTTGTGTCGTCGCAAGAAGGGCAGCCACCGACGCCGTAAAGCGGCGAAGAATGTGGCAAAAACCCATCTCAAGATTAGCCGTCAACGCCGTGACTTCCATTTCAAGACGGCCAGACAGTACACCGAGCACTATCATTATATCGTGGTTGAAGATCTCAACATCCGTGGCATGGTCAAGAATCATCATCTTGCGAAATCCATCATGGATGCCAGTTGGAGCGCGTTTCTCACCATCCTTGAAGCCAAAGCTGAAAACGCTGGACATCAAATGATACGAGTGAACCCGCGTTTCACCACCCAGAGGTGCAGCATCTGTGGAGAAATCGTCCACAAATCACTGTCTGTGCGTACCCATATCTGTCCTTGCTGTGGCTATGTGGCAGACCGCGATGTCAATGCCGCGAAAAACATTTTGTTAATGGCCGGGGCACGGCCATCAGGGATGGTTCCTGATCGGGAACCAGACGAACTGAGAAACCCCCAGCTTTAGCTGTGGGGAGTTGTCACCAGAATACCTCTTTTCTAGAAGAAGCGAACAAGTAAGCAGACCAGGAGGAGCAGGATGCCGATCAGCTACACCAATCGCAAAAGCCTGACGTACACGCTGTACCGCGGACAGACCAAGACCGGCAAGCCACGCTATTACTTTGGTCGCCCGGGCCAGGATCAAGGTGAACCGGTCACGGAGCTCCCACCCGGCTTCACGATCAGCGAGAGCATCAACGGTGTGGTCTCCCTGGTCAAAGACCGCCCCTCACTGATCCGCCCAGAGGAGGTGGCGGCCATCAAGGCAGTGGTGCAGCAGCACCCTGACGCGCGCCGGTACCGGGTCGCCGTCAAGCACAAGCAGATCGAGATCTACGAGCAAGTCGGCCCCGATTACGACGCTCTGATCAGCGAGCTGCATATAGCCGGCCTATCGAGGCCGGACCTCGCCGAGCGTTTGCAGGCCGTGGAGGAGCGCCACGCCCGCTACATGCCGGTGTTGCGCTTCATCCTCCTCGAACCGAAACGGCGACGGTTCGGAGTAGAGCGGATGTGTTACCTGGGTAGAATCGACGGCTGGTTGGAGTTGGGGCAAACGGGATCCGTGGCAAAGCTGGCCCATGAACTCATTCCCACCTTAGGCAGGGAGCTGTTCTATGAACTCTGGTGAGCCAGCGACGGACGCCAGCAGGAGGCGAAAGAGAAGCCCTACTCTCCCAGATACGCCACACGGACCTGCTCATTCTTTAAGGGGTCGGCGGCGGGTCCGCTAAGAGCGATATGGCCGTTCTCTATGACATAGCCGCGATTAGCACGCTCGAGGGCAATCTGCACATCCTGTTCTACCAGCAAAAAGCTCAGCCCCTCCTGCCGGTGAATGTTATCCAGAGCAGAGAGAAGGTCATCAACCACATTCGGCGCCAGCCCCAATGAGAGTTCATCTACCAGGAGCAGGTCAGGCCGGCTCATCAATCCTCGCGCGAGAGCGCACATCTGTTGCTCGCCTCCAGAGAGGGAGCCTGCTAATTGTCTACGACGCTCACTAAGCTTTGGCAAAAGCGCGTAAACACGCTCCAGGTCAGCGGCAATTGCGCTTGCGGAGCCTGCCCGTCTTGTAAAAGCACCCAGTTTCAGGTTCTCTTCTATGGTTAAACCAGCAAAGAGCCTTCGTCCCTGGGGGACATGTGCCAATCCAAGCTTGACTATTCGCTCTGCTCTTGTGTGAGTGATATCATGCCCTGCAAACACTATTTTCCCTTTCCAGATTGGCAGCAATCCAGAAAGCGCGCTCAACAGCGTAGATTTGCCCGCGCCATTGGCTCCTACCATCGCGACCATCTCACCGCGCATTATCTCCAGTGAGATATCCCATAGCGCCTGCGTCTCTCCATAGCCAGTACTCAGCCCACGTACATCTAATAGTGGTTCCTCTTGAGTTGATGAAGCCGTATCGAGTGACGTGTTTATATCTGGCGCCTGGTCGCTTGTGTGCTGGCCAGGATGGCTTGACATGCTCATGATCAGCTCTCCCCTCCACTGAGCTGTTGATCATCTTTAGCAATGGGTAACCCACTAGCACTCTGCTGGGTACGATGCCGGGCATAGCGTTCGCCCAGGTATGCTTCGATTACCCTGGGGTCCGAGAGGACTTGAGCAGGCTCATCCTCTGCAATCTTGCGCCCGTGATGCAATACGAGAACACGATTGGAAACACTCGCAATTGCACTTACAATATGCTCAATGACCAGTACGGTTACTCCCATCTTGTTTAATTGGCGGATAAGCTCTACCGCTTGCGCTACTTCAACTGGCGTAAGACCAGCCATGACCTCGTCAAGTAACAGGAGCTGTGGTTCCGTCGCAAGAGCACGGGCTATTTCCAGTCTCTTGCGATCGGCAATAGTGAGTTGATCTCCTTTGAAGGTTGCCTTGTGTGCCAGGTTGACCCGTTCTAGCACCTCATCGGCAGCGCGTAGCGCCTGGGCCCGGCTGAGCCTCTGCTGCCCAAAGAGCGCGCCCACCATCACATTTTCGCGCACATCAAGCCCTTTAAAAGGTTGGGCAATCTGAAATGTTCGTGCAATACCCAGGTGTGTTCGCTGATGTGGGGACAGGCGGGTGATGTTGTGCCCCTGGTAAAAGATGGTGCCAGATGTTGGAGTCGTAGCGCCGCCAACCAGGTCGACCATCGTCGATTTACCGGCGCCGTTGGGCCCAATTACTCCCAGGATCTCACCCTTATGTAACGAGAAACTCAGGTTGTCCACCGCAGCTAAGCCGCCAAAGCGTTTTATAATACTCTCTAATTGAAGGAGCGGCATACTACCCTGGTCATCACCACCCTGCCCGGCATCAGACGCCATTGGCTGCGATAAAGCGTCGGACACGTCGCACCCCCTCTACAAAAGGATTAGCTCGCCGCTCCCCCGGCGCTGGCTGGCGGGCAAACTCCTGGATTAGGCGCAGGATTCCCTGGGGAAGAAAGATGGTCACAATGACTATGGAGAGTCCCAGCAGGGTATTATGCAAAGTAAAGCCACTGGCCTGGAATTGAAAAGAGGTATACTCGAAGACAATGGCGCCAATCAGAGGACCAAGAATAGTGCCTGCGCCTCCAAGGAAAGTCAAAAGCACCATCTCGACGGAGATGCCCACGTTAAAAACGGTATCAGGATCAAACCCCGTTGCCCAGTACGCATACAGTCCACCAGCCAGGGCTGCTGGCACAGCGCTCAAGACAAAGACGCCTACTTTGTGCCAGTACGTGGGGATGCCCAGGGCCTCGGCAGCCTGTTCACTCTCTCGTATAGCAACGAGCGCGTAACCAAAACGACTGCGTGTGAGGAAAACAGTGATCAACAGGCAGAGCAGGGATAATCCCAGGAACGCGTAGAAAAAGAGCACGTAGCTGTCGAGGCTGGGAAGAGGCAAGGAGATCAGGCCACCACCTCCTCCCCCAACATCCCTCACCGTTACAAACTCGCGCATGGCTTCGGCAATGCCCAGTGTAGCAATGGCGAAGTAGTGGCCCCTGAGCCTCAGCACAGGTAGCCCTAGTAAGAGCGCAAAGAGGCCGGCAACCAGCGCACCCGCGATCAGTCCTAACCAGAAAGGCAGGTTTGCGAGTAATATAAGACCCGTGGTATATGCACCGATTCCAAAAAATACGACATTGCCAAAGGCCGAATAACCGGCAAAGCCGCCAATAAAGTTCCAGCTCTGCGCCAGGACTGCAAACATGATGATCAGCGTCCAGTTATGTAGATCAGCGGCATTACCAACAAATGGCACAGTTGCCACAAGACCCAGGATTAGCAGTCCAAGAAGCAGCGACCATAGCCATCCGCGCCCCTCTTTCGGCTTGGGAGGAGGAGCTTGAGTTGTTGGAGATGTTTGAGTCTTCGTGCCTGTTGCCATGCTACGCACTCCTCAGCTATAGAAAGGCTTGCCCAACAAGCCGTTCGGTCGAAAGATGAGCACCAGGACAAGCACTGCAAAGGCAATGGCGTCATCATAGCCAGGGCCAACCCCAGGTATGAGTGGAAAAACGGTCTCCGCCAGCCCAAACACCAGCCCGCCTGCTATTACACCCCAGGGGGTTCCCAGGCCACCAAGCACAACGATGACGAAAGCACGAAGTGTAAAAGTACCCCCTTCGGAGGGATCAAAAGGGTAAAGTTGTGAAAGCAAGGCACCAGCCGCCCCGGCCAACGCTGCTCCAATGGCGAACGTCAATGCGTAGGTGTGCCTGATACTGATGCCCATAAGTCGAGCTGCATCGCGATCCATGCCGGTTGCGAGGATGGCATTGCCTATACGTGTACGCGTGAGAAAAAAGTTGAGCGCAGCTGTGAGCAGGATGGCTATCGCGGCTGCGATAAGGCTCGGGAGAGGGATATGCGTCGAGCCTATGTCAATGCCATTGCCCGCATACGCTGTATTGATGGAACGTAGATCACTGGTGAAGAACTGTTGTACCAGGTCTATTATAAGCAGGTCAAGGCCGAACGTCAGCAAAAACGTCACCAGCATCGGGGCGCGGATGACACGATTGATCACAACGTACTGGATAATCCAGCCAATGATGAAGAGAACGGCCATTGTCAAGGGGATGCCAAGATAAGGGTCAATATGCAAATCGGTGTACAACCAGAAGGCAGTATATGCACCAACGATGATGAGTGCACCATACGCCAGGTTGACGATATTCATAATGCCCCAGACAAGAGAGAAGCCTAGAGCCACCGCGCCATAGAGACTGCCGAGCAGCAGCCAATTCACAAGGACCTGTCCAAAAGACATGCTGTTCTCCCGATGAAAGGGTTACCCATGCATCATCCCGAGTTTTTCAGCAACCGATTACAGGGCGGCCTTTGTGGTCGCCCTGGCACCCGGTTTCTCGTTACCATGCTCGCTCAGCTTTATCCAAGGGGCGGCGTGGGATACATGAGCTGAGCATTGGCAACAGTAGCCGGGTAGACTGTTACAAGCGCTCCATTCTGTATCTGGATAGTAGCCATTGGTTTATAAGTGTTTGCACCGGTTGAATCGAAGCGAACTTCACCGTAGAACGTCGTAATGTCGAGGCCAGCCAGGGCATCACGAACCTTCTGCGGGTCAATCGAGCCTGCATTCTGGATAGCGTACTGAAAAGCGAGGCCAGCCGCTGTAGACTCAGCCGATTGATAGGAAGGTGCATGGCCATACTCTGCCTGGTACATCTGGGCGTAATTTGCCGGGGTACCAAAGACATCGATGCCATTGTACTTCTCTTGAGCAGTCCACTGCGCGCTACTCAGGACAAAGTTGGCGGTTGATCCCAGCACAGAAATGAAGTCTGGGGTAGCAGGACCAACGGTGAAGGCATAGAGTTTCGAATTGATATGAAGTTGCCTGGCCTCCTTCATTGTGGTGACTGCTTCAGCCTCATGGCCAGAGCCAAGAATCATGTCTGGGACTGTACCATTTGGCCCAGAGGTTTTGAGGGCGGTCAATACGCTTGTTAAATCCGTCGAGCCAGATGGGTACTGCTGATAGTAGGCCACAGGCAGATTATGGCTTGCAGCATAATCTTTAGCGGCGACAGCAACCTCTTTCGAGAATGCATCATCGGCGGAGATGATAGCGACGTTCTTTGGCGGATTGGGTAGTGCAAGCGCAGCTTCCAGGATGACTTTAGCATATTCAGAGGCCGGACTCAGCACACCAAAGATGTAGTGAAAACCCTTCGAGAATATGGCTTTGGCGGCCCCATTCCCCTCCACCATCGGAATCTTGTACTGCTCAGCAATCGCTTCGTCTTGCAAGGTGGCAGCAGTGCCGTATGGGCCAAGCAGGAAGTTTACCTTGTCGGAGGCGACCAGCTGTTGAGTGAGCTGGGCGCTTTTTGTAGGAGAGCTGCCATCATCATAATACTTAAGCTGCACCTGGTACGTATTATTTCCGAACTTGATGCCGCCATGAGCATTTACCTCTTTGACCCAAAGCTGATAACCCTCAAGTGTCAGGTGGCCTTCAGTTGAGGTTGAGCCTGTCAGCGAGATCGGCGCGCCAAACAGCAGCGTCGAGCTGGTGGTGGGAGTGCTGGTGGTGCCGCCACAGCTCGCCAGTATGAGAGGGAGCAGCAGCACGCACAAGGGCAAAAGAGGTATGACCTTTCGCGATAGTCTAAACCTTGACGACGAAAATACTGAGAGGAACGAAGAAGAAGACGACAAAAATACAAAAGGACGGCGCTTCATGGGCTATTCCTCCATCTCTGCTGATTCATGATCAGCTACATACCATGCATCTTTGCATGCATGACATACAGAATGTAGTCATCTACGAGCGCGATAGCTTTCACGCCGCTGAAGCGTGTACAGTATCATCGCTTCACTGGAGCAAATGCCTGTTAATGTACGAAAGAACACTCTACCGTTTTGTGAGACTGTACAGCCTTAATGCAAATGAAATGCTGCTGTGCCTCACTAGATGTAACATAGCACAAACTCTCTCCGCATGCAAGAAGACGCGAGCCAGGTCATGTAAAACAAGGTGTAGACAAACCAGCGAAGCTGTAGAAGTCGATTTTGCACATGAACACATTAAGTACTATACGTTCTGGTGATTGGCTGCACTTAAGCACTGTCATCCTGAGCGCGGCGAAGGATCTCGTCCGAAGTCACAGTAAATATATTAATGTGCATCATCGTCCCCGTCATTCCTGGTGGGGGAACGCCTAGAACCTGATTTCCCATAGTATTAACATCGACATCTTGATCTGATAGAATAGTGGCGCTATTTATTGCCCGGCTTAATTATGGAGCTTAACACATTTGTCACTTTGTGGATACTGGAAATTAAAGGCAGACCGCGCCCGCAATCGCTGGCTGATAACATTCACTCGAAGCCGCACAGAATGGGCCGAACAAGGGATCGAACGTTGTAGTAGATTCGGATCGATAGCTAAGTGGCCCTGTATAGCATGGTACAGTATCGCCAAATGGGCATCTATACTCTTCGCCAATATCATCAGCCCCTTATGGCGCCTGGGAGCATACGTTGTTTGGTTGCCCTGCAGGCTGCTGTTTCCTGGCAGAAAGAAACCAGATCGCATCCAGCATGTCTTCGTCGTCATGTTAGAAAACAGGGCCTTCGACCACATGTTAGGATTATCCAACTTACAGGGCACTGATGCCATTAGCGGGCAACCTACGACTATCGATGGATTAAACGAGAGTAATAATTGGAATCTAGACCCTGGCGGGAACAAAGTGTTCGCATCCGCGCCGGCGGATTGGGCTATGCTGCATGATCCAGGCCACGAATTTACTGATGTGAAAGAGCAACTCTGCGGAGCCGGAGGCGATTATCCGCGTATCAACAATAGCGGATTTGTCACAAACTATAGCGCAACACAACACTTTGATAATCCAGCCGAGATCATGAAATGTTATGCTGCAGATCAACTAACGGTACTTACGGCACTCGCGCGGGAGTTTGCCGTTTGCGATCGCTGGTTCTCATCGATGCCCGGGCCAACATGGCCCAATCGCTTCTTTGTGCATGCAGCATCATCGGGTGGTCTGGATCACAGCCCTACAAAGCTTGACATGGCAAGTTCTATCTTACTCAACGGCTATAAATTTGATAACGGGACGATCTATGATTGCTTTGACGACGAGGATATCGAATGGGCGATCTATACAGGTGATCTATTGCCGCAATCACTCGCCATCAGCGGCATGCACCTTAAATTACTTGAAGGGCGTTTCAAAGACTTTGAAGACTTCGCCAGGGATGTGAGCGATCCAGGCTACTCTACATCCTACGTATTTATTGAGCCGAGCTATGGGCATGTCCTTACACACGGCGGTAACTATAAATGCGGCAATTCTCAACACCCATTAGACGATGTCACGCGAGGCGAGCGGCTCTTAAAGAATATCTACGAAGCTATCCGCAACTCACCTCACTGGGAAAGCAGTGTGCTCATCATTATGTATGATGAACATGGTGGATTTTATGACCATGTAGCGCCACCTGAAGCTGTCGCTCCTGGAGACTCGATCACTGACCCGGAAAACAACCTCTATAACTTCGATTTTAAACGCCTGGGTGTTCGCACTCCCGCCATAATTGTCTCACCGCTAATCCCCAAAGGAACCATTGACCATACCGTGTATGATCATACCTCTGTGCTTGCGACTGTTGAGAATATTTTCGGATTACAGCCGCTTACCATGCGTGATAAGTATGCAAACACGTTCATGCATTTGTTCTCGCTTACAACCCCGAGAACGGATGCACCCACTACATTGCCTGAGCCCGCCGATTCCGGTATCAAATGTGAGGGTGAGGAAGCAGCTGCGGCCACGACAGCTCAGGCTGCATACGCAGCCGATGCAGCTGCGCCAGTGGATCCTTCGTTGCAGGGTTTCGTACACGTGGCGTTTTTAAGGGATTTACAAGCATCTCCTGCAGAAGAAAAAGAAAATCTGATAGCAAAATATCAGAATATCCACACAAGACTTGAAGCTAAACAATATTTGAGTGAAGTCTCCCACAAGATTAAGGGCTCATAATAATCGCAAGATCACTCAACCTCACTTTACCTGTGCTGCCTTAACTCTGCTAGCTCTTCATCTTTCCCGGTGAACACCCATCCTGTAGGGACGAGGGCGGTGTGGGGTGGCCGGGTGGGCCTTTATGGTCGCCCGTGCCCCTAAAGGATGCAGAACCACTACGCTAGCTTAACTGCCATTGCAGGAAATCCGCATTGCTAAGTAATAGCGCCATAAGGTTGAGCCGCAAACGATAGATTTCATGTATGTCACTGAACTCCCGTGGACAGAAACGCACAATCTCCCCGGGCTTGAGACCACAGTGAAAGAGTAAGTAGGCCAATCGCTGCTCATGCGCATTGGAAAGCACCATTTTCAGGAGACCCCAGACCTCGCCGCTCTCAGTGCTATTTATCACTTGCGGTTCTCCTGCCTCTTCTGGCTCCGGCAACGAGGCTTCTCGTGGCTGTCCATACGATCGCAGTGTATCCAGGATGACCCCATTCAGGCAGGCACGCAGGTACTGCAGCGCAGCAGCCAGCGTGCTGAACTCCACCCGCTTGTTAGTGGCGGTAGCCTGCCAGAAGCGCTCAAACGCCTGCGCTACATAGTTCTCTTCGCTCTCCAGGCGATACGCTGCCTCATAACTAGGATGACAATGCAGCCAGTTTCGCACCAGCGCGTCGAAACAACGTTGCACCCATACCCGGGCCTCCTGGTCACCCTGGATCGTCGCACGGCGGAACAGCTCCACCCCATACGTCTCCGTGCCTGGCTCACCCCGTCGATACTTGCCGAGTTCCCTCAAGCAATGTGTTGCAAGCATTAGGAGACTCATCTCACTACATAGGGGGTTTGGCAGGAGGGAAACAGGAGATGACTGCTCAATAAGGAGGCTCTGTTGAGCAGTGGATTGGTCCCTGTCGTCTGCAGAGGGGGTACCCATCAGGTCATGTTCCATAATGATTCTCCTCCCATATCAAATCCTTCTGATTACTTTATGTTACGCTCAAATGCAGAATCTTCAAAAGGATTTGTTAGTATTGGAATACTTGAACCTCTCTAAATGCCAGTATACGGGGGAAACGTCTTCTAATCGTTACGAAAAGCGTTACGAACCTGGTGATTACCAACAAGCCTGCGAGATAGCACACGAAGTGCCATATTAAGGTTCAGCATATAGCACCAGCATACGCTGACAGGATGAATTGATCCTGTGACAATGCTGAAAAGAAACTGAGAATGATAAAAAGGATGAGGAATCTGGTCGGGCGTTTGGAGCGTCATCACAGTTGTGGGTAATCATCACTTACGAACGATGGAATTTCTGCTGATAGGAAATGCTCTCGCACACTGAACCGGGCTGTCTCATCTTATAGCTATGTGATGTGCTGATCCGCATGGAGGACTGGCGCGAAGAGATCGCCAAGTCGCTGGACGCGCTCGAGTACCACCTGCGGAGTCAGATCAGCGGGGTCTATGGTGCCGGCATCCAGTTCTTCCCAGGTGAGCGGAGTGGAAACTGCCGGCTGAAGAGCGCTGGCACGGAGGGTGTAGGGGGCCGCTGTGTTGCGGCCAATGCTGTTCTGGGCATAGTCAATCGTGACGCGACCTCCCTGATGCGTCGAACCACGAGCGAGGGCAATCAGCTCCGGATAGGTTGTCGCGAGCTGTTGTCCCATCGCTTTGACCCAGCTACGCACGCGCTCAAAGGTATACCCGGCTGCTAGCGGCACGTAGATATGCAGACCTCGTCCCCCACTGGTCTTCGCATAGCCCTTGACTCCTGCTTGCTCTAGCTTATCATGCAGCCGCAGCGCTGCCTCCCGAACGTCTTGGAAAGTCGTCGCACCGGGGTCCAGGTCAAAAATCGCCTGATCGGGCTGCGTGAGATCTGGTGCAAGGGAACTCCAGAGATGGAATTCGATGGCTCCCTCGTTGGCGAACCAGATCAGGCCTGCTGCAGTGTCGATCAGCGGCAAAGGAACCAGGTGCGCAACCGTCTTGGGGTGATAATTGACCCGCCGGAGCCAGTCGGGTGCATAGTCAGGGCAGTCGCGCAGATAGTACGAGACTCCATCTACCCCCTGGGGGAAAAAGCGCAGCGTCACTGGACGGTCTTTGAAATAGGGGAGCGCTATAGGAGCGATCTGCCGGTAATAGTGCAGCAGATCGCCTTTGGTGAACCCCGTTCGTGGCCAGTAGAGTTTCTCCTGGTGCGATACCTGGACTGTTTGGCTTCCTAATTGCCACGTTTCAGATGAGGCGCTCATAGGGTTGTAATTCTCACTCTGTGCATACTGTTGACGTTTTCACCACGCTTAGGCAAGCTTCAATGTGAACCATGCCTTATCGTCTTAATATGCTGATGATATCACTTTACCATACGATCGTCTCTCAATTTCTAGTCAAAAAAGCGCATCGCATCCTATGCCTGGTCAAGCTTGTCTTATCACCTATTCATGCATATAATTGAAGAGAGAGCATTTGCACCTTCATCATCCTGGCGAGAGGAGGCACATTGTGAGCACCGCGCATGACCCATTATCTGCAGATCAACAAACGATAGATTATCATACGTACCAGAGAGGCACAGCGGCTTATCGGCGAGATGCTGGGAAGGCGCTCCGCAAAAAGGTACCCCGTCCCAGCCATGCCCAGTGGTCACCTGCCGCTGATCGACCTGACCCGGTCAGTCTCCTGGAGGAACAGAACCGCACCAGGCTCTCCTATCTTCTGCCGCTGCGCTTTGAACGCATGTCAGCCTCGCCTTTTACCTTCTTGCGCGGATCAGCCATTGTCATGGCAGCCGACCTGGCTGCTACCCCTGTCTCAGGCATCCGCGTTCAGATGTGCGGTGATGCCCACCTCAACAACTTTGGCATCTTCGCCACACCAGAACGGAACCAGGTCTTCGATCTCAATGATTTTGACGAGACGCTGCCGGGTCCCTGGGAATGGGATGTCAAACGCCTGGCCGCCAGCATCGTGGTTGCTGGAAGGAATAATCGCTTCACGCGCGACATAAGCAGGAAAGCCGTCTTGAGTTGCCTGGCGTCCTATCGCCAGCACATGTGGGAGTATAGCGACATGCGCCACCTGGACGTGTGGTACTCCCGCATCGACTATGCCACGTCGCTCGAGGCAGTGAGCAGGTCGTTTCGCTGGTGGATCAATAAACAGAGCAAGAGGGCTGGGCGGCGCACACACGTGGAACTCTTACCCAAGCTCACGCAAGAAGTCAATGGACAGATCTCGATCAAGCCTGATCCCCCGGTGTTAACTCGTCTCAAAGACGACGAACTGACGTATCTGCTGGGCACCCTGGTAGAAGAATATCGCACCACCTTGCGCAAAGACCGGCACGTGCTGCTGAGCAAATACCGCTACATGGATGTCGTCCACAAAGTGGTCGGGATAGGCAGCGTCGGCACGCGGTGTTATGTCGCCTTACTGCTGGGCAATGGCACCAGCGATCCGCTGTTCCTGCAAATCAAGCAAGCACAAGCATCGGTCTATGAACGCTACCTGGGCCGCAGCGCTTTCGCCAATCATGGAGAGCGCGTCGTGACGGGTCAACGCCTGATGCAGGCTTCCAGCGGCATCTTTCTGGGCTGGACACGACTGCGCTCTATCGATTTCTACATTCGCCAACTGCGCGACATGAAGTTGTCCGTGGACGTCTCCACCTTGAGCGAAAGTGGCTTCATCGAGTACGGTAAATTCTGTGGTTGGGCGCTCGCGCGTGCCCATGCCCGCTCTGGTGATCCCGCCATGATCAGCGGCTACCTGGGCCGAGGAGATGTATTCGATCAGGCGATTGCGACGTTCGCCGCGCTGTATGCCGATCAGACTGAGCGCGACCATGCTGCGCTTGTCGCCTATCTCCAGACAGTTCAACCAGCGACACTCAGCTAGCAGATGTTCAGGCTGAGTGATTGGAGATCAGGAGATGCAACTGACTCAGACCAGGCTCTGGTGGATGGAAGTGATAAGAGGCATCGTCGCTATCTCTTTTGGCTTGCTGTTTATCTTTGTCGATGTGCGCTTCTTTATCTATGTACTGGGAATCTACCTGACCGTGGATGGCGCTCTCGATTTATATAAAGTTGCTAAAGGCAAGCGTACTACCAGGCACAAAGCGCTATCTTATCTCGGGAGCGCCCTCAGCATCCTGCTGGGCTTGATCTGCTTTGTGTTTCATATCCTGGCTATCCTCTTTATACTTATTATCATAGTAGTCCGAATTTTCATTGGAGGCGTCAGGATAATCATCGAAGCGAGTCGAACGAAAAGCAAATACGCCGGCCTCCTCTGGCTCTACGGCGGATTGTCAGGTCTTTACGTCCTGGCGCTTGTCTTCTTCACTGCAGAGACATTTAGCTTTCAGTTTCTTCTTCTATTTATCTTCATTAGTGTGTACGCCATCTGCGATGGTCTCTACCTGGTAGGAAGAGGCTTACTTCTGCGCTTTGCTCCTGCTGTCTTCGCCAGTTCAGGCTCCCAGGTGCCAAGGCACCTGCTGGAGGTCCCCGGCGATCTCCCCTCCACTACGCGGCGCGCAGTCGTCTTCGTCCGGCACATGGGAGCAAACGGGCTGGGCCATATCGCCTGGGCTTTTGAGTGGTACAACGGCTGGTTTAACGCGGGGTCGGTTGAGAACCAAAGGAGCAAACCTTACGCAAGACCGGAAGAGATGGGTTTTTGGACTGCGCACACGCTAGACCCTGTTGCAACGATGCAGAAACAAAACAGTACATACGATGAGTATAAGCTCTTTTACGTTGAGCAACCCAGACCAAAAGAAGCCTGGAAAACCGCAATCTGGGAGAGCCGGCAACCTTATTCCGTTGTGCGTCACAATTGCAATGACGTAACGTATGATATCTTGCGAGCGTATGGCGTCAACGAACTGCTCGATCCGGCAGAAGAAAACGTACCCAATGACTGGTACGATGCCTTACCCGGACCAAGCTACACGATCGCGGATCACCTGGTCATCCCGTTGCGCCTGCACAAGATGTCACAGCGCGTACTGGCGGCCAGCGAAATCCTACTCACAATCCCCTCACATATCCAGGGAACGCCACCGCCCTGGCGGCAACGTGGCTGGCGTGCTATGCATGAACTTACGCTCACCTGGGACAAAATGCTCAAAGACTTGCGCACTCTATTCACCTTAATAGGCAAGCGCGTGATGAGATACACTGGTAGTCTATGAAACCATCAAAACGTTTTGAGCAAAAGAACCACGCGGAAATGAGTGGAGAGGTTGTCGTTCAGCTTCTACAACTTTTTGACCAGCATGGTCTTGATGTCGTTGTTGATGGGGGCTGGGGCGTAGACGCACTACTGGGTGAACAAACTCGCTCACACCAGGATGTAGACCTTGCTTTACCGCACAAAGATATTCAGAAACTCCGTGCGCTGCTCGAAGCACGCGGGTACAAAGATGTCCCCCGTCCTGATTCCTGGGAATGTAATTTTGTCATGAGTGATGACCAGGGATATGAGGTAGATGTTCACTCTTACACCTATGATGCTCACGGTAAGCTTGTTTTTGGAGTGGAGTATCCGTTTGGTTCATTGACTGGCACCGGGTCAATACAGGGATTCCCGGTGAAGTGCGTTTCACCGGAGTGGATGGTAAAGTTTCATTCTGGCTATGAATTGGATGAAAATGATTATCGTGACGTTTCTGCATTGTGTGAGCGATTTGGCATCGCTCTGCCGGCTGAGTATGAAATATTCAGGCGAAAAGGAATTTAGACGCATTTTCGTAGCCCACAACTTGACCTCTGGCACGTCTCGGACACTGAATGGCTCCTGGCTTTACGGCGACCAGAGCCAGTGCCACGGAAGAAGCACCACAAGATCGTTGTTCTAGCAGAGCAGCTCATGCTCCCTGAGTTTGCAGCGCTTGGATAGATCACACGCCTCTTGGTCCTGATGTCACCCCCAGGACATGTTGGTACATGCCCCACGAAGTGAGCAGATCTGGCCCTCAATCTTGAACACTGGGACACCATTTCCTGGAAAAACCGCTCCTCATCACGCTTCTTTCACTGATGTTTTGTCAATTGGAGGAAACAAAGAAAAGTTTGCGTTCACTCGGAAAGCAAGGAAGTGTCTGATCAGCTCAAGCAAGGTGTCCATCTCTGGTCATGTACACCAGGGATGTCAAAGAAAGAACAGAGAGCTGGTTTATCAAACAAAGTATTAAAATAGAAATAGTACCTTGACAATCATAGTACTATGATGTATAATCCAAATACGAGGTGATGATATGAGTGAAAACAAACTGACCTCCGACCTGCTGCGCGGACATACCGATACGATGATTTTACGGCTCTTATCGGAAGCTGACCGCTACGGCTACGAGATTGTCAAGCTGATTGCTGAGCGCTCGGGTGGTGAATATGAATTAAAGGAAGCCACGATGTACTCCAGCGTCCGGCGGCTTGAGGTCGACGGTGATATCGAATGGTATTGGGGCGATGAATCTCAAGGCGGAAGGCGGAAATACTTCAGGATTACTGAAAAAGGGAAAGCTACGTACGATCACAACAAAAGCAACTGGGAGTACGCGAAGCGCGTGCTGGATAACCTCTTATAAAGGAAAGGTGTTGTTATGAATGAGAAATTGACCAACTATGTCAACGGCGTTTTTGCTCCCTACGAGGGGGTAAAAAGCGCCGCCGAATTAAAGGCTGATCTGCTCTCCGATTTGCAGGAGCGCTTCCGTGAACTGAAAGCCGAGGGCAAGGATGATGAAACCGCCTTTGCCATGACCATTGAGAGTATCGGCGACATTGAGCAAACCGTCCAGGAGGTCGCCAACCTCTCCCGCGCGCTGGAGCGGCAGGTATTGATAAACTTTAGTGGGAGCAATTTGCCACAGAGCGACTTTGCGGGCGTGATCGCGCATCAAGGAAAGTTTAAAGGGAGTGCGTTGCGCGGCTCTGACTTTACGGGCGCAGACTTGACCGGCAGCTCGTTTTCAGGCAGTGACGTCCGTGAAGCCAATTTTGACCGCGCAAATCTGACCGACTGCAACTTTTCCGCAGTTGACCTTGTGGGTGCGAGCTTCCGCGAATCAATCCTTGTGCGCACCAACTTCAGCACATCAGGGCTGGACGGAGCACACTTCATCGGCGTCAAGCTGACTGATGTCAAATTCAACTATACCGACCTGCGAAAAACCACCTTTGAACGCTGTACCTTTCTCGGCGTGGACTTCCACTATTCCGATCTGAGCGGACTGCGATTTGATGGGCAGACCTTTATCGGCGTCACGTTTGACCTGCCGGCACTCAAGGATGTGTCGTTTCAGGGCGCGACCCTCAAAAATGTGTCTTTCCGTTCGGTGGGTATCTGGTCTCTGAAGCGTGCCATTCAATCCATTCACTTTGACGGCGCGCTGATGGATAAGCTCACGTATGCCGCGCTCAAAGGCATAGGAGCCGATGTATCGAAGGTGACTGTTCTATCATGAGGAGAAGACTGTGCAAACCAATTCCATTGAGGTAGCAGACCTGCAAAAATCATACAAGGAACTCAACGTCTTACAAGGCGTAAGTTTCACCGTGGAGCAGGGCAGCATTTTTGCCCTGCTTGGCTCCAACGGCGCGGGCAAGACAACGATTATCAAAATCCTCACCACGCTGCTCAAACAGGACGGCGGAACGGCCATCGTCAACGGCTTTGATGTTGCGTCACAGCCAGACCACGTGCGGCAATCCCTCAGTCTGACCGGGCAATTTGCCGCCGTGGATGAGATGTTGACCGGGCAAGAAAATCTGATCATGATCGCCCGGCTCCGACATCTCAAACAGCCGCGCCAGGTTGCCGACGAGTTGCTGACCCGCTTCGGTTTAACCGATGCCGCCACTCGCCGGGTGTCGACGTATTCAGGCGGGATGCGCCGCAGGCTTGACCTCGCCATGAGCCTGGTGGGCACACCGCCAATCCTGTTCCTTGACGAGCCGACCACCGGGCTTGACCCCGAGGGACGCCTCGAGGTGTGGAAAGTGGTGAAGGAGCTTGCTGATGGGGGCAGAACCGTCTTCTTGACCACGCAGTACCTGGACGAGGCTGAACAGCTTGCTGATCGCATTGCTATTCTCCATGAGGGCACGATTCTCGCCAGCGGCACACTCATGGAGCTACAAAAGCGGTTTCCAGCGGCTTCGGTGGAGTATGTGGAAAAACAACCGACCTTGGAGGAGATCTTTCTTGCCATCATAGGCAAAAAGGAGGAACAGTAAATGGAAACGATACAGAAACACTTTTTCCTCGATCTGAGCGTGATGCTTGGTCGTTCCCTGCGCCATATTTTGCGCAGTATGGACACCATCATCACGGTCCTGATCACGCCTATTGCGATGATGTTGCTGTTCGTGTATGTGTTCGGCGGCGCCATTCAAACCGGGACAGCGAATTATGTGAATTACATATTACCTGGGATCTTACTGATTGCGATTGCGAGCGGGATATCCTATACGGCTGTCCGTTTGTTTACCGATGTGCAACGGGGGATAATTGAGCGATTTCGCTCCATGCCGATTGCCCCTTCCACCGTGCTGTGGGGACACGTCCTGACCTCGCTGGTCTCCAACGCGATTTCGGTGGTGGTCATCATTCTCGTCGCGTTGGTTATGGGCTTTCGTTCGTCGGCGGGCATCCTGTCCTGGCTTACCATAGTTGGCATACTCGCGTTGTTTACGCTGGCTTTGACCTGGGTCGCGGTGATTCCCGGACTGACCGCAAAATCGATAGACGGCGCAGTCGCTTTTGCGTATCCGCTGATCTTCCTGCCCTTTATCAGCTCGGCGTTTGTGCCAACCAGCTCGATGCCGCCGGTAGTCAAGGCCTTTGCCGAAAACCAGCCAGTGACGGCGATCGTGGAAACCATCCGTGCGTTACTGTCTGGACAGCCAGTGCCTCATGAGATATGGGTTGCTCTTGCATGGTGCGTCGGCATTCTGTTGGTGGCCTACATCTTTGCGATGAGGGCATATAAAAAGCGAGTGTGAAAAGAGGGCAGTATCCGACTTTAGCGATCTCGATGGCAACAGCTACGCGCTCACCAGCAAGTAGAAGTCACCCCAAAGAGCTGCCTTGATCTGGCAAATGTTTGTCGATTGCATGTGCCACTCCTTTCACTTTCGAGAACCTGTACAGAATCTGCGGTTTCTCTCAGTGTAAGAACTGGCTTGGAGACTGACAAGAGGGTTTGCCATTGGCTACTGCCCACGGCGTGAAGAATGTTATGAGGTGGTCTCGTACCTCATCCGTATGGCGCTCGCCTTCTCCGATGTCCAGCGTTATAGCGACAATATGGTACAGGTGGGAGAGGAGCGGAATACAACGTATTGGCGAAACAAGTGGTAAATGCCCCGAATGTTCAACCGTTTTTGCGCCTCCAACCGGCACGGTTGCCCTGAATTGTACACAGCCATCGATTGATAGCTAAACAACATCTTCCCCATTATAAGATTTCTACATAGCCCTCTGTTCCATTCACGCGAATTCGTTGCCCATCTTTTATCCGTTTGGTAGCACGTTCCACTCCGATAACTGCTGGTAAGCCATATTCACGTGCGATCACTGCTCCATGGGTCATCAACCCACCAACTTCGGTGACCAGGCCTTTTATGGAGACAAACAAGGGTGTCCAGCTCGGGTCAGTAAAGGAGGTGACTACTATATCTCCATCTTCCAGATCAGCATCTTCCATGCGTAAGATGACACGTGCTCGTCCCTCTATCACTCCGGAAGAAACTGGTAGACCGACCATTGCTTCGGCTGGGAGATTTTCCCGTTTGTACTCACCTGCAATAATTTCTCCATCAGACGTGATAACGCGTGGCGGAGTGAGTTTTTCATAGAATGTGTACTCGTCTTCTCGTTGGCTGATGATCTGGTCATCCAGTTTCTTTGTGCGTACGACTTCGCGAAGTTCTTCAAAAGTGAGATAGAAGATATCTTCTTTTTCATGAAGAACATTGGCTTGTACAAGTTGTTCGGCTTCTTTCAGTAAAGCCTGCTTATACACGAAGTAGCGATGAACCATGCCGTATTTTGGATATTCACGATACCCGATGAAATTTCGGATGAGGCTGATCATTCGTTTTGTCTCTTTGGCTTTTTGTTCACCATCTGGTAATTGCTTCAAGCGATCTACTAACTCTTGTTCTTTTTTCAATGCTTCCTGTCGCCCTTGCTCAAATCTCCGCTTTCTTTCACCTGGTTCAAAGTTTTTGATGTTACTGAGAATCAGGGGGACAAGAGTAGTTGGTTTTTCG